>MDSV01153194.1_pt1 | contig 17077 bp, 13 predicted proteins | sample 810851 | NCBI WGS metagenome assembly MDSV01 (sample SAMN05326640, study PRJNA326480) | marine metagenome | isolation source: seawater | place: Atlantic Ocean: North East | collected 2012 | reverse complement strand
TTGCGCAGAGTTGGTGGCTTAATTCAAGTTTGCAATGATATATTTGATGTAAACAAAGATATAAAAGAAGGTATCAGGACAGTAGCAACAGAAACAAAAGACATTAAAATATTAAGACAGAAAGTACAAAGATTATACAAAGAAACATTTGAGTATTGTCGAATAGCAATTCCAAGCAGAAGTATGAATGTATTTTTGCAACAAATAAAAATTATTGTCTCGCAAAGCTTTGTCGCTTTGAAATTTTATGAAAATACCCAGAAAAAAAATGGAAAAAACTTCACACCACAAAAATACCCAAGAGAGCTTTTAATTTGTGATATGGCTAAAAGAAAACATTTATTTCAAGCAGGCTACTATTGGATTTTTAAATAGTTTTTCACGTTAATTACACCTACATAATTTTAAAAAGTTCGTTACGAATTCACAACAGCACTTTTCAGATTAAACTTAACGAATAATAAATTAAACTACTTAATTATCACAAATGAATTAACTTGATAGAGTGATACAAAGTATTGGCAAGAAAAAATGGTTTAAAATAATTACAGGATTATTCGTTATAATTTCTATTTATTGGTTGTTTTGTTTACCCAAAGTTTATTTTCAACTTCCTACAAGTACTATTGTTGAATCAAAAAACGGAGACTTACTAAGTGCTCGAATAGCAAAAGACGGTCAATGGAGGTTTCCACTCGGAGAATCGGTTCCTGACAAATTTAAACATTGTATTATTCAATTTGAAGACAGAACTTTTGAATCGCATTGGGGAGTTAGTATAAAATCATTGTTAAGAGCTGTTTACCAAAATATATCCCAAAAAAAAGTGGTTTCGGGAGGAAGTACCATTACTATGCAAACTATTCGGCTGATGCGTGAAAACCCACCCAGAACATTCTGGCAAAAAATAATTGAAGCGCTTTGGGCTACCCGTCTAGAGTTCAGAGAATCAAAGTCTGAAATTTTAAAATATTACGCTACTTATGCTCCTTTTGGCGGTAATGTAGTAGGACTTGAAACAGCTTCCTGGCGATATTATAAAAAGCCATCACATCAATTAACATGGTCACAATCAGCAACATTGGCTGTTCTTCCGAATGCTCCCAGTTTAATTTTCCCTGGTAAAAATCACAAGCTTCTATTAAAAAAAAGAAATCGACTTTTAAAGAGATTATTCGACATTCAAATTATATCAAAAGAAACCTACGAATTATCACTTTTAGAACAACTCCCTCAAAAACCGCACCCGCTGCCTCAACACGCACCACATTTACTAAATTTCATTAGCACACAAAAAAACACAAATGAAAAGCACCACACTAGTATTAATTTTGGACTACAAATAAGCATTAATCAACTGATAAGGCGACACTCAAAAAAACTGAGAAGAAATAACATTAATAATATTGCTGTTTTAGTGACTAACGTAAAAACAGGAGAAATAATAAGCTACAACGGTAATGTTACAGGCCTTGGGTTTAAACATAATGAAGCAGTAGACGTGATTCATGCACCAAGAAGTTCCGGAAGTATCTTAAAACCTTTTTTATATTGTCAAGCATTTGATGAAGGATTTATAACTCCATACTCGCTCCTTCCCGATATACCGACACATTACAAAGGTTACACTCCACAAAATTATATTCAAAGTTTTTCTGGTGCAGTTCCTGCAAATAAGTGTTTAGCCCAATCCCTCAATATTCCTGCTGTGCGATTACTTGAAAAAGTTGAGCTGAATAATTTTTATCATAAATTAAAAACATTAGAGATAAATACTTTAAACAAACCTGCTCAACATTATGGGCTTTCTCTCGTTCTTGGAGGTGCAGAAACAAGTTTATGGGACTTAAATAAGGCGTATAGGAAAATGGCTTGGCACGCAGATCAAATTAAAACACCCACTACCTACCCTTCTATATCCTTGACTTCAAGTAGAGCTACAATTCCATTTTCAGCAGACTTTAAACAAGGAGCAATAAATCTAACATTTAATTCTATGTTAGAAGTTATCCGACCAGGAGATGAATCCAACTGGAAAGTATTTAATAGCTCAAGAAAAGTAGCTTGGAAAACAGGTACCTCATTTGGTTTTAGAGACGCCTGGGCAATTGGAATAACCCCTGAATATGTTGTAAGCGTATGGGTAGGAAACGCCACCGGAGAGGGTCGTCCAGGTATTGTTGGTGTAAAAGCTGCTGCGCCTGTTTTATTTGATATATACAACTTACTACCTGAGACAACATGGTTTAAGGAACCATTAAACGATTTCAAAACGTTTAAAATTTGTAATGAAAGTGGATTTAGAGCCAATAATAATTGTCCGAACAAAAAAGGAATTCGATTAAATAAGCAAGCAAAAGATGTAGAAATGTGCTCTTTTCATAAATTAGTTCATTTAAACAAAGAGCAAACGCACCAAGTAAATAGCGACTGCTACCCAGTTTTTGAAATGAAAAAAGAAAACTGGTTTGTATTACCAGGGTTAATGGAACACTATTATAAAACTTCACACGCAAACTACAAGGTACTTCCTCCTTTCTCTTCAGAATGCTCAAAAACGAATAACTCAGAGGTTATGAAGTTAATTTATCCTAAAAAAATAAGTCGTATTCATATCCCTGTAAATCTTAATGGAGAACTTGAAAAGGTTAGTTTTGAGGCAACACATAGAAGGAAAGAGGAAGTTGTATTTTGGCACATTGATGAGGAATTTGTTGGAAGTACCCAAAATATTCACCAAATCAATATTCAACCCTCTGTTGGAAAGCATATTCTTAAGCTGGTAGATAGTGATGGAAATACATTAACACAAAAATTTACCACATACTAGTTCAACTCATTGAATTTCTTTGTTTAAGAATCTTTTAAAGAACATAAAATCAGAATATTAGCTTAAATTCAACTATAATTTATATGTTTTTTAAGACTTCTATTTGTTATCAAAATCAACATTGTAACTTAAAAAACAGATATAAATGTAATAATATTAAGCTTTAATGAACCTAAATCATACACTTCTAAAAAATCATAGATCCAAGCGAAGAAAAGCCCAACACAACCGAAAACGATCAAAAGAATAATTGTTAACACAATAACTACTAACTGGAGTATTGAGTTTACAATTGATTCAGGAGGATACCCGTTAATGTTGATTTACCGGTACCTGAGGGCGAAACAACATGAATAAAGTCATTGGGGTTGAGCAATATCTTTTTTCTCCAAATTTAACTACCTTGAGATAGTGTTTGATTCAATGCATTTGGAATTATATTTTCAAGCTCAATTATCATTTATTCTATACCTATTGAGCTTGATGGATTAAACGTTGAAACTAATCCAGAAACCAACCTTAAAGTTGAAACGAAACTATTCTCTTGGTTCTTAAAATTAATTATCGTTTCTCCTTCTACAACCCCTTCTTTTGTAGTAGCGTTTTCAAAAAAGAGGATGTTTTTTAAATTATCGAGCCCCCTAAAACTTTGAGGGTTTAAAATTTGAATTTGTTTTATGATATCGGCTACATTAACGTAGTAAACTGACTTATAATTTGTAACAACAGAATCAAGTTCAAGAGATAATCCACCATTCATTTCATTTAAATATTTAACACCTTTTCTTGTTGAAGTAATAAAGAAATTATTCTCTTTGGTAGAGAAATATACCTCATCATTATAATTGAAAAAACCATCCGTTTTGGGTAACGTAGAACCTAGTAGATTAAGCATAAAATTAAACTTTATAGAATCCTTCACTAATAACCCAAGCGATAATTCTATGTTTTTTTCAATTATTTCCTTGGTAACCATTATATCATTGCCTTCATCATCAAGATCAGGGGTCTGTCTGGTTTTTAAAATATCTTGAACCCCGTCTATATGGACCATTACGTCTCCTTGGAAATAATCTCCTAATTGATTTAGTTCAGGTAAAAAGGGTAAATTAATTCTTTGCTTATGCCAAGCTTTATCTAGATTAAATAAATTTAATATTTCAATTAAATCTTCAAGATTCACAAAAGTATTAATTAATAACATTGGATTTTCAGGAGCAGTCTTAGTAACTATTGATGCTAATTTATTCTCTTTTAGTAAGTTGTTTTTTTCTTGAGATTTATTAGAATTAAAATACCTGCGTTGCTTTATTGAAATATTTCCTTTGTTGAAATTAGTTAAGAAAACGGTTTTGCCCTTGAGTGACATCTTACCCTTATTAGAAGGAGGATTAATGAAATTAAAGTCTTCTAAAAGAAGTAATCCTTGGCTTGCTAATTTATTAATCGAATTATTTTTAACCCACATCGAGATATGTGAATTTGCATTAAGCGCAAATGAAAAAGAAGAGTCTTTTTTTTCTAATGTATTTTCATCCTTCTGCGAAAGGAGAGTTTTGGACATGTTAATTAAATCCTCTTCTAGAGAACCAGAATAATAAATAGCTGTGTATTCATCCCAAACAAGATGCTGATTTTTAGAAATTTCTACCATACGAAAGCCTGCTCTTTTAACTACCTTACTTTCAAAATTATCTTCAATGTAATCAGACAAATCTTCTCCATCATTTAAAGGAAGTATAGCCCCTATTTTGGTTTGAAACAAACTTGATTCCATAATAAAAACATGGTAAGTTGAAAACATTTTCAAACCCGCACTTGATGGATTCTGAATAATACTAGAAATTGAGGATAAACTTAATTTATTAAATACATCATTGTTTCCTAGGAGGTCAAAAGCAGCCGAATTAAAAATACTCTCTGTATTAATAGAAACTACTACAGATGCATCTGTAGGAATATAATTTGAGTGTATTCTATTTTCATCAGCACAGGAGGATAAAAAAAAGACACCAGAGATTAAAGTGTATAAAAATCTAACAATTAAGGACCTATATAACATGAACATAATTATTTATTTCAGACAAATATATTAGAAATAATAACAGGTATTAAAGTTTAGGTTACAATTGAAGCTTAATTACTAAAAAACATCAATCCGTAGTGTTTTAGTGTTAACTAGTCTGAAATTGATAGTCGAATAGTCTTTTGTAGTAACCCTCTACCTCCAGCAGTTCCTTATGCGTTCCTTGTTCAACTTTTTCTCCTTGCTCCATTACAATAATTTGATTGGCATTTTGAATAGTTGATAATCTATGAGCTATTACAATGGAAGTTCTACCTTCGGTCAACTTTTCAATAGCTCGCTGAATCAGTTGTTCTGATTGGGTATCAACAGAAGAAGTAGCTTCATCTAAAATAAGTATTTGCGGATCATAAACATAGGCCCTTAAAAAAGCTAACAATTGGCGTTGACCCACAGAGAGAACCGCTCCTCTCTCTCGAACTTGGTAGGAATAATCCCCCTCTAATTCCATGATATAGTCGTGAACACCTATCAGCTTTGCACCCTCAATCACTTTTTCTTTTGAAATATGTGGATTATTAAGTGTGATATTATTAAGTATTGAATCATCAAATAAAAACACATCTTGAAGAACAACTGCAGTAACTTTTCTTAAATGCTCTAAAGTAAAATCATTAATATTTACACCGTCAACTAAAATGGTCCCTTTTTTTATTTCATAAAACTTAGTTAATACATTAATAATAGATGACTTCCCTGCACCTGTGGCTCCTACTAAGGCTAGAGTCTGGCCTTTTTCAACTTCAAATGACACCCCCTTTAAAACATAATTTTCAGGTTTGTACGCAAACCAAACGTCCTGAAAAGAGATGCTTCCTTTAACGTCAATCGAAGAGTTAGACCCTTCATCCGAAATATGCTCGTCTGTATCTAGTACATTGAAAACTCTATTCGCTGCTACCATACCCATTTGAAGGGTATTAAATCGATCCGCAAGTTGGCGAATAGGACGATAAATCATGTGAATAAAAAGAATAAACGCCATGATATCACCAATCTGGGCATATCCTGATATTACTCCTCTAGCACCCCACCAAACTAATAAAGCAATAGAAGAGGCTGACAAAATTTCAACTACGGGAAAAAATATAGCATTTGCCCAAACTGTTTTTATCCAAGCATCTTTGTGATTTTTATTAACCTCTCTGAACCGTCTCATCTCCTCCTCTTCTCGATTAAATATTTGAACTATACTCATTCCAGTAACATGCTCTTGAATGAATGTATTAATCTTAGCCACATTTTTTCTAACTTCTATGAAAGCGGTTTTAATAGCTCTTTTAAACAATACAGTTGATACAATTAAAACAGGAACAGGAATTAACACAATTAGAGTAAGCTCCCAATTGATGTAAAACATAAAAGCAAGTACCATTATTAATTGTAAAATATCACTAATAATATTTAATAATCCGGATGAAAAGACCTCAGCAATCGTTTGAATATCGCTGGTTACCCTTGTAACTAAAGTTCCAATTGGTGAAGTATCAAAGTATTTCAATTTAAAGGAGACAACATGACTAAACAACTTCCTGCGAATATTTAAAATAACACTCTGACCCAACCAATTTGCCATGTAAGATTGTAAAAACTGCATAGCAGCATGAACTACCAAAAGACCCACAAGTACTAAAATTATTTCCTGTAACCCCTTTTCATCACCAGTTTGTATTTTATCATCTACAGCAATTTTAACTAAATAAGTTCTAACTGGAGCCATAGTAGATAAAAGAATCGTTATGAGTGCTGTAGAATAAAATGCAACTCGGAAGGGACGAACGTGTTTCATTGTTCGTTTTAAGACTTCCCCGTCAATTGCCTTACCCGTAACTTCTTTATTCATTAGTATTCCTCTTCAATTAATTTTACAGGATAAATAATTTCATTTAAAAATAACCCTCTAGCTGGAGCACTAGATCCCGCCGCACTTCTATCTTTGGCTTCAATAATAAGCTTCATTTCTTCTGGAGTTCGCTTACCTAAACCGATTTCAACTAATGTACCAACAATAGCTCTAACCATATTTCTTAGAAATCGATTTGCACGAATTGTAATAGTAATATAACTTTTCACTTGCTTAACACTCACTTGATCAATCAAACATAAATTCGTTTTCACATCTGTATGTGATTTTGAAAAAGAAGTGAAATCTCGATAGTTCAACAAAAATTCACTTGCTATTTCCATAGATTTAACATCCAATGGCTGCCTTACCCACCAACTATTCTTCCTAAATGGATCTTTATCGAGATTAATATAATACTTATATTCACGCGAAACCGCTGAAAACCGAGCATGAAATTCAATGGACACTTTTCTTAATTCAGTAATTACAATTGAGGCAGGTAAAACCGAATTCAATTTATATCTTAACTGTTTTACATCAACCTGATTGGATTGAGAATCAAAATGTAAATAAAAATCATTAGCATGGACTCCTGTATCTGTTCTTCCACAACCTACAACTTTAATTTCACAGCTCAATAACATACTTAACTTTTGCTCAACCACCTCTTGAACCGTTAAGGAATTTGGTTGAACTTGCCAACCACAAAATTCAGAACCATTATATTTTAAACGAGCTAAATACCTCATGATTTTATAGAGCCTTTCATCCAGTTCAAATACTCATTGTTTATATTTTCTGTAGATAAACTAAAAATACAAGGAACTTCATATGAGTGTAGCTCTTTTATTTTATCTTGTATCTTATTAAAATCAACTTGAATTGTTTTTAACAATAAAACAACTTCTTTTTCTTTAATTATTTTTCCTTCCCACCAATAAATAGATTCCATTTCTGGAATTATATTTACACAAGCGCAATATTTGTTTCGAATTAAGTTTTCACCAATCATTCGAGCTTCTTCAATAGAGGAACAGACGGTATATACAATATCTATCATTTTCGAATTTCAAAATATTTAAACCCTTCTAATTTTGCTGGTTCAACATCTATTTTTGAAACCTTTGCCATTATTGAGCCTTGATACATCCATTCTAAAAACTGATCAGCTCTCATTTGCGTAGTCTCTATTTCCATATAAACCGTTCCATCTACCTGATTAACGCAAAATCCCACTATACTGTTTTCATGCGCTATACGTTGAGCAAATTTCCTGAATCCAACTCCTTGAACCCTACCATGAACTTTAATATTTAAATGGATAATCATTGTTGTAACAAAAGTATTAATTTAGAATGGTATTCGCTTCAATGACCACAGAAATGATTTAAGGAATTAAGTCTTTAAGGGAAGTAAACAAGCTAAAAATAAGAAAAGATGACAAAAATACTCATACTTTCTGACACACATTCAACTATAGATTCAAGATTGAAAAAACACATTGAAAAATCAGATATTGTTTGGCATGCAGGTGATATTGGAAACATATCCGTTATTGACGAAATAAAATCAATAAAGCCGGTTGTTGCAGTGCATGGAAACATTGATGACCATATTGTTAAAGCAGAGTACCCTAAAAATCAAATTTTTAAAATGAATGGAAAGAAAATCGTTATTACCCACATAGCGGGCTATCCTAATCGATATAATCAACACGCCATAAAACTCATAGAAACAGAACAACCCGATATTTTTATTTGTGGACACTCCCACATTCTAAAAGTCATATTCGATCACCACTTAAATCACCTGCACATTAATCCGGGAGCATGCGGCAAAAATGGTTTTCACAAACTTCAAACTGCTGTGAAACTTGAAATTCTTACCAACGGGGAAATTAAAAATTGTGAAATCATCGAACTAAAAAGATAAAGACAAACCTAACTTTTTATTCTATACCACACTTAGATTAAGAGGACTCTATCTAGTACTTTCCTTTCCACAATTTCTTCAGCCATTCAGATACTAATTTTTCCTTCGGATTACTTCCTGGGCAATATATTTTTTCACCACTGAGTTCTTTTGGAAAAAACTCTTGTTCCAAAAAATTATTTTCTCCGTGATGAGCATACTTGTAATTTTTGCCATAACCCAAATCTTCCATTAGCTCGGTGGGCGCATTTCTTAAATGAAGAGGAATAGATAGATCCCCAGTTTCTTTTACAATTTGTTGTGCTTTATTTATAGCCTCATACGCACTATTACTTTTAGCAGATGTTGCTAAATAAATTGTACATTGAGATAAAGGTATTCTGCATTCAGGATAACCTATATTTTTAACAGCCTCAAAGCAGGCATTAGCCATAACTAGAGCTGTTGGATTCGCTAATCCAACATCCTCACTTGCTGATATCACCAATCGACGTGCAATAAATTTCGGATCCTCACCTCCCTCGATCATTCTAGCCAAATAATACACTGCTGCATTTGGATCACTTCCTCTAATTGATTTTATGTAGGCAGAAACCATATCATAATGATTATCTCCTGACTTATCATAAACAGTAATGTTTTTTTGAATATGGTGCTTTACTTTTTCGTTAGATATATCAATTTCATCCCCGCCAATGGCATTCACAACCAGCTCAAAATTATTTAAAAGCTTTCGGGCATCTCCGCCACTTAAATGGATTAATGCTTCAGTTTCATTAATTAAAATATTCTTTTTTGAAAGGAAAACATCCTCTTTCATAGCTTTATATAACAAAGCCTTTAACTCACTTTTAGTATGATGTTCAAGAATATAGACTTGAGCTCTTGATAAAAGAGCTGAAATAACCTCAAAAGAAGGATTCTCTGTGGTCGCTCCAATTAATGTTATTGTTCCTTTTTCCACTGCTCCCAAAAGAGAATCCTGTTGGGATTTACTAAACCGATGGATTTCATCGATAAATAAAACGGGAGATTTACCTCCATTAAATAGTCCATTCGACTCCGCTTTCTTAATGACTTCCCTCACCTCTTTAACACCAGAATTAACCGCACTTAATGTGTAGAATGGACGATCGAGTTGTTGGGAGATAATATGAGCCAAGGTTGTTTTTCCAACACCAGGTGGCCCCCAAAAAATCATACTTGGTAATAAATCACTTTCTATAGCCAATCGAATCGGGCCATTTTGGCCAACCAAGTGACCTTGACCTAAATAATTATCCAAAGAGCGTGGGCGTAATCTTTCAGCTAAAGGTTGATTCATTGAGAAACCTTCTTTAGAATAAATGTATAGCTTCCCATACTTTCGGACACTTCTAAAACAGAGTCATTCAAAACATGAATAATAGAAGTATCTGTAGAAAGTGTGTTAGACGATTCAAACTTTTGAAACAATAACGTATCTGCAATCCACCATTTTCCCGAAACATTTATTGCCTCCATAAAAAAGGTAGAATCTTGATGATACACTGCAAAAACGTTTTGATTTCCTTGCTTTATCTCCTCTTTATCGACTCTCTTTTCAACTAGCCACCGTCCAACAATATGTTGACTTAGGCTGACTATAGGGTTACTCTCTCCAAAACCTTTAATTCTATTATAATTGATATCAAAAGAAGAGTTTACATCTAAAGGTGCTTTTGAAATAGAGTCTTCATGCTGAAATGAAGAAATAAGATTCTGTGTTGTATCTGAATTCAAATTTTGATCAATAATGGAGTCTAACGTAATAATTTCTGCTTTAGAAGTATCTAAGAGATTCTCCCGATAATCAGATAAATTATTATTTGAATTACAAGCAAACAAGGCTATGGATGCTAATAAGTTGAAAAAAAAATACTTAAAATCTTTCATGAATCTCATCAATGTTTCCTTCAATTTTATCTTGCAACTCATCAAACGGTAAATCATTCACATCTTTTCCGAAAGGATCTTCTATTTCCTCACCTATTAATTCAATACCAATCATAGTGAAAAACACCAACATCATTAAAGGAATACTCCACCAGTGTAATGATTTAACGAAACCAAAGGGCAAGGTAATTAAATAGATAAGTAATATTCGTTTTAAATGAATTGCATAACCAAAAGGGATAGGAGTATTTCGTATACGCTCACACGCACCCTGTATATTGGATAGTTTTTCTATTTCATTTTCTAAAACAAGCAACTGTTCTCCAGTTATTAGACTTGATTTAAAAGCAACAATTACTTTTTTACTCATTTGATCGAGTAGGTAATTGGGCTTATGGTCTGCCTTAACAATACCATTTTTCATCCAATCAGGAGATTTTCTATCTAATTCAACATAGTCTTGATCTCTTAAGTGTTCTTTTAAAACATAAGGGTAAATTTTGATCAATTCCACAAACTTATCATCTCCTAAATACCCTTCTGCCTTCATCGTAAAATGACGAGTAGTATTCACCAACATTCCCAACTGCTTCCGTCCTTCCCACCAACGATCATAAGCTGTATTTGTGCGAAACACTAAAAGTAATCCAATAACCAACCCCAATACCGTATGAAAAGTAGGTGAAATATTAAATGCTTCAAAAGGGTATTTTAAATAAAGAATATTAAGTCCAGTAGTTAACAATCCATACAAAAGTATACTCCAAAGCATACCTTCAAAAAAGTAACCACTGGGTTTAAATAAAAACTGCCACCAAATTTTACTATTATACTTCAACATAAAATCTCAATTAAGGGGTACAAAGTTAAAGAATTCTAGAAACAAAAACTTCAAATAAACACACCCTTTTATGTAGCTTCAATCAATAATCTTTTAAATGAATAAAAATACCTTATAATTTGAAAAATTGCTGAAAAAGTTAAACCAACGGTTAGGCCAATCCAAATACCAGAATAACCGAAGGAAGTATAAAAAGTAAGAAGATAGCCCAAAGGAATACCAATTAACCAGTAAGAGGAAACAGCTATTATCGAGGGTATTTTAACATCTCCGATTCCTTGTAAAAGACCTTGAAAAACCACTTGCAATCCATCCGAAAATTGAAACAATGCTGCATACAGCAGTAAACAAGATGTCAACTCAACTATTTCAGATTCATTAGCATTAACAAAGAGAAAAGGTAAATCCTCATTAAGAAACAGAAAAACAAACGCAGATAAAGCACTCAACAACAAAGAAATAATAACCACTGAGAAAAGTACATTTTTAATACCTACTATTTTTTGCTCACCTAAATAAGTCGCTGAACGAATACTACCCGAATTACCAACACCCATAAGAACAACAAAAGAAATCGATGCCAATGAGAGAGCCGCTTGATGAGCCGCTATGTGAGCTTCACTAATCCAGCCCATCATAAATGTTGCTGCAGAAAATGCTGTTACCTCAAAGAACATGTAAATAGAGATTGGTAATCCAATGTTTAAAATCTCCCTTAAATGATCAAATTGAAACAAGTTATTAGAAACGGAGAATAAAATATCTCGAAGCCTTTTTTTCCAAAAATAAAATCCCAAAAAAGTAAGTAACATAAAGCTTCGCGCAATTAAAGTAGCCCAACCTGCTCCTTCTATACCCAAACCTCCAAAACTACCATGATCAAAAATTAAAAGATAATTTAAAAGTACATTAACAACATTTCCTATTAAAGGAATAATCATGGGTGTGAGTGTATTTTGTAAGCCTTCCAAAAATTGTTTTAAAGCTGAAAACAACATGATAGGTATAATTGAAATAGAGATCAAAAGGAAATATTTTTTACAGACCTCTACAACTTCAAGTGGTTGATTCAGGATCTGAAGCTGAGTACTCAAAACGAGTAAAAAAAGAAATAAGATTAATCCAATAAAGAAGTTAATTTTAAATCCTGTTTTAAATAATTCACTCATTTTTGATAGACTCTTAGAACCATTACTTTGAGCAACTAATGGGGTTAAACCCAATGCAAAACCCAGTCCTAAAATCATAAAAGGAAAAAAAACAGAGGTAGCAAAAGTAGCCCCCGCCATTTCTGTTGGATTCGTATGTCCCAACATTGTATAATCAGCTACTCCAGTTAAAACGTGCCCCAGTTGCCCAATACTTATGGGCAAGGCAAGATAGGCTGTTCGCTTAATTTCTAGCTTGAGCAATTTGAGATTTAATTGCATTCGCAAGATGAATTATTTCACTATTTGAGTTAAACACATGAATACAAATACGTATTCTTTCTTTCCCTTTCTTAACCGTAGGACTCAAAACTGGTTTAACATAAAAACCAGCTTTTATAATACACTCAGAAACATACCTAACTAGCTTATTTCCAGGAAAAACAACACACTGTATTGAAGAATCACTCGATATCAGATATTCCGATTCTATTGGGTTGAACTGCGCTTTAAACAAGCGTATCTTCTCCCGTAAATCAATCGTTAAATCCCCGCTTTGTAAAGTTAGATAACTATGGGTTAAAGATTGAATCGTATAGGGTGGTAATGCTGTTGTATAGATAAAACTACGACAAAAATTTATTAAAAAATTCTTGATGGTTACATTTGATAAAATAGCTGCACCATGGGCGCCAACTGCCTTCCCAAAAGTTATAATGCGAACGGGAACTTTATCCTCCAATTCTAAATATTGAACCAACCCTTCACCTTGATTACCGAAAACTCCAATGCCATGCGCCTCGTCTACCACTAATATATGTCCTTCTGCTTCACATAAATTAACCAAATCGGTAAGCGGAGCAGAATCGCCATCCATAGAATAAACACTTTCTACAACAACATAAACATCTCCCTCAGCATGCCTCAGCTTCTTTTTAAGATCTTCGATATCATTATGCTTGAAAGAATATGATTTTGCAAAAGACAGGCGCATTCCATCTTTAACAGAAGCATGAATCAATTCATCATACACTATTGTGTCACCTTTTTGAGGAACTGCAGAAAAAAAACCTACGTTTGCATTGTAACCTGAGTTAAACATAAGTGCTTCTTCAGAATGATGGTATCCTGATAAAAAATTCTCAAAATCAACAATTTGAGTATAATTACCCGCTAATAAACGAGAACCACCACTTCCCTTAGCATACATTCCTTTTAGTTCCTCTCCCCCTCTGGAAAGCCCTAGATAATCATTCGAACAAAAATCAATAAGATTGTTGTAGTTATTTAAAACACGAAAAGCATCTGCTTTCTCTCTTTGAGCCAACAAATGCTTTTGTTTTTTGAATTTCATATTAAACAAAGGACTAAATTTATTTAGTCGCCATTTCCTTCTTCCACGCTTTAACCCTTGCTTCCATTTTTGCTTTAGCTGAACTATCCTTATACCTCTCATTAACTACAGGTTGCTCACCGTCTTCAAAAGGCATTTTAGGATTAATCCCTAAATTCTTAAACAAAATCTTATCCGCTTTAAATTCTGGGTTATCTGTAGTTAATAGAGTTTCTCCAGCAAAAATTGAATTGGCGCCAGCCATAAAGCACATTGCCTGCGCTTCATCGCTTAACTCTAATCTTCCAGCAGAGAGCCTAACAGCACTCTCTGGCATCATTATTCTAGCAATGGATACCATTTTAATCAAATCCCATGAGGGCACTCGATCATTTTCGGCCAAGGGAGTTCCTTCAACAGGAACTAATGTATTAATAGGAACAGATTCAGGATGTTTTGGATAATTTGCTAAAGTAATTAGCATATTGATTCGATCTTTTTTTTCTTCTCCCAAACCTATTATTCCACCTGAGCACAAGGAAACTCCTGCCTTTCTAACAGACTTATGAGTATCTAAACGATCGTTGAAGGTTCTAGTTGAAATAATATCCTCATACTTCTCTTCCGAGGTATCTATATTGTGATTATACGCATATAAACCAGCATCCTTTAATCTTTGTGCTTGCTCGTCGTTCAACATTCCAAGAGTACAACAAACTTCCATATCCATTTCATTTATTCCACGCACCATCTCAAGGACGTTATCGAAGTCTCTGTTATCTCTAACCTCTCGCCAAGCAGCACCTAAACACATTCTAGAAGCTCCACCCTCTTTAGCCTTTTTCGCTTGGCTTATCACATCTTCTGGCTGCATTAATTTATGGGCATCAACATCGGTTGAATATCTAGCTGCTTGAGGACAATATGAACAATCCTCAGGACACCCTCCTGTTTTTATGGACACCAAAGAAGATATTTGAACCTGCTTTGAATCATGAAACTGTCTATGAACACCTGCAGATTTATAAACTAAATCCAATAAAGGCATATCATAAAGTTTACTCACTTCCTCGTATTTCCAATCGTGACGAATGTGCATAATGGTCTATTTAGATGAACAAATATAAACTTCTGAAAAATGAAATCCTAGCCAGATTACTACCTATCTTTTTTTTTTTACAACACTAGCTTTTTAAAACCTCCTTGATTAATCTACACAAATAAAAAAAGCGGATTTAAAATCCGCTTTTTTTAGGGCGAAGTATGGGATTCGAACCCACGACCCCTGGTACCACAAACCAGTGCTCTAACCAACTGAGCTAACATCGCCATTTGTGAGTGCAAAGATAATAAAAAACTTTTCTTCCTAGCAAAATTTCTATTAAAAGCTAATTCGTAACTTTAATTTATGATTGAGAAAAAGCAGCGGCTTACTATTGAAGGAATGACTTGCGCCAATTGCGCACTCTCCATCGAAAAATCTCTAAAAAAACATGGAGCTACTAACATAAATGTAAACTTTAGCACAGGAGAGGCGTCCTTTACAGGTTATATAGACACTAAATCATTAGAAAAAACACTATCAAATAGTGGTTTTAAAATTATTACTAATAAAGAGGAAAGAATCACTTCAAAAATCTCCATTCTTTTTTTAATTTCATTTATTTTCACGCTTCCTCTTGTTGCCCATATGTTTGTTGAGAAAGACTCTTTTCTCAACCATCCTTTATTACAGCTTAGTCTAACAATCCCAGTTCTACTAAGTGGAGGTGTCCACTTCTTAAAAAGTGCTTACTTTGGTTTAAAATCAGGAGTCCCTAATATGGATGTACTAATCTCTACGGGTTTTATGGCTGCCTTTATATATAGCGTTTATGGTTCATTTGTCATAGGTCATGCACATGATTATTTATTTTTTGAAACAACAGCATCCATAATAACACTTGTTTTACTAGGCAACCTCCTAGAGGAAAAAGCTATTAAAAAAACGACTTCTGCTTTAAGGGATTTAGAAGAACTAAGACCTAAGATAGCTAGAAAAGTAATCAACGGAAAAACAATAGAAAAAATCGAAGTAGACCAACTCCATGTTGATGATTTTATCCGAATTAACTCTGGAGATAAAATACCTATTGATGGTATTATTGCCTCTGGTGAATTAGAACTTGATGAAAGTTTAATTAATGGAGAAAGTATACCTGTATTCAAAAACACATTAACTGAAGTTATTTCTGGTACGACAGTTATTTCTGGCTCTGCGCTAGTAAGAGTCACAAAAGTATATGGAGAATCTACAATAGATAGAATAATTGAATTAGTTAAAAATGCACAAAACGAAAAACCCAGAATCCAAAAGACAGGAGATAAAATCAGTAATTTTTTTGTTCCCAGTGTAATTATTATATCCATAGCTACTTTTTTTGTTTCCATTCTAGCGCTTGAAAAAAGTATTCAAATATCAATAATGAGTAGTGTTGCTGTTTTAGTGATTAGTTGTCCATGTGCTATGGGCCTCGCTGCTCCTACAGCAATAATGGTAGGAATCGGAAAACTAGCCAAACATGGTGTTTTAATTAAAGGAGGAACAACTCTCGAAAAACTAGCAAAGGCAAATCTTATTGTTTTTGATAAAACAGGAACCTTAACAACCGGACAATTTATACTTAACAAACTGAACTATTACAAAGAATCAGAAAAAAAGATTAAGCAAGTAATTCTTTCTTTAGAACAACAAAGCAACCATCCTATTGCAGAATCTTTAGTAAAAAAACTAGAAAAAGAAGTAGGACCTATTTACCTCCAGAATGTTATTGAAATAAGAGGAAAAGGAGTTAAAGGTACAGATACAGAAGGGAATACATATCAATTGGTTTCCAATAAACATGCAAAAACAATAACCAAAAGAATTTTAACCTCTGATTTAGTATTATTTAACGGAACATCTGTAGTTGCTGAATTGTGGATTAAAGACCAAGTAAAGGAAGATGCTGAAGAAACTATATCCTGGCTAAAAAGCAATGGATATCGAACTATGCTATTATCGGGAGACTTGAGAAAAAATTGTGATGAAATAGCCCGAGAACTATACTTTGATGACTACTATTATGAAAAATCACCTGAAGAAAAATTAAAAATAATTGAAAAACT
>MDSV01106167.1_pt1 | contig 17081 bp, 15 predicted proteins | sample 810851 | NCBI WGS metagenome assembly MDSV01 (sample SAMN05326640, study PRJNA326480) | marine metagenome | isolation source: seawater | place: Atlantic Ocean: North East | collected 2012 | reverse complement strand
TCAATGCCAATAGTATTGTATTTTTTAAGCACATTAGCAATTTCAATTTTTGTTCCAACACCATCGGTACAAGCAACAATCTTTGGTTGTTTTATGTTTTTTGGTATATTAGATATTGATCCAAAACCACCTATATTAGAAAACTTTTTTTTGCCTCTTTTTTTTGATGAAACAGATGAAATGAAATTAACAAATTTATCAGCAGCTTTGATATCAACTCCACTTTTTTTATAGGTAAATAATTTTTTATTCATTAAAATGAAATATGCAAAATAAGTTAAAATTTTATAGAATTCAATTTTATATACTTTTTATATCTGTCGTTATAACAAAAACATTTTTTTCCACAGATTTTTCATATGCAGATAGCTTTGAGGTAGATAATATAGAAGTATCAAAGCAGTTTGATGTTAATTTTAATAAAAATGATGTAATAGATGATGGCTTTAATTTAGCTTTTCAAAATTTAATCTTGAAAATAATTAAAACTAAAGATCAAAAAAAATTAGAGAAAATTTCACGAAATCAATTAAAAAGTATGATTGATTATTTTTCAATTAAAGAGGAGAAGTTCATTAATGATATTTATTATGTAAACCTCGACGTAAATTTTAGTAAAAAAAAGGTTTACTCTTTTTTAGAGAAACAAAATATATTTCCATCTCTCCCAAAGAAAAAAAAATTATTATTAATACCAATTTTAATTGATGAAAATAAAAATGACGTAATTCTTTTTTCTGAAAATATTTTTTTTAATAATTGGAATAATGAAAAAAATAATTATTCACAATTAAAATTTATATTACCCATTGAAGATTTGGATGATGTAACTAAAATTAAAAGTAAGTTTGAATTTATTGAGGATTATAATTTTACAGAAATTATCGATAAATACTCAATAAATGATTATATAATTGTTCTAATATATAAAAGTAAAGATTCTATTAAAGTTTTATCTAAAATTAATTTAAATAATAATCTTAAGATTGATAATCAATTATTTGAAAATCAAAGTATAAAAAGCTCAACCGAAGTAGAGAAAATTATTTTTAAATTAAAAAATGTGTACGAGGATTATTGGAAGGAAAACAATCAAATTAACACATCAATTAAATTGCCAATTACAATAGCTATCAATAGTAAAAATAATACAAAAATTTCTAATTTTGAACGAGATCTATTTAATTTTGATTTAGTATCTAGTTTTAATGTTTATAAAATAGATAATGAAAAAACATTTTATAAAATAATATTTAATGGAACACCAAAATCATTCATTTTGCAGATACAAAATTTAGGTTACCAACTTGATTTACAAAATCAAATATGGATTTTAAAATGACTAAGTTAAATCAGTTGATACTTGATTTTAATTTTGATCAAAACTTTAAAGATCTAGATTTTTATGTATCTAAAAGTAACGAGTTTGCTTTTAATTTGATAAATTCTTGGCCAAAGTGGGAGAAAAATTTTTTAGCTCTTAGTGGTGAAAAATTCTCTGGTAAATCTCATTTAATAAAAATTTTTTTAGATAAATTTAAAGGCATTAAACTTGATGGCAAATTAATAAGTAATAAAACTTTACAAGAAATTAAAATTCATCAAAATATTGTTTTAGAAAACCTAAACTCATCTATTGATGAGAAATTACTTTACTCATTTTTAAATCTGATAGAACAAGATAATAAATATTTGATTGTTACATCAGAAATACCTGTCGTAGACATAAACTTTAAATTAGAAGATTTAAAATCTAGATTGAGAAATTTTATTTTAATAAGTATTGAAAAACCAGATGATGACTTATTATTTGCTCTTATAATTAAGAATTTATCTGATAGGCAAATAATTATAGATAAAAGATTAATTAACTTTATTATTAAAAGAGTTGAGAGATCCTATGGCAAAATATCTGAATTCATATATAAAATTGATAAAATTAGTTTAAAAAGAAAAAAACCGATTGATTTTAAAATTATAAAAGAGGTTTTAGGAGAGTAATTGAACAAATATAGAACTCATACATGCAACGATTTAAGAAAAGAAGACGTTGGTAAAAATATTATACTTTCTGGCTGGATAAGAAAAAAAAGAGACCATGGAAATCTCTTATTCATTGATTTAAGAGATAATTATGGTGTTACTCAATGTATTATTGATAAAGAAAATAAACATTTTGATAAACTTGAAAAGATACAGTTAGAAACTGTGGTTCAAATTGATGGAAAGGTTGTTGATAGATCTGAAGAAACAATCAATAACGATATTCCAACTGGCTCCATAGAGGTTGTGATTGACAAATTTAATATATTGGGCTCATGCAAAGAACTTCCGATGCCAGTATTTAGTGATCAAGAATACTCTGAAGAAATAAGATTAAAGTATAGATTTTTAGATTTAAGAAGAAAAAAGATACACGAAAATATTATTTTAAGATCAAAAGTAATATCTTTTATAAGAGAAGAGATGAAAAAATTTGGTTTCTTAGAATTTCAAACACCAATATTAACATCTTCTAGCCCAGAAGGTGCAAGAGATTTTCTTGTTCCAAGTAGATTAAATCCTGGAAAGTTTTATGCATTACCTCAAGCACCTCAACAATTTAAACAACTGATAATGGTTTCAGGTTTTGATAAATATTTTCAGATTGCTCCATGTTTTAGGGATGAAGATGCTCGAGCAGACCGGAGTCCAGGTGAGTTTTACCAACTTGACTTAGAAATGTCTTTTGTAGAACAAGAGGATGTATTTAAAGTTGTTGAGGACTTATTAGTTAAAACATTTAAAAAATTTTCTTCTAAGAAAATCTCTAATGAAAAATTTCCAAGAATATCATTCAAAGAGTCAATGCTAAAATATGGAACTGACAAACCAGATCTTAGAAATCCTCTTGTAATAAACGATTTGACAGAAATTTTTAAGAGAGAGGATATTTCATTTGAACTGTTCAAAAAATTAGTGAAATCTGGCTCAGAAATAAGATCTATTGTAACAAAAAATACCAAAGACAAACCTAGAAGTTTTTTTGATGGGATTGATAAATGGGCAAAAGAACAAGGCTTCTCTGGACTCGCATATTTTACAATTGAAAAAGAAAATGAAATTAAGGCAAAAGGACCTGTTGGAAAGTTTTTTTCAAAAGAATCCCTGTCTGAGATAATGAGTAAAACTCAAGCAGAAGTGGGAGATAGCATTTTTTTTGCTTGTAATAAAAGAGCAGAGCTTGAAAAAATTACTGCTCAGGCGAGAGATAAAATTGCGAGAGAATTAAATCTAATTGACGATAATATTTTTTCATTTTGTTGGATAGTCGATTATCCTATGTATGAAAAAGATGAAATAACTAAAAAAATTAAATTTAGCCACAATCCTTTCTCAATGCCCCAAGGTGATTTAGATAAAATTAATTTTGATAAGCCTCTAGAAATTCTAGCATATCAGTATGATATAGTATGTAATGGTATTGAATTATCTTCAGGAGCAATTAGAAATCATGTACCAGATTTGATGTATAAATTATTCTCAATAGCAGGATATGATAAAAATCAAGTAGATCAAAAATTTAGTGGAATGATTAATGCATTAAGTTTTGGAGCTCCACCACATGGAGGCATTGCACCTGGAATAGATCGAATAATAATGTTATTAGCCAATGAAAAAAATATAAGAGAAGTTACAATGTTTCCAATGAATCAGAATGCTCAAGATTTGATGATGAACGCACCATCAAAAATAAATGAGGAGCAATTAAAGGAGCTTAATCTAGCCTTTAAAAATAAAAAATAATTATTTTTTTCCTTTAAGACTTATTTTTATATCAGATAAATCTACAAGATTTTTTTTATAGTTGTTTCTTACAAATCCTTTACTTGTAATATCTTTTACAATTTTTAAAAGTTGGTTTTGATCATCAGAGGTTTGATCATTAGGCAATAAATTTTCAGATCCACTTATTGATGGAGTATGAGCTAAATCCTCTCTGTTTTGATATGAAATTGCAAGCTCTCGAAATATATAATCTAAAATTGAGCTAGCACTTAAAATCCTGTCATTTCCATATACTTTACCTGAAGGTTCAAATTTTGTACCTACAAATGCACTTATAAATTCATCTAAAGGAACTCCATATTGTAAACCAAGGGATACCGCTATTGCAAAATTATTCATTAATGCTTTTACAAGCTCTCCCTCTTTACTTGTATCAATAAAAATTTCACCAATTTTTCCATCCTCATATTCACCAGTATGTAGGTAAACCTTGTGATCACCTATTGTAGCTTTTTGAATATAACCTTTACGTCTGTCTGGCATACTAAATCGTTTACTGATTACCTCTGAATTCTTATTAATCATATTTTTTACATTTTCTTTATGTTCTGAAATGTTTTCATTTTTATCCTTAAAAATATTGATTTCTTTATTATCTATTACCTTGCTTGAATTTGGATCTAGGTTTTTTGTTTTTCTGTTATCTAATTTAACATCAATTACCTCAAATTTACCGTCATCTCTTTTCTCTAAATTTTTTAATTCAGTTTCATTAATATCATCCAAGTAATGATTTACTTTGAATGTACATGTGTAGTAAGTTTCAACTAAATATTTTGCCATTTTACCCCAATTTTTAATAAATTAATTTGAATTATGAATCAGTTAATTTATATACAAATCCATAATTTAGTCTAATTTAATTTATACAATTATTAATTGAATAAAAAAAATATGTTGAATTTTTTAAAAAAAATTTTTATTTGGTGGAATCAAGAAACACTTAGCACAAAAATAAAAACACTTTTTTTTGGAAAATTGGTTGGTGTAGATAATTTTGGTAATAAATATTACGAAAGTAAAAAGGGTAAGAGATGGGTCATTTATTCAGAGGAAATCGATGCGTCAAAAATTCCTGTAGAGTGGTATTCGTGGATACATTTTACACCAAATATTTTAGAAAATAATCGTAATCCAAAAAAATATGATTGGCAAAAATCTCATAAACCAAATATGACTGGAACTTATCAATCTTATCATCCTAATAAACATAAAAATGAGTCTCAGAAAAAATACAAAAGTTGGAAAAAATAAATTTTTTAAATACTCTAGTTTAGTATTTATATTTTCAAGTCTTATTTTGAATTCTAATTCTGGTGCATCAAATAATTTAGAGGGCTCATTTACAAAATTACAAATTTTAGACAAAATTAGCTCAAAGAATGCCTCTATAGATCTTAAAAATGGAAAAGAAATAATTTATGAAGATCTTTCAATAAAAAGTTTAAAATGTAAAAATTCTGAATTTGATGATGATCCTGAAATTACTGCATATATTCAGGTAAAAGATTTAAATAAAAAAAGCAATGATGAGGTATTTGTATTCAATGGCTGGATGTTTTCATCAAGTCCCTCAATAAACCCTTTTGACCATCCCGTTTATGATATTTGGTTAACTAATTGTTATTAAATAAGTTTTTCATTATCAAGCCAACTTACATTAAATTGTGAATTTTTAAATTTTTCGTGATTTAAAAGAATTTTATGAAGAGGAATAGTCGTGGTGATTCCTTCAATTACAAACTCATCTAAAGATCGATTCATTCTTTGAATAGCCTCTGTTCGATTTCTTCCATGACAGATTAATTTACAAACCATACTATCATAATATGGAGTTACTTTATATCCTTGATAAATTGCACCATCTACTCTTGTTCTAAAACCTGATGGTTGATGACACATTCCAATAGTTCCAGGCGAAGGTTGAAAATTTTTACTAGGATCTTCAGCGTTAATTCTACATTCTATTGCATGACCTCTAGGTTTAATATCAGATTGGTGTAGGGCTGTTTCGCCTGTAAATGCAATATGAATTTGTTCTTTGATAATATCAATTCCAGTTACCATTTCTGAAACAGGATGTTCAACTTGAACTCTTGTGTTCATTTCTAAAAAATAAAATTTTTTATCCTCATAAATAAACTCAACAGTTCCTGCTCCTTCATAGCCAATTTTACTGACCATTTTTACAGTTTTTTCAAAGAGCTCTTTTCTTATTTCATCATTTAGAACTGGGCTCGGAGTTTCTTCTATTAGTTTTTGATGTCGTCTTTGGACAGAGCAATCTCTTTCATGTAAATGAACAGTTCTATTTTTTCCAGCCAATATCTGAACTTCAATATGCCTGGGATTTTGGAAGAACTTTTCAATATACACTTCATCATTCCCAAAATATTTTTGTGCTTCAGATTTTGCTGTAGAAAAAAGTGTTTCAAATTCTTCTAATTTTTTAACAATCTTCATTCCTTTTCCACCACCACCACCTGATGCTTTTATAAGAACTGGAAAACCTATTTTTTGAGAAAGTTTTTTCGCTTCCGAAACATCTTTAACACCACCTTCAGACCCTTCAATTACAGGCAAACCATTCTCTTTAGCAATTTTTTTTGCATGAATTTTATCGCCCATCATTTCAATATGTTTTGAAGATGCTCCAATAAATTTGATATTATTTTTTTCTAAAATTTTTGCAAAATTTGCATTTTCAGATAAGAAACCATATCCAGGATGAACTGCTTCTGCACCAGTTAAGTCAATAGCTGATAAAAGAGCTGGAATATTTAAATAACTATTTGCTGGCTGATGTGAACCTACACAAACACTTTCATCAGCCAATCTTACGTGCATACTATCTCTATCAACATCAGAATGAACCGCAACTGTTGAGATTCCCCACTCCTTACATGCTCTAATAATTCTGACTGCAATCTCCCCACGGTTTGCGATTAATATTTTTTTAAACATTATTCTAAAATTATTAACGCTTGACCAAATTCAACTGGTTGACCATCGTCAACAAGTATTTCTTTTACCACTCCATCAGATGTAGATGGCACATGATTCATAGTTTTCATTGCCTCGACTATCATTATAGTGTCACCTTTCTTGATTTTCTTTCCAACCTCTGCAAATTTTTTTGCACCTGGCTCTGGTGAATGATAAGCAGTTCCGATTATTGGTGATGTAATCTCGGTACCTGATTTTATTTCATTTTTTAAATTTGAGTTTTGGGACAAGCTTGATTTATTATCAAATGGAGGAATTGGCTGACTATTTATAGAAACATTATTTTTTGAAACTTTAATCTTTGTATCTTTTTCAGTATATTCTAATTCTGTAAGATTGAATTCATCCAAATAGTCACTTAGTTCTTTAATTATTTTTTTATCAATTTTCATTTTTTTAAAATCTTTTGCATAGAAATTATGGCTAAAATATAACCATCAGGCCCTAAACCAAAAATTCCTCCAGTAACTATATCACTTATAAGAGATTTTTGTCTAAATTCCTCTCTTTTGTATATATTTGATATATGCAATTCTATAATCGGCTTTTTAAAAAGATCTAACGCATCTCTTATAGCTATTGAGGTATGAGTAAATGCTGCTGCATTAATAATAATTCCATCAAATTTTTTTCTTGAGTCTTGAATTATATTTACTAACTCACCCTCAACGTTTGATTGAGCAAAATCAACATCTAAATCTAACTCTAACGATTTTTTTCTACAATTTTCTTTTAATTTATCAAAAGTAGTTGAACCATATAGTGATTGTTCTCTTTCTCCTAATAGATTAAGATTTGGACCGTTAATAATAATAATTTTATTATTCATTCAGCTTTTATATACGATGAAAAAAATAAAAAAAATAAAAATAAAAGTAAATGGAAAAGAAAAGACCATAAAAGATAAAACCAATCTTTTAAGTCTGGTTAAATTTTTAAAAATCCCTGTGAAAAAAGTCGCAATTGAGTTAAATCAGGAAATTATGGATAAAGATAAATTAAGTAAGATAAATTTAAAAAAAAATGATAAAATTGAAATAGTTCATTTTATTGGAGGTGGGTAATTGAAAAAAGATAAATTTATTATTGGAAAAAAAAAATTTAACTCAAGACTTATAGTTGGAACAGGAAAATATAAAAGTATGACTGAATGTGCTAAAGCAATTAAATTATCTGGTGCAGATATAGTAACGGTTGCTGTTAGAAGAGTTAATATCACTGATAAAAAAAAACCAATTTTAATGGACTATATTGATCCGAAAAAAATTACCTATCTACCTAATACTGCTGGATGTTTTAATTCGAAAGAGGCTCTTAGGACTTTAAGATTAGCTAGAGAAATTGGAGGATGGAAATTAGTAAAATTGGAAGTTTTAGGTGATAAAAAAAATTTATTTCCAGAAATGATTGAAACTTTAAAATCTACAGAAATTTTATCAAAAGAAGGATTCAAAGTAATGGTTTATTGTAACGATGATCCTTTAATGGCAAAAAGATTAGAGAACGTAGGTGCATGCGCAATAATGCCCCTTGCTGCCCCTATAGGTTCTGGTCTCGGGATTCAAAATAAAGTGAATTTAAAGATAATAAGAAAACAGACAAAATTACCTTTAATAATTGATGCAGGGTTAGGCCAAGCTTCGGATGCTACTATTGCAATGGAGTTAGGATGTGATGGGGTTTTAGTTAATACCGCTATAGCTAAAGCAAAAAAACCTTTTGATATGGCTTTAGCATTTAAAAATGCAGTTTTGGCTGGTCGTCAATCTTATCTTTCTGGAAGGATAGAAAAAAATTTAATGGGCAATCCATCTTCTCCGTTGAAAGGAATTATTTAGTTTTTTTAAAATATTTTTTTTTTCTATATACTTTTTTTTGAAATTTTTTATTCTTTTTTATAATTTTTTCTTCCTTACCGTTATTATAATTATTAAGATTTTTTAATTTTTCAAAATTTTCAACAAGCTCTATAGTTTTTTTTGTTCTATTTTTAATATTAATTATATATTCTGGAATAATTAAAGAATTATCAGCAATAATATCAATTTTCATTTTATTTTTCTTTTCAAAATAAGTTAGATCGTTAATAAAGTTTTCTTTTAAAAAATTAGAAATCTTTTCACATACTTTTAAATCAACAAATTTTGCTTTGTTTATAATAGCTTTAATTTCAACTAGTTTAAGTAACTTCTGTGCAAAAGACTCATCTGTAAGAGTAATTTTCCATTTAACCGCACTTTCCCTTAATCTTTGTCTGGACATTTCAAGAAGACCAAAGTTACTAATTCTTCCTATTTGTATACGAGCTCTGTCAGATCTACACTTTTCTTTAAGTCTTCTTTCAACAAGCTTTCTATTGCCATAACCTAACATATCAATAAAGTCGATAATGATCAGGCCTGATAAATCTCTTATTTTAATTTGTCTTGCAATTTCTTCAGCAGCCTCCAAATTTGTATCTAAAGCAGTGCTTTCAACATTTTTTTGCTTAATTGAACTACCAGAGTTTATGTCAATAGAAACTAAAGCCTCTGTTGGATTAATAACAAGATATCCTCCTGAATTTAATTTAATTTCAGAGTCAAAAATTTGATTTAATTTTTCTTCAATTCCCTCATTTATAAATAAAGGAGTTTTATTTCTATATTTCTTAATTTTTTTGACGTTTGATGGCATCATCATTTTCATAAATGTTTGGGCTTTTTTATATCCATCATTACCTTCTATAAAAATATTTTTTGTATCATCATCATACATGTCTCGTAAGGTTCTTTTTATTATCTCACTTTCTTGATGTATTAGAGAAGGGGCAATAGAGTTAATTGCAATATCCTTTATTTGATTCCAATTGTTGATCAGAGTTGTCAGATCATGATTAATTTCATTTTTAGTTTTATTTGAGCCTGCCGTTCTAACTATGAGGCCCATTTCTTTAGGGATTTCAATTTCATTCAAAATTGTTCTTATTTTTTTTCTCTCTGCTGGATTAAATATTTTACGAGAAATACCTCCACCTTTTGGTGTATTCGGCATTAAAACAATATACTTACCAGCAATTGATATAAACGTGCTTAATGCAGCACCTTTTTGACCTCTTTCATCTTTGATAACTTGTACTAAGATAACCTGATTTGGTTTAATTACCTCTTGGATCTTATATCTTTTGAATCGACGTTTTTTTTCGTTAAAATTTTCAGTTTTTTTGTTTAAATTTTCTTTATTTTCAATTTCCTCTTTATCTTCATCTTCTTTTTTTTCTACTGGATCATTAATTTCAAATTTTCCTTCAGCAATATTTTCCTCTTCAATTGCTTCCACTTTTTTCGAAAGTTCTTCTCTGGCCCTCTCTTCTTCTTCTTTAATTTTTACAAGATCACTTTGAGGTATTTGATAATAATCTGATTGAATATCATTAAATGAAAGGAACCCATGTCTTTCTCTTCCAAAATCAACAAATGCTGCTTGTAATGAAGGTTCTATTCTACTGACTTTTCCTAGATAAATATTATTTTTTATTAAATCGTTTTTTAAACCTTCATATTCGTAGTCTTCAATATGATTGCCTGATTTAAGTACAACTCTAGTTTCATTTGGATGCGATGCATCAATATATAAATTTTTTTCCATAAATGTTTAATTGATTTGTTCATTTTAATATAAAATTTTGTTTAATTTACTGCCTTATCTTTAACAAATTCCACTATATAATGAAATAAAAATGAATAGTTTATTAAAAAATACATTGATAATAATATCAAGTTTTCTACTGATATTTACTGTTTTGATTTTCGTTATTTTATGGACATTTTCAAACAATATCCCAGATTATAAATTCTTGAAAAACTACAAACCTCCAGTTTCTAGCAAAGTGTACTCTGGAGATGGCAAATTGGTTGCAGACTTTTCACGAGAAAAAAGGATATTTGTTCCATTTGATGCAATTCCTAAGAATGTAATTTATTCATTTTTATCTGCTGAAGATAAAAATTTTTTTTCACATCCAGGTGTTGACGCTAAAGGGGTATTAAGGGCTATATTTAATAATATATTTAATATTATTAATTCTAAGCGATTAGAGGGCGCATCTACAATTACACAGCAAGTTGCAAAAAATTTTTTATTAACTAATGAAGTAAGTTTAAATAGAAAAATAAAAGAGGCAATTTTGGCGTTTAGAATTGAGAGAGCGCTTACAAAAGAGAGAATTTTAGAACTTTATTTAAATCAAATTTATTTAGGGGGAGGAGCTTACGGTGTTGCAGCAGCTAGTCTAGAATATTTTGATAAATCAATTAAAGAATTAAATTTTGCAGAAGCGGCTCTTTTAGCCGCCTTACCAAAAGCACCCAGTAAATATAATCCATTTAGAAATATTGAATTAGCAAAATTTAGAAGAAATTTAGTGCTTAAAAATTTATTTGACAATAATTATATCTTACCCGATCAATATGAAAAACTAATAAATGAAAAAATACAAATAAAAAAAACAAAAAAAATATTTTTAGAGGATTCTCAATATTATATTGAAGATGTTAGAAAAGAAATAATTGATATTCTTACTTATGATAAAGTATATAAACAAGGTTTTAATATAAATACACCGATTGATTTAGAGATACAAAAAAAAGCCACAAAATCCTTAAGGAAAGGATTAGTTGATTATGATAAAAGAAAAGGATGGAGGGGAGCTTTAACAAATAAAAAATATGCAAAAGATTGGTTTAAAGATTTAAAAGATTTTCAACTTGAAAAATCAATTAATTGGAAATTAGCAATCGTTAAAGATATTAAAAAATTTTCTATAAAAATTGAGCTAGAGGATAAATCAAAAGGAATTATCAAATATAATAATATTCAATGGACCAAGAAGGAATTCGATCAATTGTTAAAAGTTGGTGATGTTATTTATGTCAAAAAGATTGAAAATTCAAAAAATTTTTTTAGTTTAAAACAGTTACCAAGAGTAAATGGAGGAATGGTGGTTATGGATCCGTTTACAGGAAGAGTTTTAGCATTGAGTGGTGGTTTTAGTTTCAAGAAGAGTGAATTTAATAGAGCCACACAAGCATTGAGGCAACCTGGATCTGCATTTAAACCATTTGTATATGCGCTAGCATTAGAAAATGATTACTCACCTTCATCGTTAATTTTAGATGCACCTTTAGTTTTGGATCAAGGCGAAGATTTAAAGTTATGGAAACCTGAAAATTATGGAAAAAAGTTTTATGGACCTTCAACTCTTAGAGTGGGGTTGGAAAAATCAAGAAATTTAATGACTATACGAATTGCCCAAAACTTAGGTTTAAATAAAATTGTTAATTTTTCAAAACAATTAGGTATTTACGAAAATCCTGAGGAATTATTATCAATATCATTAGGTTCAGCTGAAACCACTTTATTGAAATTAACATCTGCTTATTCAGCTTTTGTAAACGGTGGAAAATTAGTTGAGCCAATTTTAATTGACAGAATACAAGATAGTGAGGGAGTAACAATTTTAAATAATGAAATAAGAAAATGTAAAAACTGTGATCAAATTTCTTTTTTGAGTCAAGAATACCCAAAAATATCTGATAATTATCAACAAATATTTTCACCACAAACAGCTTACCAGATGATTTCCATATTAGAGGGTGCCGTTCAAAGAGGAACAGGAAAAAAATTAAAAGATCTAAACTTAAATCTTGCTGGCAAAACTGGCACCACTAATAACAACACAGACACTTGGTTTATTGGATTTATATCAAACAAAGTAATTGGAGTGTATGTTGGCTCTGATAATCCCATGCCTTTAGGTAGATATGAAACTGGGGCAAAAACAGCGTTACCAATTTTTAAGGATTTTGTTAAAGATACAATTAAAAAATCTGATGCCAGACCTTTCAAAGTTCCAGATGATATAATAATGATGGTCATAGATCCTAAAACTGGTCAAAAAGCCAAATTTTTATCTAAAAATACTATTATTGAAAATTACAAGAAAAAAAATATATCTGACGGAGAATTTATATATACAAATAATGATAGATTAGATCATAATAATATACTAAAATTTTATTAATGGATAATTTATTTTCAACATACAAAAATGATATCATAAAAATAAATCAAAGAATTAAGGAGTTTCTTTGAAAAAAAAAATATTTACTCAAAATTAGATAAACTAAATCAAAAACAGCTAGAACCCAATTTCTGGAAAAATAAAATAGAGTCAAAAAACCTATTAAAGGAAAAAAAACTTTATGAGGATTTAATTAATTCTTATGAAAATTCAGTTAGATCAATTAAAGACTTAGATGATTTATTTAATCTTGCTTCCGATGAAAAAAACCAAAATGTTCTTGATGATTTAATTCTATCAATTAAGGATCTAAAAAAAAATTCTAAAAAAAATGAAATAAAATGTTTCTTGTCAAATGAAACTGATCCTCTTGATTGTTATATTGAAATTCATGCAGGAGCAGGTGGGACTGAAAGTCAAGATTGGGCAGACATGTTGAGAAGAATGTATTTAAAATGGGCAGATTCTAAAATTTTTAAATCTCAATTGATAAGTGAACACAAAGGTGATGAAGCAGGAATAAAATCTTCGACAATAAAAATAGAAGGAGATTTTGTTTTTGGATGGTTAAAGAAAGAGTCAGGGATACATAGGTTGGTAAGAATTTCACCTTTTGACTCTGGAGCCAGAAGACATACAAGTTTTGCTAGTGTATGGGCATACCCGGTAATAAATGAGGATATAAATATAGATATTTTAGAAAAAGATTTAAGAATAGATACGTATCGCTCAAGTGGAGCAGGCGGACAACATGTTAATACAACAGATAGCGCAGTTAGAATAACTCATATACCCTCAAAAATTGTTGTACAATGTCAAAATGAACGGTCACAGCACAAAAATAAAGAAACATGTATGAATATGCTTAAAGCAAGACTTTACGATTTTGAAATCAAAAAGAAAGAAGAACAAAATCAAAATGCCGAAGAGTCAAAATCTGAGATTGGCTGGGGTCATCAAATAAGATCATACGTTTTACAACCATATCAATTAGTGAAGGATAATAGAACAAACTTTGAGAGTTCTAATCCACAAAAAATTTTAGATGGTGATTTAGATGAATTTCTAGAACAATCATTATATAAGATTTAAATGAAAATAATTTCACGTTTTTTTATTTTTACATTTACTGTTTTATTTTTATCTTTCGCTTATCTGAGTTTAGTGGGAATTGAAACTTCAAGTTTTAATAATCAAATCCAAAAAAATTTAAAAAATATTGATACAAATTTAGATATTAAGTTGAATACTGTTAAACTAAAATTAGATCCAATCTCATTCAAATTAAATTTAAAAACAGTAGGTCCAACGATTTTTTATAGAGATAAAGGGATTGAGCTTGAAAATATTAAGTCTGATCTTTTATTTTCAACTCTGATCTCAAGAAAATTTTCTTCATCAAATTTATCAATTTCTTCGAAGTCGGTTGATCTAAAAAAGTTTGTTTCATTTGTTAGAGGTATAGAGAATAGACCTGATTTATATTTGCTCGAAAACTTTATTAGAGGTGGGTTTATTATAATTGATATGAATTTATTTTTTGATGAGAAAGGCAATCTACAGAATAATTTTGAATTGAATGGGTCTGTAAGAGATGGAAAACTTAAATTTTTAAAAAAAAATGAATTAAAGGGAATCAACTTTCTATTTTCAATTAAAAAAGATCTAATTAGCCTTGTAAAAATTAAAGCTTCATTTGATAAAATGAATTTATTGTCTCAAAAGATACAAATAAAAAAAGAACAAAATGGTTTTCTAGTTAAAGGTAAAATAAGCAATCAGAAGATTAAATTAAATTCAGACTATATTGAAAAATATTTATTTCAATTTCCAGAGAATTTAATTTTAAAAGATATCATATTTAAAAGTGAAAATGATTTTTCTTTTTTAATTAATAAAAAATATAAAATAAAAAATCTAGATCTTAATTCAAGTATAAATTTATCAGAACTTACATTTGATAACAAACTCGATTTAAAAAAATACTTCCCAAATTTAAAAAACGAGACATCATTTAACGACCATAAAATTCAAGTAAAATATATTGATGATAAAATTTCTATTTCAGGAAAGGGGGATGTTCAAATTCAAAAAGAAAATGACGTCATTGAATACAAAATTATAAAACAAAAAAATAAGACATTTTTTGAGACAATTTTAAATCTTAAAAATAATGAATTAATATTGGATATTATAAACTATAAAAAAAGTCAAAAAAGTAATTCTAAATTAGAAATTAATGGAAGTTACACAAAAAATAGTAATTTATTTTTTGAGAAAATAAAATTTTCAGATCAAAATGATGAAATTTCATTAAATAAACTGATGCTAGACAAAGATTTTAGAATATCTGGATTTCAAAATATTAAATTAAATTATGTTGACCTCGATAAGATTAAGAATCAAATAACTATTAAAAAAGTAAAAAAAAATTATGAAGTTAAAGGAAATATATTAAATTTAAGGAAATTAATTAGATCTTTTATTAAGGATGATGAGAGTAATAAAACAAAAATTTTTAAAAATAATTTGAATTTTAGTTTAAATATTAAAAAAGTTTACCTAAATGACGACTCATTTCTTAAGAATTTTATAGGAGAGTTAAGTTTAAAGGGAAATGAAATCTATAGAGCAAATTTAATTGGATCTTTTAGTGCCAATGAAAAACTTAGTTTTTCAGTAGTTAGCAAAGATACTGAAAAAATTTCAACATTTTACTCTGCCAGAGCCAAGCCATTTATAGATCATTATGATTTTATCAAAGGATTTGAAGGAGGTTCTTTAGATTTTTATTCAGTGAATAATGGAGAAAAAACTAATTCCAAATTAAAAGTTTACAATTTTAAACTTAAAGAATTACCAGCATTGACCAAATTATTAACTTTAGCGTCTTTACAAGGTATTGCTGATTTACTTTCTGGGGAAGGGATTAGGTTTAGTGAATTCGAAATGAATTCAGAAAGAATGAATAATTTAATTAATATCGATGAAATTTATGCAATTGGACCTGCTATATCTATTTTAATGGAGGGCTATGTTGAAAAAAATAAATTAATTAGTTTAAAAGGCACACTCGTTCCCGCTACTACAATCAATAAAGCGATTGGTTCAATTCCAGTCATAGGAGATATTTTGGTTGGAAAGAAAACTGGTGAAGGTGTTTTTGGAGTTAGTTTTAAAATAAAAGGTCCACCTAAAGAACTTGAAACAACAGTCAATCCTATAAAAACTTTAACACCAAGGTTTATTACTAGAACTTTAGAAAAAATTAAAAAAAATTAGATAAGCACAAATTTTATGTGCCTTTTTTTTCCAATTGAAAGTTTTATATAATCTTTATCAAATAACTTACTTTCAATAATAAATTTTTCATTATCAATATTTTGGTTATCAATTTTAATTGCATTACCTTTAATTAATCTTCTTATTTCACTTTTAGAATTTTCAAATTTTGAGAGAAGTATGAGATCAATTATGTTGATATTTTTTTCTAATATTGATCTATTTATTTGAATAGATGGTAATTTTGATCCAGTTGAATTTTCAGAAAAAGTTTCCCTTGCAGTTTTTTCAGAATTTATTGCCTCTTTTTTTCCGTGCAGCATTTCAGTTGTTTTATTAGCAAGTAAAATCTTTAGTTCATTGATATTTACATTCTTTAAAGTTTCTATTTCCTCCACTTTAATATCTGTAAAAAATTTAAGAAATTTTAAAACATCTCTGTCATCGGTGTTTCTCCAAAATTGCCAGTAATCATAAGAAGATAAAAATTTTTTATCTAACCAAATAGCTCCATCTGCCGTTTTGCCCATTTTAGCGCCACTTGCAAGTGTGATAAGAGGTGTGGTTAATCCATAAACCTGTTTATAAGAATATCTTTTTATTAATTCAACACCATTTACAATATTACCCCATTGATCTGATCCACCAATTTGAAGAGCACAATTTTCTTTTTTACTGAGTTCTAAAAAGTCGTAGGCCTGTAAAATCATATAGTTAAATTCCATATAACTCAATGATTGCTCTCTCTCTAATCTAGTCTTAACGCTATCAAAAGTTAACATCTTATTTATTGTAAAGTGTTTTCCAATATCTCTTAAAAAAGAAATATATTTTAGATTTTTAAGCCATTTAAAATTATTTACAAAAATTGGTTTAACTTTTTTATTTTTTGTAACTAAAAATT
>MDSV01117680.1_pt1 | contig 17082 bp, 19 predicted proteins | sample 810851 | NCBI WGS metagenome assembly MDSV01 (sample SAMN05326640, study PRJNA326480) | marine metagenome | isolation source: seawater | place: Atlantic Ocean: North East | collected 2012 | reverse complement strand
TTTTCTTAACACTATCTGCTTTACTACCAGAACTTGATCCAGATGTAGCAGAAGATCCACTAACTGATTTCTGGGAAGCTGTTTCACATGAGGCAAGCAAAATTATTAAGGAGCTTGATAAAAAGAAATTTTTAATAGTCATGATATTTTCCTATATTAAATTATTATTTAGTAACTGTATTTGTTATTTTTGTATAAAGACGAGAAACAACTGGTTTCTCAATTTCACAATCTTTATTTATAACGATATATCTTTCTTTTATAGCATGTTCGCTTAAATAAATTTTTCCAGATCCAGATTCTAGTAAATAGTGAAGGATGCCATTCAAGTGTTTTTTTCCACTAATACTGTAAATTAAATCTCTATTTTCTTTATTACATAATTTTGTGTTAATTTCATAAGTTTTTTCCATAAATACACCTAATAGTTAATTTCAACTAATGTAGTTTCGTCTAACTAGAAGTTCTTTTTTTTACTAGGGCTAACTGAACAAACCTAAATAAATCAAATGATTAGAGATAGCAATAAGACAACATTAAGAGAAAAAAATAAATAAAATTGTTTCACTAAACGAGAAAATATTTGTAAATGAATATTAAATAATTTAAAATGAAAATGATAAAAAAGTTGGTATAAATACTTAGTATATATTTAATAAAGACAATATCATGAATAAGTCTATAGATTTTCAACATTTAATAAAAAAAAATTTTTTACCTATCTGGACAGAATTTTTAAATTTTGAAATTCAAAGATCCTTACAATGCATAAAATTATTTGAAAGTCCAAATGCCTATATAATCATGCAAATAATATGTTGGAACCAACAACTTTCAATTATTAGTCGTTCAAAATATATTGAGAGAGAAGATGTTAGAAATAAGTGGTTTCATGATTCTAAGTTTGGAAACCTTGATAAAATGAAATTAAGTTATTCATTAGTCTCTGAATTATCTGGTTTGAGTATTGAAACTATCAGAAGGCATGTTAAAAAGATGATTGATAATGGTTGGGTATCGTATAGCAAAAAAGAAGGCATTCAATTTAGAGCTAATGATGAAAATATGAGAAAATTAGCAGATGAATTGAATGTAAAAGAGGTGAATTTATTATCGAGACTTTTAGCAAAAATCGATCAATTTAAAGAATAGTTCCTTAAAATGCTTTTTAAAAATAAAATCATCGTTATTACAGGTGCAGCAAGTGGAATAGGAAAAGCTCTAGCCAAATCTTTTTTGAATGAAGGAGCAATTGTAATATCATCTGATATTACTTTTGTTGATAAAAAAATTGATGAAAATCATTTCCAAAAAAAATGTAATGTAAGTTCTGAAGATGAAATAAATATATTAATAGATTTTACTTTAGATAAATTTCAAACTATTGATATTTTTTGTTCAAATGCAGGAATATTATCTTTAGGTGATGAAAAAACAAGTGATCAAGAGTGGAAAAAAAATTGGGATATACATTTGATGAGCCATGTTTTTATTTGTAGACGACTTATACCACAATTTAAAAAACAAGGAGGTGGTTATTTAGTTATAACTTCATCAGCCGCAGGTTTATTAACTCATATAGATTCTTTGAGTTATTCTGTAACGAAACATGCTTCCATTGCTTTTGCCGAATGGATTGCCATTTCTAATAAAGAATTTGGAATTAACGTTTCAGTTTTATGTCCTCAGGCTGTGAAAACAAATATGACTAGAGGTAGAGAAAAAGATGTCGCTGCAATTGATGGAATGTTAGAACCTAACGAAGTTGCAAAAGAAGTTCTTTCAGGAATAAAAAAGAAAAAGTTTTTGATTATGCCTCACAAACAAGTCTTCAATTATATAAAAATGAAATCTGAAAATCACGAAAGATGGATTTCAGGAATGTTTAAACTTAAGCAAAAGATTAAAAAATCGAAATAATTTTATATATTATCTGCAATTGCATCACCACATTTTTGAGTACTTGCATTTCCACCAAGGTCTTGAGTTCTAAATTCTTTTTTTGATAAAATATCCTCTATAGATTTTAAAATCCTATCATGAGCATCTTTATAACCAAAATGTTCTAACATCATGGCCCCAGCCCAAATTTGTCCAATTGGATTTGAAATATTTTTTCCAGCTATATCAGGGGCAGAACCGTGAACAGGTTCAAATAAAGAAGGAAATTTATTTTCAGGATTAATATTACCAGATGGAGCTATACCTATTGTGCCTGTGCACGCAGGGCCAAGATCTGATAGAATATCACCAAAAAGATTGGAACCAACGACAACATTAAATTTTTGAGGGTTTAATACAAAATGTGCGCATAGTATATCTATGTGAAATTTATTATATTCAACATCTTGGTATTGTTTAGAAATTTCTTCCACTCTTTCATCCCAATAAGGCATGGTGATTGAAATTCCATTGGATTTAGTTGCAGACGTGAGATGTTTCTTTTTGGTGTTTTTTGCTAGTTCAAAAGCATATTTTAAAACTCTATCCACACCAATTTTTGTCATTACCGTTTCTTGAACAACAAATTCTCTCTCGGTATTAGGAAACATTTTTCCACCAATTGATGAATATTCTCCTTCGGTATTTTCTCTTACAATATAAAAGTCTATGTCTCCAGGTCTTTTATTTGCTAATGGAGAAGGGACGCCAGGCATCAACTTCACTGGTCTCAAATTAATATATTGATCAAACTCTCTTCTAAATTTTAATAAAGATCCCCAAAGAGAAATATGGTCAGGAACACTTGCCGGCCAACCAACAGCCCCAAAATAAATAGCATCATGATTAGAAATTTTTGACTTCCAGTTGTCTGGCATCATTTGACCAAATTTATTAAAATAATCACATGAACTAAAGTCGAAGTATTCAAAATTTATGTTTATATCAAATTTTTCAGATACTTTCTTAAGTACTTTTATACCTTCAGGTATTACTTCTTTTCCTATTCCATCGCCTGGAATTGTTGCAATGTTTAGTCGATTTTTATTCATACTTTTTCCTAATATTTATGGTGTCCATGGCGCAGCAGTCATTAGCTTGTTTTCTTGCTTCATAACTAATGGACGAAATTTACTTGCAAATTTTAAAAAATCTTTATCTGAGTATATTTTTTTCCATATATTTCTTCTATTATTATCATCCTCAAATTGCCATATATGGATAATTTCATTTAAAGCACCAATATCACCGATATAATACTTAATTAGATTTTTTTTATATTTTTTAATAGCTGGCCAACCATAATTTAAATAAATATCTTTAGCATCATTTAATTTTCCTACATATAATGTGTAGGTTCTTAATTCATAAATTGACATTTTTTATCCTTTAATAAATTTTAAAGTTTTAATTATTATAAACTCTACTATTGTTTTTTGACAAAGATTATTTATTAATAAAAGAAAAATATTGAGGTTTTGATATGGACATCTTAGAAATTAACGATCTTGAAAAATTAGCTCAAAGAAAAGTTCCTAAAATGTTTTTTGACTACGTAAACTCAGGTTCTTGGACTGAAACAACCTATAAAGATAATGTAAATGATTTTTCTAATATAAAATTAAGACAAAGAATAGCTGTTGATATGACGAATAGAAAATTAAAATCTACAATGGCAGGTTTAGATGTTTCTATGCCAGTTGCTTTAGCACCAACTGGATTAACGGGAATGCAACATGCTGACGGTGAAATATTAGCAGCCCAAGCTGCAGAAGAATTTGGAGTACCTTTTACATTATCAACTATGAGTGTTTGTTCGATTGAAGAAGTGGCAAAACATACAAAAAAATCTTTCTGGTTTCAACTTTATGTTATGAAAGATAAAAAATTTATGGAAAGTTTAATTGATAGGGCAAAAGCAGCTAAATGTAGTGCCTTAGTATTAACTTTGGATTTACAAATATTAGGACAAAGACATAAAGATATTAAAAATGGACTATCAACACCTCCAAAACTATCTCCAAAACATCTTTATCAAGTTTTAACTAGGCCTGCATGGTGTTTAAAAATGTTACAAACAAAAAATAAGTTTTTTGGAAATATAGTAGGTCATGTTGATGGTATTACAGATGTTAGATCATTAGCATCATGGACTTCAGAACAATTTGATCCCCAATTAGATTGGAAAGAGATTGACTGGATAAAAAAAAGATGGGGAGGTAAATTAATTTTGAAAGGAATATTAGATTCTGAAGATGCTATAATTGCATCAAAAACTGGAGCAGATGCTATAATAGTCTCTAATCATGGTGGAAGACAATTAGACGGAGCTCCCTCATCTATAAGAATTCTTCCAGAAATTGTTGATGCTGTTGGTGATAAAATAGAAATACATATTGATGGTGGAGTAAGAACAGGTCAAGATGTTGTTAAGGCTCTTTGTTTAGGTGCAAAAGGGGTGTATATTGGAAGGGCATTTTTATATGGTTTAGGAGCCTTAGGAAAGTTTGGTGTTTTTAAATCATTAGACATAATTAAAAATGAATTGGATAAAACCATGGCTTTTTGTGGAAGAAGAGATGTGAAAGACTTAAATAGAGAAAATATATATAAAGAGCAACCGTTTAGAAATTATTAGTTACAAAAATGACTAAATTATCTAAATTATCTACTTTTGACTTGAGATTTCCTACTTCTGATAATCTTGATGGATCTGATGCAATGAACCCTGATCCAGATTATTCTGCAGCATATTTAATTTTAGAAACAGATGATGGTAGTTCCGGAAATGGTTTTGCTTTTACTATAGGTAGAGGAAATGATTTATGTTGTAAGGCCATAGAGGCAATTGCTCCAAATGTTATAGGGCTTGAATTAAGTTGGATAAGAGAAAACCCATCTGATTTTTGGAGATTGGTATGTTCTGATAGTCAGTTAAGATGGGTTGGACCTGAAAAGGGTATTATACATATGGCAGCTAGTGCTATTATAAATGCTGTATGGGACTTGATAGCCAAGATAGATAAAAAACCTATTTGGAAATTATTTTCGGACATGCAACCTGAAGAGCTTGCTAATACTATAGATTATAGGCATTTATCAGATGTTTTAAATAAATATGAAGCAATAGATATATTAAAAACAATAGATGCAACCAAGGAAAATAGAGTTAAAAAATTACTCAAAGAAGGCTACCCTTCATATGTAACTTCAGCTGGATGGCTGGGCTATAGTGATGATAAAATAAAGAAGCTTTGTATCAAGGCTTCTAAAAAAGGATTTCAACATATTAAACTTAAAGTAGGAAGAAATCTAAAAGATGATGCTAGAAGAATCTCAGTTGTAAGAGAAACTCTTGGTGATGAAGTAAAAATTTTGTTAGATGCTAATCAAGTTTGGGAAGTGGATGAAGCAATTGCTTGGATGAAAGAATTATCACAATTTAATCCTTACTTTATAGAAGAACCAACTAGTCCTGATGATATTATTGGTCATAAAAAAATTAAAGATGCTATTTATCCGATTAAAGTGGCAACTGGGGAAGCGGTTCAAAATAGAGTTATTTTTAAACAATTAATTGCTCATGCTGCTATTGACATAGTTCAAATTGATGCTTGCAGAATGGGAGGTATTAATGAAGCTTTAGCAGTTCAACTAATAGCCAAGAAGTTTAACCTGCCAGTTTGGCCTCATGCTGGAGGAGTTGGTTTGTGTGAGTATGTGCAGCACTTAGCAATGATAGATTATATTTCAATTTCTGGTGACAAATCAGACAATGTTATTGAATATGTAGATCATTTGCATGAACATTTTATTAATCCTGTTAAACTAATGAATGTCAATTATATGCCTCCTGATTTTCCTGGCTTCTCTATAGATTTAAAACCAGAAGTTTTTATAGATTATATTTTTAAAAATTAATTTTGATTAAAAATTGATGTTATAGATTTACTAGCCTCATTAATACAATCTAATGAAGTTGGTAAATTAACAATATTACTTGCAAAGGCGTGCATTTGCCCAGGATATAGCTTGTAATGCACATCATTTCCAAAAGATAACAAACGTCTTCTTAGTGCATCACCCTCATCTAAAAGCGGATCTATTCCTGCGCCGTAAATGTAAGTTGGAGGCAAATTTGATAAATCTGGATATAAAATTGGTGACACACGCCAATCAACCTGATCTTCATTTTTATTTAAATAATGCTTAGAAAAATATAATAAAGTTTCTTTCTCGACTAAAATACCATCTAATTGTATTTGCATTGATGGCCTGCTCATAGTTAGATCTATCCATGGATAAATCAAAACCTGACCTGCAAAACTTGGTATTACTTTTTTTTTTGCATAAATAGACATTAAAAAAGCTAAATTGCCACCTGCACTATCTCCACACATAACAACTTTTTTATTATTAAAACTTAAATTTTTAGAATTTTTAAAAATATAGTTCACAGATTCTATTGCATCTTTAAGTGCAGAAGGAAACTTATTTTCTGGAGCTAATCTATAATCTACTGCTATTAAAGTAGATTTTGTTTTCTTACATAAATGTCTGCATAATAAGTCATGGCTTTCAAGATTTCCCATTACAAACCCACCGCCATGAAAAAAGATAATTAAAGGTGTAATTTCACTTTCAAAAGTATCTTTATAAACTCTTAGAGTAATTTTTTTATTTTTTGAGTTAAAACTTATATCTTTTACATTTTCAATTTCAACAAGATGTTCATCTGGAATAGATGCCATTTTAGCTCTCATATCTCTTAATTCTTTTGGGGTAAGATTATGAATTTTTGGAACTTTATTTTCCAACATAAGGTCTACAAATTTTTGAGTATCATTATCTATAATCATCTTTCTATTAAACAAAAATTTTAATTCATAAGAAAGTATAAATTTATTTATTTGTATTACTTACGTTTATCTAAAGTTAGCCATGGCTAAAAATATTAGCCTATTGACTTCTGATAAGTTATAACCAATATTATCATATATACCAAATTTTAAAATTATGAATCATTTTTACCAACAAACCGAAAACCCCTTTTTATTAAAATATCAATTAATTTTTAGTTACATTTTTTTAGTATTAGGTATTTTTTTATTTTTTAATATTGATAATGATTTGTGGTTTATCATCCAAAAAGCAATATCTGATGCCTACATCCAAGTTTCAACCTTTGTAGCTGGTACACTATTACTTTTTTTTAGCTTAGAAAAATTTTTAAAAATCGATATTGGTGTTGTGTTAAACAAAAATCCTAAATTAGAAGTGATTCTCTCTTCATTTATGGGCGCATTGCCTGGTTGTGGAGGTGCTATAATAGTTTTAACACAATATATCAGAGGAAAGATTTCTTTTGGTTCAGTTGTTGCTACTTTAACAGCAACCATGGGAGATGCGGCTTTTTTGCTAATAGCAAAAGAACCATTAACAGGTTTAAGTATTTTATTTATTGGTTTCATTGTTGGAACATTTTCAGGTTTAATTGTTAATTTAATCCACAGTAGATATTTTTTAAAACTCACAGGATGTGACATAATTAAATCTAACTTGAAATCAGATAATTATGATGTGTCAAAAAAATTAGATAATTTGTGGATGATTTTAATGGTTCCAGGGTTTCTAATAGGGGTTCTTACAGCTTTTCAAATAAACTTGGATGTAATTTTTGAGAGTTATTTTATAAAAGAGCCAATTACATTCTATGGTTTCATTGCAGGCTCTTTATGTTTTATTATGTGGCTTCTTCCTGTGTTAAGTGGATATAAGTATCAGCCATCAACTAACAAAGATAATATAATCAGAAGAACTGTATCAGATACAAACTTTATTACTGGATGGGTAATTTTAGCCTTTCTTTTATTTGAACTTTTATTTTATTTTTCAAATTTTAATCTTTCTATGCTATTTAAATCATACACTTATTTCATTCCTATTTTGGCAATCTTAGTTGGTTTTATTCCAGGTTGTGGGCCTCAAGTTCTAGTTACAACTATGTACTTAAGTGGGTTTATTCCTCTTTCTGCTCAAATAGGAAATGCTATAGCAAATGATGGTGATGCACTTTTCCCAGCTATAGCATTACATCCTAAAGCAGCTCTCATAGCTACTTTATACTCTGCAATACCTGCTTTAATTGTTAGTTACTCTTATTTATTCTTCTTTGAATAAAAATTATGAACAATAAACTGTTTTCTAAAAATTTTAATTGAAAATGTGTTTTTTACTCTTTAAATTAAATTAGAATTTTTCAAAGATTAAAATGAATTTTAAACCTGCTCCAATTCTAAAAAATGAGACTCAACGATTGATTGCTGTTGAAAGAACTGCGGCAATGTATAAGGAGGCTGATAGCCTTTATGAGATATATTGTCATTTAGCCAGAGAGATTTCAAATTGTCCAGTAAGTTGGGCAGGTTTAATTGATGAAGAAAATCAATATTGCATAGCAAGTGACGGCATGCCTGCGGAAGTAGACAAAAAAATTTCAAGACAAGAAACATTTTGTCAATACGCAATTAATAATCAAGTCCCATTAATTGTTTCTAATATGTCAAAAGATTTTAGATTTAAATTTCATCCTGCAGTGAAAAATAATTTTGTAAAATTTTATGCTGCCTTTCCTATAATTACAAAAGATGGATATGTTTTGGGTACTTTGTGCGTAAGTGATAATAGAGTAAGAGTATTGTCAAAATATAAAATTAAGTTATTAAAAGATTTGGCTCAGAAAATTGCATATCAATTAGAAATTCAAGAAAATTTTAGGAATAAAAATGCTGAAACAATTATCGAAGTATTAGAAAAAATTTCTAATAGAATTGAAAATATTTCTATAAATAATGTTAAAATTATTTTGAAATATTTTAGCAATCAAATAATAAATGAAAATGAAAAATTATTTTTAATTAATAATAATTTGTGCTCTTCAAAAAACAAAGAATTAAAAATAACTCCATTTGGAAATGAACTTAAAAATGAATTGTCACTTAATATTGGTATTTTAAAAAGAATGAAGAATTTGATAAACGATGGGACTGCTCTCGATGATTTGTTTAATGAATTAAAGGTTTAGTAATGTTTGGAAAGGTTTTAAATTTTAGATTTCCATCCATAAGTGAAGCAAAAATAGCAGCATCTTTCTGTTCAGAAAAATTAGGATCCAAAATTACGGACTATCATATTATAGGTTTAAATGTTTTTATAGGGCAATCGGGAGACTTAAATGTTTCAATTAAATTTGAAAATGCAAATGCTTTAAATAAATTTGAAGAAAAATATGATGATATAATCTCCGACTTAAAAAAAAGCTTGGTTTTTAAGGAAAATAATTTTATTGGAGTATGTGCTTTTACTTATGAGAAAGAGGCCGTAACATCTGATATTTAATAATAGAATTTCAAATGATTAATGAAAGAGAAAATTTTCAAAAAACTTGGCCTTATAAACCTAAATTTTTTTTAGGAAATGGCTTTAAACAGCACTATGTGGATGAAGGAAAACATAATAAAAAAACCATAATTTGTCTTCATGGAGAGCCAACTTGGGGCTATGTTTACAGAAATTTTATAAAAGAGTTATCTAATGATTTCAGAGTCATAGTGCCAGACCATATGGGCTTTGGGAAATCAGAAACACCACTAGATAAAGATTATACTTTAAAAACTCATGTTGAGAATTTATCAAATTTGATAAAATATTTACAAATAAATAACATATACTTTGTTGGACAAGATTGGGGTGGTCCGATAATGGGAGCTTATGCTTTGAAAAATATAGATAAAGTCAGTGGTTTTTTTCTTATAAATACAATTTTTGGATATAGTAAGATCGAGAGACCAAAAGAATTATCTCATTGGTTTTCTTGGGTTAAAAAGCATTACAAAAATGGTACTTTAGAGGGTATTCTTGGAGAATTAAGTTCTACAATTTTGTCAGTAATGAAAATTATTAATTTTACCAATAGTAAAGTGATTGATAAAAATTGGATTAATGCTTATTCCTATGCTTTTCCAGATAGAAAAAGTTGCATTGGAGCTATAAATTTTCCTTTAGATGCCTTATTAGGAAGAATAGTTCCATACATTATAGAATGTTTAAAAGAGGGCAATTTAGACTTATTTTTAAAAAAACCAGCTCAATTAGTTTATGGAATGGAAGATAACGCTATTGATCCAGATTATGCTATCAAAGATTTTAAAGCATTGTTTCCTGATAAAAAAGTAACGAAATTAGAAAATGCGGGACATTTTTCCCAAGAAGATGAACCAGATAAAATAATTGCATTAATTAAAACTTTTGTTAATAAAAACTAATTCTTTAATATATTAAGATAAAATTATTTTTAAAAATTTTTCGAAAACTTTATCTCCAGAAAAATTTTTAAGAAAATATTTTTTTGCGTTCAAACCATACTGTTTTCTTTTTTCATGATTATTTATTGCATTAACCAAAGTACTTTCTAATTTTTTGGTATTTATAGGGTTTATATTCCATCCAGTCTTATTATTTATAACAGCTTCAACTACACCTCCATCAACTCCAGAAATTGATGGAACACCAAATTTTGCAGCTTCAATATATGAAATCCCAAAACCTTCAATAGAATTTTTTACTCTAAGGGATGGCATTACAAATAAATCTGCTTCTTTTAAGATCTCCAATTTTTTTTTATCTGGTATTTTACCAAAAAGTAAAACGTGCTTTGATAAATTTAATTTTTTAATTTCATTTTCTAATTTATCTTTTATTGGACCTTCACCATAAATTAACCACTTGAAATTACTAAGAATATTTTTTTTTATAAGAAAGTTTAAAGTATTTAATATATATAAGTAACCTTTTCTCTCTTCTAACCTAGAAATTGAAACTAAATTAACTATATCTTTTTTCTTTTCTGATTTTTTATGATTTTTAATATTTTTATCAATCGAGTAGGTGGGCGGAACAAGACATAAATTAATTTCTTTAATATTATAATTTTCTAAAATTAAATTTTTTGTGTAATTTGAATTACAAATTATTTTATAAGATCTGTCTAAGGCTTTTTGAATTTTTAAATATTTTTTTTTAGACAAATATTCTTGTCCATGAGCTAAGATAATAATTTTATTTTTACACCAAGGAATAGCAGAAACAGATTTCCAGCTATCACAAATAATTATATCACCAGGCATCAAAATTGTTTTTAATTTTGATTTTTTAATAATCCCTCTTATTATTTTTGGAAAGTTTGAAAAATAAAAATTAATTTTTGTTCTTAAAATTGAATGACTTTCAGGTATATTGTGATCTGGTAAAACGATCGTTTCATTTACTAAAGACAATTTTTTTGCTAAAGACCCCATTACATTTTGCATGCCACCAATTTTTGGAGGAAATGTTTGTGTTACAATTATAAATTTCATAAATTATTATTTAACATCTTAGTTAAGATTTATAAATTTATTTTGTAAATAAAATTGAAGGATTTCATATGTACAAATTAACCTTTAGTCCAGTTTCTCCTTATGTAAGGAAAGTCAGGCTTGCATCTTATTTAATAAAAATTAACCATGAGATAGATTTAGTAAGTTCAGAAAATAAATTTTTTAATGACTTAAAATCAAATAATCCACTAAGTAAAATACCAATTTTAATGAAACCAGATGGAAATTGTTTATTTGATAGTAGAGTTATAATAGATTACTTCAATAGATTGAAAGGCTTACTTATACCAGAAAAAGAAATAGAAAGAGATATAGTTTTGACAAGATGTGCACTGACAGAAGGTATTATTGATGCGGCACTTTTATATGTGTATTCCAATAGATATACGGGAGATGTCAAACCCTCAAAAATATGGCAAGAGCTTCAAATAGGTAAAATTAAAAATTCCATATCATTTTTAAATAGAGATATTTCAAATTGGAATCTGTCAACCAAAGTTAATGCATCTCATATAGGTTTAATTGTTGCACTAGATTATTTAAACTTTAGAAATGTTTTTAATTGGGAACAAGATATGAAAAATTTAATAGAGTGGCATAAAATAACTAAATTATTGTTGCCAGGATATTATGAAACTTTTCCTGACGAATAACTTCTATTAGGTAAAATCAAAATTGCTCTAAAATCATTAACATTTGTTAAAGTAGGTTTTGTAATTATTAAGTCATCAATGTTCTTAAAAAATGTATATGAGTCATTCAATTTTAAAAATTTGTCTAAGTTTAGTTTTTTTTCATTAGCCTTTAATAAAGTTTGTGGAGAAATAAAACTACCAGCGTTATCCATATTACCATCTATTCCATCAGTATCAATTGAAAGACCATAAATACCGTCTAATCCATATAATCTTTTCGCCATAGAAAGCATAAACTCAGAATTTCTTCCTCCAGATCCGTTTCCTTTGATAGTTACTGTAGTTTCACCACCAGACAAAAGAAGAATTGGTTTATCTAAACTAATATTTTTATATTCTCCTTCTTGTTTTATTTTGATTGCTAGATCAGCCATTTTTTTACCTTCTTCAGAAGCTTCCCCTTCCAGTTTGTCAGTTAGTATAAAAGGTATAATTCCAATTTTTAAAGCTTCTTTTTGTGCAGCTTCAAGTGCTATCATGGGAGTTGAAACGAAATAAAAAGGGGTTTCATCAGTTTTAGGTACATTATTATTTTTAATTATTTTTAATAAAACTGAGCTAATATCAATTTTATATTTTTTTAAAATTCTTATTGCATCTTCTACATTTACATTAGAGTTTACTGTTGGTCCCGAACCTATAAATTTAGGATCATCGCCAGGTATATCAGAAATTGCATAAGTCACTAAGTTTGAGGGTTTTATGATATTAGATAGTCTTCCACCTTTTATGGCAGAAATAGATTGACGAACTATATTTATTTCGTTTATTCGTGCACCTGACTTAAGAAGCATATTATTTAAGTATTGTTTTTCTTGAAAACTTACACCTTTAACTGGAGAAAATAATAAAGCCGAAGCGCCGCCTGAAATTAAAAAAATAACTAGATCTTTTTTTTCTGCTTTTTTAGCAATATTGATTATTTCTTTAGTTGCAATTAATCCGTTGATATCTGGAACTGGATGAGATGCTTCCAAAACTTTTATATATTTTGTTTTATTATTATGACCATATCTTGTAACAACCAGTCCTTCAATTTTGTGAGGATAAATTTTTTCAAAAGCACTTGCCATACTAGCTGAAGCTTTTCCAGCACCTAAAATTATAGTTTTTCCTTCAGGCTTACTTGGTATGTGTTTAAAATTGCCATCTGGTTTAGAAGCTTTCAATGCAGCTGACATGATTTGTAGTAAAGTTTCTTTTATATTTTGCATTTAAACTTTTAATATCTTTGTTGACCAACTATTATAATAATTACAATAATAGAATTATATAAAGAGTAAATAATGACAATAATAAAAGATAAAAAAATTCATTCTACTTTGTTGATTTCTTTAAATAATATAAAAACCAGAAATTCAATGATACCTGGTTTTCATGATGAAATTCAAAGTTCCATAAAAAAAGGGGAAGATGATAATTCTGTTTCGTCTATTATAATTTATGGAGAAGGAAACTTTTTTTGTGCAGGGGGAGATCTCAATAGTCTTAAAAAAAGAAGATATATGTCTAGAGAAGATAGGTTAATTAATCTTACACATTTAAATAAAACTATCTCTTCTATAAGAAATTGTAAAAAACCTACCATAGCAGCTGTAGAGGGTGGTGCTGCTGGTGCTGGAGTTTCACTTGCAATGGCTTGTGATTTTTTAATTATGGCAGAAAATGCATTTTTTTCGCTAGCCTATGTAAAAATAGGTTTAACACCGGATGGAGGAGTTACAAAACTTTTAGCAGAAATTTTACCAAAACAAATTTTGTCTGAAATGTCCCTTTTGGGTGATAAAGTTTTTGCAAATAAACTTCAGCATTATGGTATGATAAATGTATTGTCTGATAAAGATGTTGTAAAAGATGAAGCTTTAAAATTTTCAAAAAAGTTTGAAAATTTACCATATAATTCTATGAGAAGAATAAAAACCTTAAACAGTGAAGCTTATAAAAATAATTTTTCTGAGCAAATGCAACTTGAAGCTGAATTAATGGTTGAGTCACAAGGAGATAAAGAAAGTATAGAAGGCATAGATGCTTTTATTGAAAAAAGAAAAGCTGATTTTAAAAAATTAAGGTGAAATTAATTAATTATTTGGCATCTTAATTGCAGAATTTTTAAATGTTTTTTTACAAAACAATCAAAAATTTAAAATTGCTTCGAATTATAGTTTTTTTATTAATATTCATTCATTCATCTTATGCTTTTTCAAATGAAAAAAATATTTGTGAAAAAAATATTGATGATATTGAAAGACAAATAGATATTCCAAAAGGTTTATTAAAGGCTATAGGATTAACAGAGTCTGGAAGATATTTGAATAGACATAAAAAAATAATTTGGCCTTGGACAGTAAATGCTAAATCAAAAAGTTTGTTTTTTGACAACAAATTACAAATGCTTAAATTTGTAAATTCTCAAGTTGAAAAAGGTAACTATAATTTTGATGTAGGATGTATGCAGGTTAATTTAAAATGGCATGGTAAATATTTTAAAAAAATATCTGACTCAATTGAACCGAAGATAAATATTTCATATGCAACATCTTTTTTATATAAATTAAAGTCTGATCATAAGACTTGGACAGAAGCAATTAAGCGTTATCATTCATCTAATCCAAAAAAAAATTTAAAATATCATAAAAAAGTTTTAGCAAATTGGAAAATTGTAGAAAAAAATAAAAAAATAATCAAAGAATCAATAATAAATAAAAACTCTCTTAAATTACACGTTAAAAATAATCAACCAAAACTCTATGAAAAATTAGAAAAAATAATCTTTTTTAGAAATATTTTTATGGAAAAAATAAATAATTAAACTAACTTGTTTAATTATAAATTGATTTAGGGATGATTTTAAATGGAAACTCATGAAGCTTTGATTAGTAGAAGGTCTGTTCGCAGGTTCTTACCTAAGCCCGTTTCAAAAGATAAGATTGAAAAGATATTGGCTGGTGCTTCTTTTGCTCCTAGTGGTCATAATATTCAACCTTGGCATGTTTATATTGTGGAAGGTGAAAAAAAAGAAAAAATTACTAATTCAATTATTAATGCCATAAAAAGTGGTGAAGTTAAAAATTTAAAGCAAGAATTTGATTATTATCCTACAGAGTGGTTTGAACCATATGTTTCGAGAAGAAGGGCAGTGGGTTTTGAATTATATAAACTTTTAAATATTGCAAGGGATGATTATGAGGCAAGAGATAAGCAGATGCAGGAAAACTTTTATTTTTTTGGTGCACCTGTCGGAATGTTTATAACTATGGACAGAAGATTAGCTGAAGGAACTTTTATGGATTTGGGTATGTTTATACAGAGTATACTTGTTGGTGCAAGAGGAGAAGGTTTGCACACATGTGGTCAAGTTGCTTTTACTAAATTTCATACTTTAATTGCTAAAGAATTAAAATTTCACGAAAATGAGATGTTAGTGTGTGGAGTTTCTATAGGTTATGAAGATACATCTGCACCTGAAAATGAATTGAGAGTAGAGAAGCTACCTTTTGACAAATTTACTACATTTTTAAAATAAATTTAATTTAAAAAGATAATTTGTGAAATTATTTAACCTAAAGTATTCAAGAAATTTAGCTTTACCAGACATCTATATAAATATGGGGCATTTTATAGATCATTTCATGATGTTAATATTTGCAAAGTCAGCCTTTGATGCTGGGAGAGAGTTTGGTTTAACATACGATGAGATTATTATTTATGGAACATTAGGAATGTTTCTTTTTGGTGCGGCCTCCCCTTTAGCTGGATGGTTGGCTGATAAGTATTCTCGATCTCTTATTATTACATTATATCCATTTGGAGCAGGATTAGGGTCATTTATGTGCTTTATGTCAACATCACCTTTTATGTTGTGCATTTCACTTGGTGTTGTGGGTTTTTTTGCTGCTATTTTCCATCCTGTCGGAATAGCTATGCTGATTAGAAATACTGATAAAGTTGGATTTAGGTTAGGAGTTAACGGAGTTTGGGGAAATATGGGCGTTGCTGCTGCACCAATATTAACAGGATTTTTAATAGTTTATTCAGACTGGAGAATGGGATTTCTTGTACCTGCTATATTGTGCTTAGTTTTTGGTATAATTCAATTTTATGGTTTTTTTGAATTAAAAATTAATAAAATGCAAAATAATAAGTCTAAATCTGATAAAAGTTCATTTGCTGATGGTTGGAAAGTTGTTTTAGCTTCTTTAACGATGACAACTTTGGCAGGTGGTTTTGTATTTGGTTCTTTGACTTTTTTGATACCTAGATTATTTGAAGTCAATTTAAATGGTATCTCTACTGATATAGCAATAACTGGTCTTTTAGCCGGACTAGTTTATGCAGTTGCTTCTTTTTCTCAAATCGGTGTAGGTCTCTTAATTGACAGATATTCTCCTAAATATATTCTTGCTATGATGGGGTTAGGGCAATTTATATTAATTTATTTTTCTAGTTTTTATGTTGACTACCTTCTTTTATTTGTAATTTTGATGGCTATGATATTTGTTTTTGGTCAAGTTCCAATTACAGATGCTATTTTAGTCAGATATATAGATGATAAATGGAGAGCTAGAGTTTTATCTGTAAAGTTTTTAATAAACCTATGTGCAGGAGCAAGTGTTTTACCATTAACTTCAATATTTTTGAAAAGTGGTTTTACATTTAGTGATCTATTAAAGGTGCTTTCTATATTAGCAGTGTTCGTTATTTTTTCTGCTTTAATGTTACCCCAAGAAAAAATAAAGTTAAAGGCCGCCTGAAGTAAAAAGAAATTTAGAAATTTTTTCAATACCTTTTGAGTTTTTCATTTCTCCAAAAATATATGGTAATCCGTTTCTGGCAATTTCAACATCATTCTTCATTTTTGTAAGATTAACATCAACATATGGAGCAAGGTCGGTTTTATTAATAATTAGCAAATCAGATTTTTGAATTGCAGGACCACCTTTTCTAGGTATATCGCTTCCCATTGCTACATCAATAACATAAATGGATAAATCTACTAATTCTGGACTAAA
>MDSV01190469.1_pt1 | contig 17083 bp, 11 predicted proteins | sample 810851 | NCBI WGS metagenome assembly MDSV01 (sample SAMN05326640, study PRJNA326480) | marine metagenome | isolation source: seawater | place: Atlantic Ocean: North East | collected 2012 | reverse complement strand
ATAAAAAACTATTTTATAAATTGCTTTTTTGGGTAGGTTTATTTTTATTTTTAGGTACGTATGTTCAGCAGGCAGCGCTGCTTTATACAGATGTAGCTAATGCAGCTTTCTTTACGATTTTCTATGTCCCAATGGTACCAATTATACTTTTTTTGTTTTATTCCAAGTCGTTACATTGGAGTATCTGGCCATCAGTTTTATTTTGTGTTGTGGGTGTTTATCTTTTAAGTGATTTTTCTAACGCAACAGTACGAAAGGGAGATAGTCTAGTTATACTTTGTGCTTTGTTTTGGAGTTTACATATAATATTTATTGGATTTTTTATTAAAAATTTTAATTTACCTTTATTTTTTGGGGCACTACAAGCTTTAGTAGTCGCATTACTTTCAATTACTTTTGCATCATATTTTGAAACAATAACTGTTGCTAATATATTGAATGAGTCTGTGTCAATAATTTATGCAGGAGCGATGTCTGGTGGTATTGCATTTACTTTACAGATATATGCCCAAAAAAATATTGCAGCTGCACCAGCAGCAATTATATTTTCTCTAGAAGGAGTTTTTGCAGCACTAGCCGCATGGATAATTTTAAATCAAATATTAGGATTAAATAATGTTATAGGCTGCCTTCTTATTCTTGGAGGAGTTATTTTTTCACAACTTGCTCCAATGTATAAGAAAAACTATAGATAAACTATTGATAATAGAAACAAGGATAATATTATCCTATAAATAACAAATATTTTTAAACTAAATTTTTTAATAAAATTTAAAAATAAAGCTATTGTTATATATGAAAAAATACATGAAAATATTACAGCAATAATTGCTAAGTAATTTAGTTCAATACTACCCTCTTTATAGACATTATAGATTCCAAGAGAACTAGCTGCACTTAGAGCGGGTATAGCTAATAGAAATGAAATTTTAGCAGAGTCAAATCTGTTAAATCCCAAAATTCTTCCAGCTGTAATCGTAATACCAGATCGACTTACACCAGGAATTAGAGATAAAACTTGAAATAAACCAAAAAAAATCGCTGACCTATTTGTAAAATTATAATCAATTTTGCTAGTAACTTTTTTTTTATCACTTATATATAAAAGTATTCCAAATACTAAAGTAGTCCAACCAATAACTTCTAAGTTTCTTAGTTTTTCTATTATTCCACTTTGGTAAAATATATAACCCACAGGAATTATTGGGATTGTAGCTATAAGAATTTTAATCAAAAAACTTTTATTACTAATAAACTGGAATAAGTCTTTTCTAAAATAAATAATGATCGCAATAAGAGATCCTAAGTGTAAACAAATATCTATTAAAAGGTTTTGATTATTAAACGCATAATATTTAGCAACCACAACAATATGAGCGGCAGAGCTAATTGGCAAAAATTCTGATACACCTTGTATGAATGATAAGATTAAGATTTCTACGGAAGACAACATGAAATAACAGTATTGCATAGCAGGTATGCATTACAAAAGTTAAATTTACTGGGTTTTTTTATAATATAGGTAAGTGTTTGTGACCTTTAAGTTCTTTTAGGCCCAATTATATTAATATAAAATGATCATAAAAGGAAAATAGTATGACAGAAAAAATGCTTAAATTTGTAAAAGTTGATCAGCAGAATCCAAATAAAAGAAGCAAAGACAAAAGAGTAGAAGATTTCAAAGAAATTTATGATCAATTTATAAATGAAAAAGCAAAGGAGCAATCAAGTCGATGTTCGCAGTGTGGTGTTCCATTTTGCCAGGTTCACTGCCCGTTGCATAACAATATTCCTGACTGGTTAAAACTCACGGCTGAAAATAGATTACAAGAGGCTAGCGAGTTAGCACACAGCACAAATAATATGCCAGAAGTGTGTGGAAGAATTTGCCCTCAAGATCGTTTATGTGAAGGAAATTGTGTGATTGAACAATCAGGTCACGGCACAGTAACAATCGGATCTATTGAAAAATATATTACAGACACTGCTTGGGAAAAAGGATGGATTAAACCAATTAATATTACAAAAGAGATTGATCAATCGATAGGAATTATAGGCGCGGGACCCGCAGGGTTGGCATGCGCAGAAGAGCTTAGAAAATTAGGTTATAAAATTACAATTTACGATCGTTATGATAGGCCTGGAGGTCTTTTAATTTACGGAATTCCAAATTTCAAATTAGAAAAATTTGTAGTTGAAAGAAGAACAAATATTTTAAAAAAAAGTGGAATAATTTTTAAACAAAATATTGAAATTGGAAAAAATATTTCGTTAGAAGAATTAAAAAATAAACATGATGCTGTCCTTATTGCAACAGGAGTTTACAAACCAAGAGAAGTTAATTTACCAGGGCATGATTTAAAAAATATTTTTCCTGCTATGGAATTTTTAACAGCGTCTAATAGAAAGGGTTTGGGAGATAAAGTTGAGCAATTTGACAACGGTAAACTGAACGCAGAAAATAAAAATGTTGTTGTAATTGGTGGTGGAGATACAGCAATGGATTGCGTAAGAACCGCAATTAGGCAAAACGCCAAATCTGTTAAATGTCTTTATAGAAGAGATAAAGAAAATATGCCAGGATCAGCAAGAGAAGTAAGTAATGCACAAGAAGAAGGAGTAGAGTTTATTTGGTTATCTAATCCAAAAAAATTTATTGGAAATGAAAAAATTTCATCAGTTTTAGTAGAAAAAATGAAATTAGGTTTGCCAGACTCATCAGGAAGAAAAAAACCAGAGGTAATTCCAAATTCGGATTTTGAAATAAAGACTGATATTGCTATTAAAGCACTTGGTTTTGACCCAGAAAATTTACCTAAATTATTTAAACACCCAAATCTTGAAGTTTCAAACTGGGGAACTATTAAAATTAATTTAACATCTATGCAAACTAATATAGAAGGTATTTTTGCAGCTGGCGATATTGTGAGAGGTGCTTCATTAGTGGTATGGGCTATAAGAGATGGTAGGGATGTAGCAAAATCAATTCAAAAATATCTTCAAACAAAGATGCTAAACAAAACTAAGGCAGCTTAAAATGAGATTATACAAAAAAAATTTAAAAAAATTAATAAAAGGAAAAGTTTATGACCCAAGTCACGAGCATGATGCCTGTGGAGTTGGTTTTGTTGCTTCAACTGACAGCAAAAAATCAAGAAAAGTTGTTGAATTTGGAATACAAGCATTAAAGGCAGTTTGGCATCGTGGAGCAGTAGATGCAGATGGAAAAACAGGAGATGGCGCAGGAATTCATATCGAAATTCCAAAAGACTTTTTTATTGAGAGGATTCAAAATGCGGGCAGACAACACAAATCTGGAATTATTTGTGTTGGAATGATTTTTCTTCCTAGAAATGATTATTCCGCACAAGAGAAATGTAAGACAATAGTTGAAAATGAGCTCCTAAGTAAAAATTACTACATATATAGATGGAGGCAAGTTCCCGTTAACACTAAAGTACTTGGTTTTAAGGCAGAAAATAATAGACCAGAAATTGTCCAAGTAATTTTTAAGTCCAATAATTTAAATTTAAAAGAAGATGATCTTGAAAGAGACTTATATGTTGTTAGAAAAAAAATTGAAAAACAATCTAATTTATTAAAATTAAAAGATTTTTATATATGTTCATTTAGCTCTAGAACAATTATTTACAAGGGCATGTTCTTAGCAGAAGCATTATCTGAATTTTATCCAGATTTAGCTGACAAAAGATTTATATCAAGATTTGCAATTTTTCATCAAAGATATTCTACTAACACTTTTCCAAGCTGGGATTTGGCTCAACCTTTCAGAACTTTAGCGCACAATGGCGAAATAAATACTATTAAAGGAAATATAAATTGGATGAGGATTCACGAACAAGATATGAGTAGTAAGTTTTTTGATGATATTGAAGTACTGAAGCCAGTTATAGCCTCTGGTAATTCTGATTCTGCAGCTTTGGATAATGTTTTTGAATTACTTATTAGATCTGGAAAGTCAGTGCCATTAGCAAAACTTATGCTTATTCCTGACGCGTGGTCAAAAAGAAGGAAAACCGTTTCAAAAAATCATCAACAACTATTTAATTTTTTAAATAGCACTATTGAGCCTTGGGATGGTCCGGCTGCTATTTCAGCAACAGATGGAAAATGGATTATTGCAGCGCAAGACAGAAATGGATTAAGACCACTTAGATATACAGTTACCTCAGACAAACTATTATTTGCTGGTTCAGAAACTGGCATGATTCCTTTCTCAGAAAATAAAATTATTTTTAAAGGTAGGTTAGGACCAGGACAAGCAATTGCTATTGATCTTGATAAAGGACAAGTTTTTGACAGTAAAAGCCTCAAAAATAAAATTTCCAAAGATTATAAAAAATACAATAAACAAATTATAGATTTAGATAAAAAGTTTTCTACAAATAAAGAAAAATTTATTTATAAAGGTGATGAGTTAAGAAGAAGACAATTTTTAGCTGGAATTAATATTGAAGATTTGGAACTTATACTACATCCAATGGCCGAAGACGCCAAAGAAGCGGTAGGATCAATGGGTGACGACACCCCTATAGCTGTACTCTCAGATAGATATAGACCCTTATCACATTTTTTTAGGCAAAATTTTAGCCAAGTAACAAATCCGCCAATTGATTCTCTAAGAGAAAATGAGGTTATGAGTTTAAAAACTCGTTTTGGAAATACAGGAAATATTCTTGATTTTGAAAATTTGACAGAAGAAAATATTTACGTTTTAGAAAGTCCAATTTTATCAAACTCACAATTTGAAAAGTTTTCTGATTTTTTTAAAAAAAATATAAAATTTTTAGATTGTACTTTTGATATTAAAGAAAATTTAAAAGATAAATTAGATGAGTTGCGACAGGAAGCTGAAATTGCTGTTCGAGAAGGTACTAAACATTTGATATTAAGTGATAAAAAAATAAATCAAAAAAGAGCTGCTATACCTATGGTATTAGCTATAGGTGCTATAAATTCAAGACTTGTGAATGTAGGAATTAGGGGTTTTGCATCAATTAATATTCAATCATCCGAGGCTTTAGACACACATTCTGCAGCTGTACTAATTGGTGTCGGAGCAACAACGATAAATCCTTATATTGCGATTGACTCTATATATCAGCGATATGAAAAAGGTCTATTTGATAAACTTAATTTTGAGGAATGTGTCCAGAGATATATAAAATCGCTAGATAACGGTCTACTTAAAATAATGTCTAAAATGGGAATTTCGGTTTTAAGTTCATATAGAGGTGGATGTAATTTTGAGGTTGTTGGTTTAAGCAGATCGATTGTAGCAGAATATTTTCCAGGAATGATATCTAGAATATCAGGTATGGGAATAATTGGTGTAGAAAAAAAAATAAAGGAATTACACAAAAGAGCATTTGAAAAAAATGTATCAATTCTTCCAATCGGAGGTATTTATAAATACAGAAAAAATGGTGAAACACACCAATACCAAGGAAATTTAATACATATATTACAAAATGCAGTAACAACAAATTCTTATGAAAATTACAAAAAATATGCCAAAGGTATTTATAATTTACCAATAGTAAACTTAAGAGATCTTTTAGATTTCAAAAAATTAGGCAAATCAATTGATATTAAAGAAGTAGAATCTGTTAAAGAGATTAGAAAAAGATTTGGTAGTGGAAGCATGTCCCTTGGAGCCTTGTCTTCTGAAGCACACGAAACCCTTGCCATAGGGATGAATAGAATAGGAGCTGCGTCTTGCAGTGGAGAAGGAGGTGAAGATTCTAAAAGATTTGTAGAAAAAGATAATGGTGATAACGCTAACTCTAAAGTAAAGCAGATTGCTTCAGCACGTTTTGGGGTTACTATTGAATATTTAAATAATTGTAAGGAAATTGAGATAAAAATTTCACAAGGAGCAAAGCCTGGAGAAGGAGGACAACTACCAGGTTTTAAAGTATCAAAAGAAATTGCCAGATTAAGAAATTCTACGCCTGGAGTAACCTTAATATCTCCACCACCTCATCATGATATATATTCTATAGAGGATTTAGCACAGCTTATTTATGATCTAAAACAATCTAACCCAAAAGCAAGAGTGGGAGTAAAATTAGTAGCCTCAACTGGAATAGGCACTATTGCAGCTGGCGTCGCAAAAGCAAAAGCAGACGTGATTTTAATTTCTGGTCATAGCGGAGGAACTGGAGCAAGCCCACAAACTAGCGTTAAATATGTGGGTATTCCATGGGAAATGGGACTTACAGAAGTAAATCAAATTTTAACTTTAAACAGTTTAAGACATAAAGTTACACTAAGAACCGATGGTGGTATTAAAACAGGCAGAGATGTTGTTATAGCAGCAATTATGGGAGCGGAAGAATTTGGTATTGGAACTACTTCTTTAATTGCAATGGGTTGCATAATGGTACGCCAATGCCATTCAAATACTTGCCCAGTAGGAGTTTGTACTCAAGATGAAGATTTAAGAAAAAAGTTTACCGGTACACCTGAAAAAGTAGTTAACTTATTTACTTTTATCGCAGAAGAAGTGAGAGAGATATTGGCTAAACTTGGTTTTAAAAATTTAAATGAAATTATTGGTAGAACTGACTTAATAAAACAAGTTAGTAGAGGGACCTCTAATTTGGATGATTTAGACCTAAGTCCACTTTTGGTTCAGGCCGACCCAGGTAAAAATAATAGATATTGTCAACCTAATTTAATAAATGAAGTACCATCTACCTTGGATGAAAAAATTTATGAAAAAATTAAAAATTTTGTTAATAAAAATGACAAGATTGAAGAAAATTTTCAAATTAAAAACGTAGATAGAGCTGTTGGAACTCGTTTATCACATTACATTTATAAAAAGTTTAAAAAAGATGGACTTAAAAAAGATACAATTATTATTAACTTGTCTGGTTCAGCAGGACAGTCTCTGGGAGCTTTTGGCACAAAAGGATTAAAAATAATTGTTAATGGAGACGCAAATGATTATGTGTGTAAAGGCCTTTCTGGAGCTACAGTAATTATAAAACCTCCAAAAGAAAGTAACTTAGTAAGTAATGAGAATACTATTATTGGTAATACAGTTCTTTATGGAGCTACATCAGGTAAACTCTTTGCTTCTGGACAATCTGGAGAAAGATTTGCTGTAAGAAATTCAGGCGCAGATGCAGTGATTGAAGGCTGCGATTCAAATGGATGCGAGTACATGACGGGAGGCTCTGTTGTTATTTTAGGTAAAGTTGGCGATAACTTTGCCGCAGGTATGACGGGAGGAATGGCATTCGTTTACGACCCAAATAAAGAGTTTGAAAATTATGTAAATGCCAATTCAGTTGTTTGGCAAAATCCAGAAACTAAGCATTGGATTGAACATTTAAAAAATTTGATTTTAGAGCATTATAACGAAACTCAATCTAAAATTGCTTTAAATATACTAGATAATTTTGATGAAGAAATTAAAAATTTTCAACAGGTATGCCCAAAAGAGATGCTCGATAAATTATTAAACCCCATATCTCTAAAAACAGAAATTGCAAAAGCTATTTAGAATTAATTATAAAATTTAATTCAGAACATATTTTTTTTAAGTCACTTTTTCTAGATAAACTATGATCACCATTTTTTATTTTAATTAATTTCTTTTTTGACTTTTTGCAAATCTTAAGAATCTGCTTAGATATTTTTAAAGGAACGACGTCATCTTTAGTACCATGAAATAAAGTAATGGGTATTTTTAAGTTAATTTTGTTATTTAGAACTTTATTTTTTCTACCATTTTCAAATAATTGTTTCGTAAGAGGGTAAATAAAACCACCGTATTTTAAAAAATAAATTTTTTTTTTAGTTATTTCTTGTTTTATTTTTTTTGTAAATTTTTTCCACATTAGTTTTTCCAAAAATTCTGGAGCTGAAGAAATTCCAATAAAACCTATTAATCTTTTTCTATAGTATGAAAATAAGTTAAGAGCTATCCAGCTTCCCATGCTCGATCCAATAAAAACTAATAGTTTATCTTTTTTAATTTTTGAATTAATCAATTGCCTGGCATCACTTGACCATTTTGATATATTGCCTTTAATAAAATCACCTGATGATTTTCCATGCCCAGAATATTCAAACTTTAAAAAATTTAACTTTTTCTTCTTACAAAATTTTTCGATTGCTAATGGTTTCGACCCAACCATATCAGACATAAAACCATGAAAAAAAACTACAGCAATATCACTATTTTTTTTAATTAATAAATATTTAATTTTTCTTTTTTGTGTTGTTTTAAAATATTTAGATCTTTTATAACTCATTTGACATATTATAATTTATAATAATAAAGAATATAATATTTAAAATAATGAAAAAAAAAATAAGAGTTTTACAAGTTATTCCAAAACTTGGCTATGGTGGTGCAGAAACTGGCTGTTACGATTTAGCACATTACTTACCCGAGCAAAATTGTAAATCTTTTATTGCTACTAGCGGTGGTGATTTACTTCGTTTTATTGATAGAAAGAAAGTAAAAGTTTTTAAGCTACCGGTTCACTCAAAAAATCCTATTATGATCTTTTTGAATATAATAATAATCTCAATAATAATCATTTTTTATAATATTAGTATTGTACATGCGCGTAGTAGAGCACCAGCTTGGAGTTGTTTTTTTGCAACAAAACTTACGTTCAGGAAATTTGTTACCACATTTCATGGAACTTATAATTTTAGCAATAATATAAAAAAATTTTACAATTCAGTAATGGTAAGAGCAGACCTGGTTATAGCAGGATCAAATTTTATTTTTTCTCACATTAGCTCAAATTATGAAAAATTTTTTATTAAAAAAAGAAGAAAACTTTTAGTAGTTTTCAGAGGGATAAATACAAGTTATTTTAATCCTCAAAAAACCTCACCTTCAAAACTAGAAAAGTTTTGTAAAAAAAATAATATAGATCGAAATAAATTTATAATTTTATTACCAGGCAGGTTAACAAACTGGAAAGGGCAAAAAGTATTTATTGAAACAATTAAAATTCTTGCTCAAAAAAATGATATACCTTCCTTTCAGGCAATAGTTCTTGGAAGCGATCAAGGCAGAAAAGTTTATAAGAAACAACTTATTGATTTAACCCAACAACATAGATTAAATAAAGTAATAAAGTTTATTGATCATTGTGAAGAAATGCCTGTGGCTTACGCAATATCAAATTTAGTTTGTTCCTGCTCTTTAGAACCGGAGGCTTTTGGAAGAGTTTCAGTTGAAGCTCAAGCAATGCAGGTGCCAATTATCGCAAGCAACATAGGCGGCTCGGTAGAAACTATAGTTAAAGACAAAACTGGATATTTGTTTAAAAACAAAGATTCAATAGATTTAGCAAATTTAATAGTTGATGTTATGCAAAAAGACTACAATTCATTGAAATCTATTGGTATTGAAGGTAGAAAAAACGTATTAAAAAAATTTGATGTTGATAAAATGTGTCAGACTACCTTTACTGAATATAAAAAATTGATAGAGTTATCTTAATTAATGCCAGATATTAAATTATCAGATGGTAAAAAAATTCCATTTGTAAAAAACATTGATGGATTTGAAATTGCGAATAAAATTAGCAAATCTCTAGCTAAAGAAGCTTGTGTAATGAGTGTAGATGGAGAGCTTAAGGATTTAAGTTTTTTAATTAAAAAAAATGCTGAAGTTAAAATAATTACAAAAAAAGATAAAGAGGGTCTAGATGTTATTAGACATGATGCAGCACATGTCCTAGCTATGGCAGTGCAGGAGCTATTTCCTAAAACTCAAGTTACAATTGGTCCAGTAATAGAGGATGGTTTTTATTATGATTTTTCTAGGAAGGAACCTTTTACTAATGAAGACTTAAAAAAAATAGAAATTAAAATGCAACAAATAGTTGATAGGGATGATTTAACCAAAAGAGAAATTTGGAATAGAGATGAAGCGATAAAACATTTTAAAGAAATGGGAGAACATTATAAAGCTGAAATAATAAAAGATATTCCAGCAAAAGAGGAGGTTTCTATATATCACCATGGTAAATGGCATGATTTATGTAAGGGCCCCCACCTACCTTCAACAGGAAAAATTGGAAAGGCTTTTAAACTTACTAAGGTCGCAGGAGCTTACTGGCGAGGTGATTCCAAAAATGAGATGTTACAAAGAATATACGGCACATGCTGGGCTAACAAAAAAGATTTAGATGAATATATTATAAGATTAGAGGAAGCTGAAAAAAGAGATCATAGAAAACTAGGAAAGGAAATGGATTTATTTCATTTTCGCGAAGAGAGTCCAGGCTCAGTTTTTTGGCACAATAAAGGCTGGTCATTATTTCAAACTCTTATTAATTATATGAGATTAAAACAAAAAAATGCAGGATATAAAGAAATTAATACTCCGGAAATATTGGATAAAAGTTTATGGGAAAAATCAGGGCACTGGGAAAAATTTGGTGAACATATGTATACCTCAGAAACTCCTGATAAAAAAATATTTGCTATTAAGCCAATGAATTGTCCAGGATGTATTCAAATATTTAATCAAGGACTTAAAAGTTATAGAGACCTTCCTCTTAAATTATCTGAATTTGGTAAAGTGCATAGGTATGAACCTTCTGGAGCATTGCATGGTCTATTGAGAGTTAGGGCTTTTACGCAAGATGACGCCCATATTTTTTGCACTGAAGAACAAATTACAGAAGAATGCTTAACAGTTACCAATTTAATATTAGAAATTTATAAAGATTTAGGATTTGAAAATGTTTTGTTAAAGTATTCTGATAGACCTGAACAAAGAGTTGGTGATGATAAAATATGGGATCAAGCAGAAAAAGCTCTACTCGAAGCGGTAAAAAAATCAAAACTAAAATATGAAATTAACAAGGGCGAGGGAGCTTTTTATGGACCAAAAATAGAATTTGTATTAAGAGATGCAATTGGACGTGATTGGCAGTGTGGAACTTTACAAGTAGATTTAAATCTTCCAGAGAGACTTGGAGCTTCATATGTTGCTAAAGATGGATCAAAAAAAATACCTGTAATGTTACATCGAGCTTTATTTGGTTCACTTGAAAGATTTATTGGAATTTTAATTGAGCATTATGCTGGAAAATTACCTTTATGGTTAGCCCCATTACAAGTTGTGGTTCTTCCTATTGCTTCAGAATTTGATAATTATGCAAAAAATATATTTGAACAATGCATAAAAGCAGGTATAAACACTGAAGTGGATTTAAAAAATCAAAAGATAAATTATAAGATTAGAGAACATTCATTAGCAAAGGTTCCTCTATTATTAATATGCGGTCAAAAAGAGGTTAAAGATAAAAGTGTTACTATAAGAAGATTAGGTTCAGAAAAACAAGAAACCCTTTCACTGACTCAAGCTCTAAATCAAATATCAAAAAAAAATAAATTTCCAATACATTAAGTGGCATACCCTAAACAAAATTATTTTCAAAGAAGAACAAGACCCCGTGGGCCAAGAATTAATGACAGGATACGTGCCTCTGAAGTTCAAGTCATAAATAGTCATGGCCAAAATCTTGGCACTCTGCCGATCAGGGAAGCAATTGAAACTGCAAAAAACGAAGGTTTAGATTTAATAGAAATTTCTCCTAATGCAAAACCTCCGGTTTGTAAAATTATTGATATTGGAAAATATAAATATGATTTACAAAAAAAAGCAAATAAAGCTAAAAAAAAACAAAAAGTTATCAGTTTAAAAGAAATTAAATTAAGACCAGTTACAGAAGCTCATGACTATAATTTTAAGATTAAAAATGCACAAAAATTTTTAGGAAAAGGTGATAAAGTTAAATTTACCGTTAGATTTAAAGGTAGAGAAATGCAACATACTAATTTAGGCCATCAATTGATGGATAGAATCATAAAAGATACCTCTAGTGTAGGAAAAATTGAGGTAAATCCAAAATTTGAAGGTAAACAAATTATTATGATAATCCAACCTCTATAATCTTATTGTAATACTAATACAAACTTTGTATAAACTGCCTTGATTTTTATGCCAAAATTAAAAACTAAAAGTTCAGCAAAAAAAAGATTTAGATTAACTGCCAAAGGTAAAGTAAAAATGCCCCAAGCAGGCAAAAGACATGGAATGATAAAAAGAACTAATTCACAAATAAGAAAACAAAGAGGCACTACGATTATGTCTAAGCAAGACGCAAAAATTGTTAAGTCATACATGCCGTATAGTTTGAGAGGTTAAGATGGCTAGAACTAAAAGAGGTGTTACAAGTCACGCACGTCATAAAAAAGTTTTAAAACAGGTCAAAGGTCAATATGGTAGAAGAAAAAATACTATTCGCGTAGCAAGACAAGCTATGGAAAAAGCTATGCAGTATGCATACAGAGACCGTAGAGCTAAAAAAAGAGAATTTAGATCATTGTGGATACAGAGAATAAACGCTGGAGTAAGAGCTGAAGGAATTACATATTCTAAGTTTATAAATGGCCTAAATAAGTCTGGAATTAAGCTTGATAGAAAAATTTTAGCAGATATTGCGTATAACAACCCCGAAGTATTCAAATCTATTGTAAAAAAAGTACAATCCTCACTTAACTAATTAAGATAATTCTATTATCTTGATAGAATTAGAGAATCATAAAAAAGATTTTATTATGGAAAATTTTAATCAAATTGAATCTGATATTTTAAATAAAATACAGAAAGTAAGTGATCGAAACTCACTAGATTTAATCAAAACTGAAATTTTTGGTAAAAAAGGAGTTATTACTGAACTCTTTAAAAAAATTGGAAATTTAAGTCAAAACGAAAGAAAAGATTATGCTTCCAAACTTAACTTTTTAAAAAAAAAAATAAACGAAGAGCTTGAAAAAAAATTTAATGATTTTGAACAATTAGAAATTAATAAAAAACTTAAAAATGAAAAAGTAGATGTGACTTTGCCAGGCAGAACATTTTTTGCTGGTAAAATTCATCCAGTTTCGCAAGTGATTGATGAAGTAACCTCTATTTTTTCTGAGATAGGTTTTTCTGTTGAAGAGGGACCCGATATTGAAAATGAATATTATAATTTTTCAGCACTTAATACGCCCCCAAATCATCCAGCAAGAGATATGCATGATACTTTTTATCTAGAACATTCTAAAGATTTACTTTTGAGAACACATACATCTCCAGTGCAAATTAGAACTATGTTAAAAGGAAAACCCCCATTTAAAATAATTGCACCAGGAAGAACTTATAGATGTGACAGTGACCAAACACATTCACCTATGTTTCATCAACTAGAAGGACTACATATTGATAAAAATATTAATATGGGGCATCTAAAAGGATGCTTATATTATTTTGTAAAGAAATTTTTTGAAGTTGAAAAAGTGAAAATAAGGTTTCGCCCAAGTCACTTTCCATTCACAGAACCGTCAGCAGAAGTCGATATTGGTTATAAAATAGAAAATGGAAAAATTAAAGTTGGAGAAGGCGACAAATGGTTAGAGGTTCTTGGTTGTGGCATGGTTCATCCAAATGTACTTAAAAACGCAAAAGTAAATCCAAAACAATATCAAGGGTATGCTTTTGGAGTTGGAATAGATCGATTAGCAATGCTGAAATATGGAATTAATGATTTAAGAGCATTTTTTGAGAGTGATATTAGGTGGTTGGAATTTTATGGATTTGACCCACTTGACGTTCCTACAAATTACAGAGGTCTTAGCAGATGATAACTTCTTTATCATGGTTGAAAAATCATTTATCAACTAAAGCTAATTTAAGTAAAATAGTTGAACGTTTAACTGAAATTGGTCTTGAGGTTGAAAGTGTAAAATCACCAGACAGTCATTTAGATAGTTTTATTATTTGTAAAATAATTAAGGCTCAAAAACATCCAAACGCAGATAAATTAAAACTCTGTGATGTTGATATCGGTAATGGCAATTTAGTAAAAGTTGTTTGTGGTGCCTCAAATGCTAGAGATGGTTTGTTTGCTGTTTATGCTCCTCCTGGATCAATAATACCAAAAACACAAATGAAATTAAAAGTAGCAAAAATTAGAGGAGTAGAATCTTTTGGCATGTTATGTTCAGGAAACGAACTTGACGAATCTTCAGACAAAGACGGTATCATTGAATTAAATAATAAAGAAAAAAATATAGGAGAAAAATATTTTAAAAACACAACTGAGGAAGTTATAGATATAGCTATTACCCCGAATAGACCAGATTGTTTAGGAACCAGAGGAATCGCAAGGGATTTAGCTGCATCGGGATTAGGTAAATTAAGAAAGCAACCTCCAATAAAAATAAATCAAAAATTTAAACAACCAGTTAAAATTTCTATAAAAAAGGAAAAAAATCAAGGATGTGCTGTTTTTGGAAGTATATATATAAAAAATGTTGTAAACAAAGAGAGTCCCGAATGGCTTAAAAATAAAATCCTTTCTTTAGGTTTAAAGCCTATTTCAGCAATTGTAGATATAACAAATTATATTATGTATGATTTAAATAGACCTTTGCATGCTTACGATGCAGATAAAATTAATAAAGAAATTATTGTAAGAAACTCTAAAAAAGGAGAGTCGTTCGAAGCTCTTGATAACAAAAAATATACACTTGATAATAATATGTGTGTTATAAGTGATAAGTCTGGTGTCTTGGGCCTTGGTGGAATTATTGGCGGAACAAGATCTGGAACAGAGTTTTCAACTAAAAATATTTTAATAGAGTCTGCTTATTTTTATCCTTCAGAAATTCGAAAAACTGCAAAGAATTTGAATATAGACACCGATGCTAAATATAGATTTGAAAGAGGAATAGATCCAAAATCTATAAAAATGGGACTAGAATTAGCAATGTGTATGATTTTAGATATTTGTGGAGGTGAAGCAAGCAAACTCTCATTCGAAGGCAAATTAAAGAATAGTGATAAAATAATAGATTTAAACTATGATAAATTTTTAAGTGTTATTGGCTTTCCAATAACAAAGGTTGAAATTAAAAAAATATTATCTTCATTAGGCTGTAAATTAAAAGTTGGAAAAAAAAGTATAAAAATTCTAGCTCCATCTTGGAGACCAGATCTTAAGGAAGATATAGATCTAATCGAAGAATTAGTAAGGATAAAAGGTTATAAAAAAATACCTCTAATCAACCCAGCAAAAGAAAGTATTAAAGAAACATTAAATAATAGACAAAAACTTTTTCATTTTTCACAAAGATCAGTAGCATCCAAAGGTTATACTGAGGCAGTTACATGGTCTTTTACAGATTCAAAAGTAGATAATTTATTTTCTGAAATCAAGGAAGAGATTAGATTATCCAATCCAATATCAAGTGATTTAGATGTTCTTAGATCCTCACTTTATTCTAATTTAATGATAGGAGCTAAAAAAAATATTCATAGAAATTTTGAAGATTTAATGTTGTTTGAAATTGGCCCAGTTTTTCAAGAAAAGGAACCTGGAAAGCAATCAACAATGATTGGTGCGATTAAAACAGGGAAGTACTCAAGAAAAAACTGGATTGAAAAAGAAAGAAATTTTGATGTTTTTGATATTAAAAATGATGCTTTAAGAACTTTAAGTGAAATTGGCATTGATAATTCAAAAGTCGTAGTTACGAATAAGACAAAAAAATGGTATCACCCCGGTAGATCAGGTTTACTATCTTTGGGTTCTTCAAATGGACCAGTATTAGCTTATTTTGGAGAAATCCACCCTTCTATTATAAAAAAATTAGACTTAAGAGTAGAAAATGTTTTAGGTTTTGAAATATTTTTAGATAACATACCTAACTCAAGAAAAAAAATTAGAGAGGCAAAGCCACAATTTATCGTTTCAGATTATCAAAGAGTAATCAGGGATTTCGCTTTTGTGATTGATGAAAAATATAGCTCAGGAGAAATTATTAACTTAGTCAGAAATATAGATAAAAATTTGATTAAAACTGTGAAAATTTTTGATGTCTATCAAGGTGAAAATATTGAAATAGGAAAAAAATCTATTGCTTTTAATGTAACTTTCGAACCTAAAGAAAAAACATTAAGTGAGGAAGATATTGAAAAAATAAGTAAAAAAATTATATCTTTAGTCCAAAGTACAACGAGCGCAACGTTAAGATCCTAATGTCTGATATAGAAAGAATTCGTAATTTTTCAATAATTGCGCACATAGATCACGGAAAATCTACAATAGCTGATAGAATAATTCATAAATGTGGGGGATTAACTGATCGAGAAATGAAATCTCAAGTCCTTGATTCAATGGAGATAGAAAGAGAAAGAGGTATAACAATAAAGGCTCAAACTGTTAAACTAAATTATAAAGGCAAAAATGGAAAAGACTATATACTCAATATAATTGATACCCCAGGTCATGTAGATTTTGGTTATGAAGTAAGTAGATCATTATCAGCCTGTGAAGGCTCTTTGTTAATAGTTGATAGCACGCAAGGTGTTGAGGCGCAAACTTTAGCTAATGTTTATCAAGCATTAGAAATTAATCATGAGGTAATCCCTATTTTAAACAAAATAGATTTACCAGCCTCAGACATTGAAAAAACCAAACAAGAAATTGAAGATGTGGTAGGCATAGATACTTCAAGTGCTATCAGTTGCTCAGGTAAAACAGGAGAAGGAATTGAAGATATTTTAGAAAAAATTATAAATACTTTACCATCACCAACAGGCGATCAATCAGAGAAATTAAAATCGTTATTGGTCGATAGTTGGTATGATACTTACTTGGGCGTAGTTATTCTAGTTAGAATTGTTGATGGAAAAATAAAAAAAAACATGAAAATTAAATTAATGTCAAATGACCAAGAATATATAATTGAAAAAGTAGGTGTTTTTACCCCAAAACCTGTAGATATAGAAGAATTAAATGCTGGGGAAATTGGCTTCATAATAGCTGGTATTAAAACTTTATCTGAAACAAAAGTGGGAGATACAATATGTGATGCCTTAAATCCTATCACAAAACCTTTACCAGGATTTAAACCTAGCAAACCAGTAGTTTTTTGTGGGTTATTTCCAGTAGATAGCTCAGAATACCAAAAACTTAAAGATGGATTAGCTAAGTTACAATTAAATGATGCAAGCTTT
>MDSV01100819.1_pt1 | contig 17083 bp, 18 predicted proteins | sample 810851 | NCBI WGS metagenome assembly MDSV01 (sample SAMN05326640, study PRJNA326480) | marine metagenome | isolation source: seawater | place: Atlantic Ocean: North East | collected 2012 | reverse complement strand
TTCTTCTCTCTAAAAAATTGTGGATATTCTATCATAAAAAACAGAGGTATTTCATATTATTTAACTGGAATATTTTTTTCAACCTTTTTGAAAGTTATTCCATAATCGTTATTAGAAACCTTTTTGTCTATTGTTCCGATTGTTTTTTTGCCATTTTTAAGATCAGAGGATGCTTGCTTTAATTCATCTTCTAAGGATTGACTATAATCTAAGATATGGAGTCTTGGATAGTCATTTAACTCAATATCTTGAATTAAAAGGAATATATCTTCATTATTTATTATTTTCACATACAATAGATCAAATTTTTTAGGTAGCTGAGATGATGATGGGTATCCTGAAATATTTAATAAACTACCAAAAATGATGATAAAAAATAGCATTATTGAAGATGATAGAATAATCATTTTTTGAAAAGATTCCTTTTTAAATAGCAAATACAGTAGATATGTATAAGTAATCAGTAAAAATAATATGACAATAACAATATCAATAAACATTATGTTCCTTCCAAGCCATATGGAGTCAAAGTCTCATTATCAGATAAAATACTGGTGAAATTTCCTCTCGAATCTAGTCTAAATTTTAGTATAGTTAACTCAACATCTTTACTTTTCAAAATTACATTATCAAAAAAAACGAGCTTTAATGTTGGATTAACCTTTTCTATAGTTATTTTAGCATTTACTGGGCGCATACTTTTATTATCATACATATATAGGTTGACTGTGTATGTTCCAGGAATAATACCTCTCAAAGTAACGACTTCTCTGTTGATTGGATAAGTTACTTCTTTGCCATCAATAATAACTTTGTCATTAACTATACCCTGATCATCTCTATCTAAATGTAGCCATCCAGCATCTTTTTTCAAATAAGAAACTATCTCTCCATTTGGATCTTTAACCCAGATATCTATATCATCTGGCAAACTATCGTTCCAATCAACAGTGATAATATACTCAGCTTTCATATTTATGTTGCCAAACTTAGTAATAGGATTAATAAATAAAATCGTTATAAAAAATAGAAAAGTAAATGCCAACAAAATATTAAAAAGTAAATCAGTGAAAGGGTCAAATCTAGAATGTTTTCTATTCATCATTATTTATATCTGAAAAGTCTACCGGGTAATGTGCCAGGCATGCATTAGCTATGTAAAATATTTTATAAGTATAATATTCTAAATATGAATATTGAATAGTTAGTAAAATTGAACTCACAAGTCCAGATAATGTAGTATATAGGGCTACTTCCATGCCTTTGCTCATATTCTGAAGCATATCTTTCATCATTGTAAAATCAAAGCCATCAATATCTGTTATAGCTGATAACATAATTATAAAACCAATTACTGTACCTATTAGGCCTAGCTTTAAAAGACCATCTGATACAAGCCATCCAATATTAAGCTTGGATGTGAGATTGTATTCTAACCTTTCTTTTGCCGACTCAGTATTTTCATTAGAGATAATATATAGGTAAATTGACTGATCATCGCTATTTGTTGAAGATTGAAATCTTTTTAAAACAGAAGATACATCCCTTTTAGATTTAGTTAAAAGCATCGATAGTAAAACGTCAATGTTCATATATCTTGTTCTTATATAAAATAATTCAATACCAACTTTGATAGAAAAGTAAATAAAAATAATAAATATTAAAGATGTGATATAGCTTGCATCATTATTTATAAGTGAGTGCAAAAAACCTAAATAGTTTAATGTGAAGATAAATATTAAGACAAATATAACACCTATAAACCATTTTATAAAAATTAAATCACTTATATTTTTACGAATCATTATTTATATTAATTTTTTAGGATCCAATAGCTTTATAATTTGAGCTTTAGATAAATTAGTCATTTCTTCAGTAATCTCTATGATAGATCTATTACTCTTATATGCTTCTTTAACAATTTTAGATGCTAGATCATATCCAATTGTCTCATTTAGTTTAGTAGCTATTATAGGATTCTTTTCTAGATTTAATTTAATAATATCTTCATTGACAACAAATGTATCGATCGTATCAGCTACAGAATAAACAGAATTAATTAAAAGGTTAAAAGATCCGATAATATTTAATGCAATAAGCGGAAGCATGGTATTCAACTGAAAACTTCCTGAAATGCAGGCAATATTAATAGCGTTGTGGTTGCCGTTTACCTGTGCCATTGCCATTAAGACTGCTTCAGGTATTACAGGATTTATCTTGCCAGGCATTATGCTACTGCCAGGTTGCAATGGCTTGAGAGTAATCTCTGAAAGTCCTGAAATTGGCCCACTATTCATCCAGCGCAGATCATTAGAAATTTTTGTTAAACAACTTGCGGTTCTTTGTAAAGCACCACTCATAGTTAATATATGACTTTGAGAACTTATCATTTCAGACTTATTAGGATTAGATGTAAATTTTGCACCAGTTTTAGAATATATTTTATTCAACTCCGAACAAACTAATTTCCCAAATGATTTAGGTGCATTCAATCCTGTGCCAATAGCTGTCCCACCAATAGGTAAATATTGAAGTTCCTCGGCACTCTGCAATAATGGTTGATTACAGTGAACAACCTGTTCTCTCCAAACTTCTATTTCATAACCAAGAGAAAGTGGTACTGCATCCATAAGATGAGTTCTCCCAGACTTTATAATATCTTTGGTCTCGAATTCTTTATCTATAAGCCTCATTGTTAGATAATCAAGAGCATCATTTAATTCTAATGCAAGCAGTACACTACAGATATTAATAGTGGTTGGTATAATATCATTCGAACTTTGTGATTTGTTTATATCATCATTAGGATGCACTGATGACTTCAATTTGTTCGACACAATATTCGATAACACTTCATTCATATTCATATTAGTACTAGTACCTGATCCAGTCTGATATATATCGATAGGAAATTGAGAATAATATTTTTCTATATTTTTATGGATATCCATTGCGCTTGAGTAAATAGATTTCGCTTTTTTTATAGATAATAATTTTGATTTGGAATTCGCTAATGCGCATGCAGCTTTTAATGCTGCTAGAGATTCAATAAATTCTGGCGGAAAAATATCACTACTAATTTTAAAATTATCAATTGCTCTCTGAGTTTGAGCTCCATATAATGCATTTTTAGGAACTTTTACCTTGCCTAAAGAATCTTGTTCGGTTCTATATATTATTTTTTTCATATGATTTTTTAATTTAAATTATTATTATGCTATAATAACATCTTTGAGATAAATGTTGGTATGAAAAAAGATAATTTACTCTCAATCTCTCCATTAGATGGAAGATATTCAGAAATATGTAAAGATATAGGAAATATCTTCTCAGAGTATAGTTTAATAAAATATAGAGTGCATATTGAAATTAAATGGTTTATATATTTATCAAAATTAAATAAAATATCTGGTCTCCCTAAGCTGAAAGCTAAGGATCAAAATTTCTTAAACAATATATTGACTAATTTTGATATAACAGATGCAAAAGCTATCAAAGATTTTGAAAAAACAACAAAGCATGATGTTAAAGCAGTAGAATATTTTTTAAAGTCTAAATTTGAAAAATCTGCTCAATTAAAAAGATATAAAGAATATATTCATATTTGCTGTACATCAGAAGATATCAATAACCTCTCATATGCTTTGATGATTAAAGATGGGAGAGCTATAATTCTAAATAAGATTAATGCCTTAAAAAAAATATTTCATAGCAATATGAAAAAGTTTTCAAAAAATATTATGCTTTCTCATACTCATGGGCAACCTGCTACTCCAACAACAATGGGAAAAGAGTTCTTAAATTTCTATCATAGGATCGATAAATTATCAGATAAACTAAAAAATATTACCATAGAGGGAAAATTTAATGGTGCAACTGGTAATTATTCTGCTCATAAAGTCACTTTCCCAAATATTAGATGGCCTGCTACTAATAAAAGATTTATTAATAGTCTTGGGATTAATGAGAATAAGTATACAACTCAAATAGAACCGCATGATTATATATCTGAAATTAATAGCATTCTTTCTCATATAAACTCTATATTGATAGGTCATTCACAAGATATGTGGACATATATTTCCAAGAATTATTTTATACAAAAAAATATTCCAGGCGAAATTGGATCATCAACTATGCCTCATAAGATCAATCCTATTAATTTTGAAAATGCAGAGGGGAATCTTGGGTTAGCGAATAGTATGTTGAGATTTTTATCTGATAAATTAGTCATATCAAGGCTCCAAAGAGATCTCTCTGACTCTACTGTTTTAAGAAACCTAGGTGTAGGTTTTGCTTATTCATTTCTTGCCTATGAAAATCTAATTATAGGTCTAAAAAAAATAACTATTAACAAGGAAAAACTTAATGAAGATATAGAAAATTCATGGGAGCTTTTAGCAGAGCCTATACAGATGGTAGCTAGGAAATATAATATTTCTAATTCTTATGAATTATTGAAAAAAGTTACACGAGGACAGGCTGTAACAAAAAAAATTTTACAGGATCTAATTATATCTCTAGAAATTCCAAAACTAGAGAAAGATAAGTTATTATCTTTGACTCCAAAAAACTATGTTGGTTATGCTATAGACTTATGCAATGATAAAAGATGATCTGCATATAATTACTCAAATAGAAATATTTCTTCAAAAAAATGATTATGAATTTCAATCTATCGGCAATGAGTTCAAAATTTATTTGGATGAATCAGAGATATATATAGTCGTAGATAAATGTATTAGCATATATGATTATGAGAGTGACAAGCCATACTTATTTTATAATGTAGATGAGGCTATTATAAAACTTAAGTCTATTATTTCTTAGGCTTCATATGTGGAAATAAAAGAATATCCCTAATTGATGGAGAATTAGTAAATAACATTATTAATCTATCAATACCAATACCGGCGCCCGCTGTCGGAGGCATCCCATATTCAAGAGCAGTGACAAAATCTTCGTCATAACTCATTTTCTCATCATCGTTAGAATCTACTTGTGTCTTAAATCTTTTTGATTGTTCTAATGGGTCATTTAACTCTGAAAATCCATTTGCTATTTCTCGACCAGCAATAAATAACTCGAATCTTTCGACTAATTCAGGACTATCATCAAAACTTCTTGATAACGGTGATACCTCTGTAGGATAATGAGTGACAAACGTTGGATTTACAAGCTGCTTTTCAACCAGCTTTTCAAATATATCTAGATGTGTTTTAACAATCGATGAAGAATCAGATATCTTTATATTTCGAGATGAACAATATTGGTCCAGATAAGTCCTATCATTAATCTTTGTTATATCTATTTCTGTAGCATATTCTCCAATTGCATCATAAAATTTAAGTTTAGAAAATGGAGTCTTAAAATCAATTTCATAATCTTGATAGTCAAACTTAGGATTAAGATCTAAAACTTCTAGAATGTTTTCAAAAAGATCCTCAATAAGCTTCATTAAGTACAAATAATTTTCATAAGCACAATAGAACTCAATCATTGTAAACTCAGGATTATGTTTAACTGAAAGACCTTCATTTCTAAAACTCCTATTGATTTCAAATACTTTTTCATAACCCCCTATTACACATCTTTTTAAAAAGAGCTCAGGCGCAATTCTTAAATATAAATCTAGATCTAAAGAGTTATGATGAGTTACAAATGGTTTTGCTGCTGCGCCACCAGGTATCATATGCATCATTGGCGTTTCAACTTCTAAATAACCATCAAGAATAAAATAATTGCGTATTGTTGAAATAATTTTAGACCTTTTTTTAAAAATCTCTTTAGTATCATGGTTAATCATTAAATCTAGATATCTTTGCCTATATTTAATTTCTATATCTGCAATACCATGAAACTTTTCAGGCAATGGTCTTAACGACTTTGATAATAGTTCTATTGTTTCCGTATTGATTGTGAGTTCACCAGTCTTTGTCTTAAATAATTTGCCTTTGACCCCTACTATATCTCCTAGATCTAGATTATTAAACAGCGAATAATAGTCTTCTCCAACCTGTTTTTTTTGCAAATATATTTGTATATTCCCACTTTCATCATGCAGATTAGCAAATGAAGAATTTCCCATATTTCTAATTGTCAAAAGTCTGCCTGATATAGAAACATTGATCTCATTATTAGCAAGGCTTTCTTTGTCAGTATCGGAATGATCTGATATAAGAGCCGAGGTATTATCTAATTTTTTAAAAGAATTTGGATAGGGTTTATATTTTTTCTTAATTTCCTCAAGCTTCTTTTTTCTTTCTATAATTAATTTATTTTCTTCAGTCATTTATAATCCTTCTTTTAAACTTGTCTCAATAAAAGCATCTAGGTCTCCATCTAAGACTGCCTGAGTATTCCCAGTTTCATATTTAGTTCTAAGATCTTTTATCCTAGAATCATCTAGTATATATGATCTTATTTGATTACCCCATGAAATATCAGATTTTTCTGACTCTACTTTATTTTTAATTTCATTTTTCTTTTCTAATTCAAACAAGTATAGCTTAGCACGCAATTGCTTCATCGCGCTTTCCTTATTTTTATGTTGTGAGCGCCCATTTTGACACTGAGTTACAAGCTTACTTGGAAGATGTGTTATTCTTACCGCTGACTCAGTAGTATTTACATGTTGGCCGCCAGCTCCACTAGCTCTATAAACATCAATACGCAAATCACTCGGACTAATTTGAATATCAATATCTTCATTAATTTGCGGATATACAAAAACAGATGCAAAAGAAGTATGTCTTCTACTGCCAGAATCAAACGGAGATTTTCTTACGAGTCTATGGACTCCAGTTTCTGTTCTCAGCCATCCATACGCATAATCACCGGATACTTTAATAGTAGCACTCTTATAACCCGCCACTTCACCTTCAGACAACTCCATAACTTCATGTGTGAATTTTTTTGCTTCTAGCCATCTAAGGTACATTCTTAACAACATCGCTACCCAATCTTGAGCCTCAGTTCCTCCAGATCCAGACTGAATATCTATATATGCATCATATCTGTCCTCTTTGGATTTAAACATTTGAGTTGTTTCGAGACTGCTAATATCTTTCTTTAATTTATGGGCTATTTCTGACATTTCAGAAATCATTTCTTTATTTTCCTGAACCTGTCCATCATTGATCAATGAAGTTAGTGTATAGTCTATTAACTGGATATCATCATTGATTTTTGTAAGATTATCAATTAAATCCTGTTTTTGTTTTTGCTCTTTTTGCAAAGGGAGTAGTTTAGTTTTATCAGACCAGTTTTCTTCCAACAACAGATCTGAACTTATCTGATTAAGGCGAGTTTGTATAGATTGATCGTCAAACCAACCTCCGGATTTCTGACAAACGTTTTGCGAAATCTTTATTTTCTTCCAAAATTTCGTCGATATTATACATGCTCTAGATACCTTTATGAAATTTCTCTAATCTCGAGAGCCATTTTAACTTATATGTATCTAATTCGTCTAATGAAATTGAGGTTTTTTCAAACTGTCCATTTCTAATGGCTAAAAATACAATTATTGAGTCAATTTTTGTATCATATTGCCAATCATGCGCCAGAGAATATGCGGCTAATTGTAAAAAATATTCCTCCATTTCAACTCTACTCTTATGCCTATATGATGACTTATAGTCGACAAGGCATAACTTTCCATCAATCATTCCTATTAAATCAATCGTTCCGGCATATGCATTTTTATATAAAACAGACACCTCCGTTCCCCAAATCTCCTCTATATTATCAATAAAATTATCTATGACTAACTCAGCTAATTTTTTAGCAATTATATAATTTTCTGATTTATCAAAAAAATCAACATTCTTAGAAACATAATGCTCAAGATATTTATGCATAAAATTACCAATCTCAATAGAATCTGTATTGAATTTATGCTGGAATAGATTTATTGATTTATCATTAGTTTTTCTTAATATGCTCGTTACACTTGGAACATTAACATCCTCAGAAACGCAATAATATCTCATATCGTTAACTTTATTTATATGATAAGTCTTATAATTATATTTTTCTTTGAAAGACTGTATCATATTATTTCTTTAAAATAGATAGTACAGTTTCTAGATCTTTTCGAATTTGCCCGATAAAATGCTTGCTAGTTTTGGAATCTGAACTTATCTCTTTGTTTACAATCATATTTTTAGCACCATCAATTGTGAAACCTCTATTTTGGAGAAGGTCTTTGATTTGCAGGATAAGTATTATGTCTTTTTGTTGATAATATCTACGATTACCTTTTCGCTTTATAGGCTCTAATTCTCTAAATTCTGATTCCCAATATCGAAGAACATGTGCTTTTACATCGCATATTTTTGATGCCTCGCCGATTGTAAAGTACCTTTTGTTTGGTATATTTATAGGCGGAGCACTAAGATTCTGATTTTCCGTCATATGCTTCTAATTTATTTTTTAATTTTAATCCCGACTTAAATGTCACCACTCTCCTTTCTGAAATAGTCACGTCTTCACCTGTCTTAGGATTTCTCCCCGGTCTAGCCACTTTGTTTCTAAGTATAAAATTACCGAAACCAGAGAATTTTATATCATTACCATCTTCTAGCGAGGATTTAATCATTTCAAAAAATTCTTCAATGAGTTCTTTCGCCTCACGCTTGTTAAGCCCTACTTCGTTGTGTATTACTTCTACAAGTGAGTTCTTGGTTATAGTCATATTTTATTTTCTTACAGTGGCGTTAAATTTATCTTTTAAGTAGTTGATAATTAGGGAAACTTGTTCGTTTATGTCAATATCTAATAATGTACGGCTATTATCCTGGAATATAAGCTCTATTGTCATACTTTTCTTGTTATCACCAAATTCTTTCTTACTATAGAATATATCACTTATTTTAATATTTATCATATAGTTAAATGATTTTCTTTGTATTGCATCTATTATATCATCTCCTGAAACATCATCATTAATTAACATAGTAAGGTCTCGTTGTATTTTAGGAAATATAGAAATAGGCTTGTATACAACATTATGGTCTAAATTCAATAAATCGGATGATATCTCAAAATAAAACATCTTGTTTTTGATATTAAATTCCTGATAGACTTCAGAAGATGGCTCCCCACAATATCCAACAGTCTTATTCTTCTGTTTTATGGATGCCTGACATAAAGATGAAAGATAACCAATCATATTAGACTTTTTAAATGACAAATTTGGAAAAATAGAAATAAGATCTCCTTTCAGGTCATAAAAATTTAAAATATTTTGAAATTCTTTTAAATTAGATTCATAGTTAACACCACTAATTAGACCAGCTAGTACGTTATGTTCAGATATTCTTTTGTCTTTCTGTTTTTTATATATTTTTCCAGTTTCATAGATTTTTATATTAGAATTTTGCCTGCTGATGTTGTATTTTGCAGCTTTGAGTAGACCATACATCATAGTCATTCTCATTTCTGACTTATCCTCCGATATAGGATTTACTATATTTATTTTGTTATTTTTTGATAAAAAACTATTTTGCGAGTCTTTTGGAAGGAAACTAAAGGTAATTACTTCGCTGTAACCTCGGGACGAGAAAAGGTCTAAATAATAATTAATGTTTCCTCTAGATTCTGAGCACTCGATTGAGTTAAACAAAGGTAATTGTATTCCAGAAAAATTATCATATCCATATACCCTTGCAACTTCTTCAATAAGATCTGCTGCTATAGAAATATCAAATCTATAACTTGGCACGAATACTTTTAGTCTATTTTTTATAATAATCGGATTAAAGCCTAAATAAGATAATGCATTCATAATGAATTTCTTAGAAATTTTATTACCTAATAACACTTCAAATTCATTTAAGTTCATACTTATAGTCTTACCTATATGTGGAGCAATAGATTTTGAGCTAATACAACTTAATTCATATTTATTGATCTCAACAGAATCTTTAATAATTTTGAGTACTCTCCCTAATGCATAATTATTCAATAACGGATCTACCCCTCTCTCGAATCTATATGATGATTCAGTTTGTAGTCTATATATTTTTGAAGATTTTCTAATTAAATTTTGATTGAAAAAAGCAGATTCAATGATAATAGACGTAGAGTCTTTGTCTACAGAAGAAGTATTTGATCCTATCACTCCTGCTATCGCCTGTGGACCTTGATTATCAGCTATAACTGGAATTTGAGGCGTCAGAGAATATTCATTATCATCTAAAGCATTTATTTTTTCTCCTGTCTTAGCAAATCTGACACTTAATTTTCCTTTGAGTTTATCCTTATCAAAAACATGCATTGGTTGTCCAACTTCTATCATCACATAGTTGAGCACATCAACAATGAAATTAATCTGACTAACTCCAGATATTGTCAATCTATCAGATATATATTTTGGTGTTTTGCAACTATTGTTAAAATTATTAATACTCAAAATACTATATGATGTAGATATTTTTTCATTCACAGATTTTATATGTGACTGAATTTTCTTAGGTAGCTTTATAGCTTTAGGCATTAATACCTTCTTTTTATATATTGTACTAAGATCACGAGCAACACCAATCACCGACAAACAGTCTGCTCTATTAGGAGTCATATCAATATCAATAATTGTATCCTTTTTTAATTTAGTAAAACTATCGACTTCTAATCCCAAAGATGTAAGTCTTGAGAGTAATTGCTCAGTGTCCCCAATGTTTTCGAGATATTCTTTTAACCAATTCAAGCTTATCTTCATTATTATTTCAAACCTTTAAATTGTGATAAGAATGAAAGATCATTCTCATAAAACATTCTTAGATCGGTTATTCCATATTGAAGCATTGTCAATCTTTCAATGCCTAACCCAAATGCAAAACCAGAATACTTTTTACTATTGATTTTAACATTTGATAGTACATTAGGATGAACCATGCCGCATCCAAGTACCTCAAGCCATTTACCATTAAACTTTATATCTAATTCCGCAGAAGGTTCAGTAAAAGGAAAATAAGATGGTCTAAATCTTATTTCCATATCTCTTCCAAATAACTCCTTGATAAAATTAACCAACAAGCCTTTTAAATGGCAAAAATTAATGTCTTTATCAATACACAATCCTTCTATTTGATGAAACATAGGAGAGTGAGTTGGATCCGAGTCAGACCGATAGACTTTTCCAGGAGTCATAATCCTTAACGGAGGCTCAGAGGATAACATTGATCTGATTTGCACTGATGATGTATGAGTTCTAAGTAATTTGTTATCAGAAACATAAAAAGTATCATGCATATCTCTTGCTGGATGAGAATCTGGAATATTTAATGCATCAAAATTATGAAATTCATCTTCAATTTCAAAACCATCAACAGAATTGAAACCATATCTAGCAAGAATGCTCGTAATTTGATTAATAGTTATATTTACAGGATGTCTTGAACCAATCGATATATTTTTTCCAGGCAAAGAAATATCTATTTGTTTTTTATTAGTACTTTTTGACTCTGACAGATCTATAGTTTTTATGCTTATAAGTTTTTGCACTTCATCTTTAAGACTATTTAAGTTGCTACCTAATGATTTTCTTTCGTCAGGTGAAGCCAACTTAAGTTTTAAAAATTCATTTGATACAAGTCCATTTTTACCCAAATAAAAAGATTTGATATTTGCTAGATCATGTTGTGTCGAACAATCTACTAATTTTTCTCTAAGTTCTGAAATTAGTGAAGAATATTCTTTTAACACAGTTTAAGATATTGTTATTTTTGGCTAGCAATAGAATTGACAATAGCTGAAAAACTTTCAGCATTATTCATTGCTAAATCCGCTAACATTTTTCGGTTTATATTTATATCAGCTTTCTTTAATTGATTCATGAATTGACTATAAGACATATTATTCAGTCTCGCAGCTGCATTAATTTTAGTAATCCAAAGCGATCGGAATTGTCTTTTTCTCTGCTTTCTACCAATATACGCATACTGTCCAGCTTTTATGACAGCCTGTTTAGCAACCCTGTATACTTTGCTTCTGGCGCCTTTATAGCCTTTTGCAAGTTTTAAAATTTTTTTATGTTTTGCGTGTGCTACTACACCGCGTTTAACACGTGCCATTATATTATCTCCTAATTAATATGGTAACATTCGTTTAACAACTGCTTTATCAGCTTTACTGATCAAAAGCTCATCTCTTAGATGCCTTTTCCTTTTAGTGCTCTTTTTAGTCAGTATGTGTCTGCGATGAGACTGTGCTCTCTTCATTTCGCCAGAAGGAGTCTTGGAAAATCTCTTTGCAGCACCACTATTACTTTTCATTTTTGGCATATATTATCCTCTGATTACCCTAAAAACTTTACAAGTATACAATAATTATTTCTTGGGCGCTATAACCATTACCATTTGTCTTCCTTCAAATGATGGAATTTGCTCTACAATTCCATAATCATCAAGATCTTGCTGAACTCTATCTAGAAATTCTCGTCCAATTACCTGATGAGCAATCTCTCTTCCTCGAAATCTCATGGTAATTTTAGCTTTATCTCCGCCACTTAGGAATTTAATCAAACTCTTTAATTTGACCTGATAGTCAGCTTCTTCTGTATTTGGTCTAAATTTGATCTCTTTAACCTGAGTTTGTTTTTGCTTTTTTTTGGCTGCATGGGCTTTTTTTTGATTTTCAAACTTGAATTTACCATAATCCATGATTCGACATACTGGCGGATTTTGATTGGGAACAATTTCAACTAAATCTAATTCTTCTTCTTTAGCTAGCTCGAGAGCTTTTGCTGTATCTATGACTCCCACTTGATCCCCATTTGAGGCGATTAGCCTGACTTCCTGAACATTGATTCTAGAATTCATTCTTAATCTTCTATTGATTGCTATAATATTACTCCCACATTAATTATTTAATAAAATATTTTTATCACTTACAAGAGTTTCTACCATTTTAATAAATTTATCAACTTTCATGACACCTAGATCTTCTCCTGTCCTTGTTCTAACCGATAATTCGTTATTTTTTAGTTCATTATCACCCACGATAAGCAGATATGGTATTCTTTTCATACTATGCTCTCTAATCTTATAGCTAATTTTTTCATTTCTTATATCTATATCGGATCTTATCTTACTATTATTTAACTTTTTATATAAATCATTACAATACTTCTCCTGGCCTTCAGAAATATTTAATATGACAGCCTGATTAGGTGACAACCATAGTGGCAAGTCGCCGGCATACTCTTCTATAAGAATCCCAACAAATCTCTCCAACGATCCGAGTATAGCTCTATGAATCATTACTGGAGGCACTTTATTGCCATCATTATCAATATAACCTGCATCAAGTCTAGTTGGCATAGAGAAATCTAGTTGTATGGTTCCTAATTGCCATACTCTATCGAGAGAATCTTTTAAAGAAAAATCAATTTTGGGTCCATAAAATGCTCCATCTCCAGCATTCAAAGTCCAAGCAATATTACTCTCATCAAGAGCCACTTTTAAGGCTTTCTCAGAATCATCCCAGATTTCCTCAGATCCAACTCTCTTGTCAGGCCTCGTAGATAACTCAACTTTAATGTCAGTAAAGCCAAATATTTTATAAATATCATATATATTTGCTATTAATTTTTTTATTTCAACCTCTATTTGGTCTGGAGTACAAAATATATGAGCATCGTCTTGAGTAAAAGCCCTTATTCTCATTAAACCATGGAGAGTTCCTGATGGTTCATTCCTATGGACTACCCCAAATTCAGCATATTTGATTGGCAGGTCTCTATAACTTTTCAGGCCTTGATTATAAACTTGTATATGACCTGGACAACTCATCGGCTTGATAGCATATGCTTTATTTTCAGATGAAACATCAAAAATTAAGTCTGAAAACTTATCTAAATGACCAGATTTTTTCCATAATGATTTATCTAATATTTGAGGAGTGTTGATTATTTTATATTCATTACATCGCAAATACTCAGTTATAAAATCTTTAATTATATTAAATAAAGTCCATCCATTATTATGCCAAAAAACCATTCCGGGAGATTCTTCTTGGAAGTGAAATAAATCAAGTTTTTGGCCGAGCTTTCTATGATCACGTTTTTCCGCTTCTTCTAGCTTGCGTAAGTATCCATTGAGATTGTCCTTTGTATCCCAGGCAGTCCCATAGACACGTTGTAGCTGGGTATTCTTCGAGTCACCCCTCCAGTATGAGCCAGACACTTTCATCAATTTAAAAAAGTTAAGATGTTTAGTACTTATTAAATGCGGCCCTCTGCACATATCTATGTATTCTTCATGATGGTATAAAGCAATAATTTCATTATCAGGAATATCGTTTATTAGCTCTATCTTATAATCTTCATTACGCTCACTAAAAACATTCAAAGCTTCTTGTCTATTTACAATTTCTCTTTTAATCTTATAGTTTTTCTTTGCAAGTTTTTTCATTAAGGTCTCAATCGTTTTGAGTTCTTTTTCAGAAATTGTATCTGCATTATATATGTCATAATAGAAACCATTATCAATTGTTGGTCCAATCACCATTTGAGCATTAGGATAAATTTGTTTAAATGCATGACCAAAAACATGAGCACATGTATGCCTAATAATCTCTAAGCCTTCTGGGTCAGACGGCCTAATAAGGTCTATGTTTGCATCGTCAGTTATAAGACAACTTAAATCTACAGATTTCCCATTTAATTTAGCCGCAACACAAGAGATTTTCTCAAGATGTTTGGCTGTAAGCTCTTCAATTGTTATATTTGTATCAAGCTCTAATACTTTATTTTCTATTTTAACTTTGTACATAATTCTATATATAGGCACGATTGGACTCGAACCAACGACCTCCACCATGTCAAGGTGGCGCTCTAACCAGCTGAGCTACGCGCCTAAGTCATGTAAAATTAACATGGGATCAGGGTATTCTCAAGCTAATTTGCAGCTAATGCTTTTCTAACATTTAAGTTTTACTCCTTTTATTTTTATTAGGCATATCTAAAAAGTTTTCTTGAATAGTTTCAATTTGATCTCTTATTTGTGCAGCTTTTTCAAATTCTAAATCTCTTGCATGAGCAAACATATGTTTTTCAAGTTCTTTAATTACTGAGATTACGTTATCACCATTTACTTTAGGGAATTTCTTTTTAACATTTGATATCAATGTAAGCTTATCAAGTTTCTTGCCCGAAACATATACATCTTCATCAAGCGCTTCTTTGATAGCCTTCTTTATTCCTTCAGGCTTTATATTATTATTTTTATTATGAGCAATTTGAATATTACGTCTTCTTTCAGTTTCTTCAATAGCTCTCTTCATTGACTGCGTAACAACATCCCCATATAAGATGACTTTGCCTTCAATATTTCTAGCTGCACGCCCAATTGTCTGTATTAGTGATTTATCTGATCTTAAAAATCCTTCTTTATCAGCATCTAATATACAAACAAGTTCTACTTCAGGTATATCAAGACCTTCTCTCAATAGGTTTATACCGACTAATACATCAAAAATGCCTTTCCTTAAGTCTCTAATAATTTCAACTCGTTCGACCGTATTAATATCAGAGTGTAAATATCTAACTTTAATATCAAAATCATTTAGATATTCAGTAAGGTTTTCAGCCATCTTTTTTGTTAAAGTCGTAACAAGCACTCGATTACCATTTTTAACTACATCATTAATTTCAGATAGTACATCCTCAACTTGATTAGTAGATGGTTTTACCGACACCATTGGGTCTATAAGACCTGTAGGTCTGATTACTTGTTCTACTATTTTGTTTGACTTTTCAATCTCATATGGACCAGGTGTTGCTGATACATAAATTGTCTGAAAACTATAACCTGTAAATTCATCAAATTTTAAGGGCCTATTATCTAAGGCAGATGGTAATCTAAAACCATAATCTACTAGTGTTTGTTTTCTTGATCTATCTCCTTTGTACATTCCTCCAATTTGAGGGACAGTGACATGACTCTCATCTAGTATCACTAATCCATCATTTGGCAGGTAATCAAGCAAACATGGAGGTGGCTCACCAGCTTTTCCTCCAGAAATATATCTAGAGTAGTTCTCTATGCCTGAACAATAACCCATTTCAGCTATCATTTCTAAATCATAATTTGTACGTTCTTTTAACCGCTGAGCTTCTAATAATTTATTTTCTTTTGCAAAGAAGATTAATCTTTCTTTTAATTCTTCTTTAATTAATATTGATGCATTGTCCATTACTTCTTTAGGCGTTACATAATGTGTTTTTGGATAAATAGTAAATCTATTTATGCGCTTAATAATCGCTCCGGTTAAAGGATCGAATACTGATAAACTTTCGATCTCTCTATCAAATAATTCAACTCTAAGAGCTTCTTTTTCAGAATCTGCAGGAAAAATATCGATTATTTCTCCTTTTACTTGATATGTTCCTCTTCTTAATTCAAGATCATTTCTTGTATACTGAAGTTCCACTAATCGTTTTAAAATTTTTCTTTGGTCGATTAGATCTCCAGCAACAAGATGAAGCTTCATTTTTAGATAGGTTTTAGGATCACCTAATCCATATATTGCTGAGACACTGGCTACTACAATTGCATCTTTCCTTTCTGTTAGAGACTTTGTAGCGGAAAGTCGCATCTGCTCAATATGTTCATTTAGCGATGCATCTTTTTCAATAAATGTATCAGAGACTGGGACATAGGCTTCAGGCTGATAATAATCATAGTAAGATACAAAATACTCTACTGAATTGTCTGGAAAAAAGTCTCTCATTTCTGAATATAACTGAGCTGCTAAAGTTTTATTTGGAGCCATTATTAAGGTTGTTTTATTTGTTCTTTTAATTATTTCTGCCATAGAAAATGTCTTACCAGAACCTGTAACACCAAGAAGTGTCTGATGTTGGTCCCCAGTCTGTATTCCTTCAACTAAGGACTCGATAGCCATTGGCTGATCTCCAGCTGCATTATATTTGGATATAAGGTTAAATTTCTTCATATAAATATTTTAACATGAAGTTGACTTAAAAGACTTATTTGAGATAATATTACATATCAAGGAAATACGTTGACGTTCTCAAATAGAATAAAATTAATTAAACCATCATCGACAATGGCAC
>MDSV01213194.1_pt1 | contig 17085 bp, 9 predicted proteins | sample 810851 | NCBI WGS metagenome assembly MDSV01 (sample SAMN05326640, study PRJNA326480) | marine metagenome | isolation source: seawater | place: Atlantic Ocean: North East | collected 2012 | reverse complement strand
CTTTAATAGAATCTAAACTAATTCTACCCTCACACTTAAAACATATTAAGCCAAGAATAGGTGAGAGTGGTTTCTTTACTCGATTTCAGAAGAAATTTGCTAATGCCCTAGAATGGTTTGTTAGCAATGTCTACCACCCCAGTTTAAAAAAAGCGATTAAGTGGCGAGTAACAGTCTTGGCAGCTTTTATTGCCGCAGCCTTTATAATGTATGGAATTTGGTCAAGTGGTAGAATCGGATTTGCCGGTCACCCTTCTGTAGAAAGTCTAAAAATTGTTGCTAATTTGAACTTACCCAATGATCTAGGGATCGAAAGAACAGGTCAACTCATAGATAGAATTGAAAAAGCAGCAAACGATTTAAAACCTAAATTTCTAGACCCAAAAACAGAGGAGACGCTAATTAGGAATGTTGCCAAAGTCACCGGATCCTACAGACTTGGGGGGCGTTATGATGAATCCAGAGGGCAAGTTATTATAGAAGTCACTCCTCCTAGTATGCGTTCAGAGCCCGGCCCTAAAAATAGTGAAATCGCAAGTAAGTGGAAAGAGATTGTAGGCGAGATTGAGGAGGCTGATGATTTTTCAATTCAATCAGAAACTTTTGGTAAAAGAGATAATGATAACGCCGAACAAAAGCAATCAGAACCACTTGAACTAGAATTACGAGGCCCTTATTCGGAGGAGAAAAACGAGATAGCTCAAAAGATTAAAGATCTCCTTAGAATGAAGATCAATCCAAATTACGATCCAAATTTAACTTCTAATCCATACGATAATTCCGAGGCTAATGAGACCAATCCTCGTATGATCCCAAATCCCAAGATTGCTAGCAGTTGGGCACAAATAAATCGAGGTAATGATGAATTAGAATTTACTCTAAAGTCACGTGCTACAGAACTCGGACTCACTCAACAATCACTAGCCAGACAAGTAAGGCAAGCCTTTTACGGAGAAGAGGCTCAAAGAATCATGCGAGGCACCGATGAGATTAGAGTCATGGTAAGGTTACCTAAAGAAGATCGAAAATCTTTACATACTCTTGCAAGACTTAAAATAAGAACACCTTCTGGTTCAGAAGTTCCACTCGCCACGGTTGCTAATTTTAAAGCAAAAAAATCACCAAGCTTTGTGGAAAGAAATGATAAAGCAGAAATAATAAGAATAGGAGCTCGTCCAACGGATGACACTGTTGATATATTAAAAGTGGCTAGCGTCATGAGACCAGAGATTCAAAAGATAATTAATGAGCAAAAAAATCTTTCATTCCAATTCACCGGCTACATTGCTGAGCACGAAGAACTCAAGAGAAAGAATATAATCGCTTCAATCACTCTTATCTTTGCTCTTTTTACTCTTCTAGCCATTCCTTTTAAATCGGTGATGCAACCCCTCTACGTACTACTTGCTCTTCCTTTTGGAATTATAGGGGCAATGATTGGTCATTTAATCATGGACATTAATCTATCTTGGCTTTCAATTTTTGGGATGCTTGCGTTAGCTGGTGTCGTTGTTAACGATTCACTCGTCATGGTGGACCATGTTAATAGAAAACGAAAAGAAGGAATGAATTTATTAGAAGCTGCGATCGAGTCTGGAACTCGAAGATTCAGGCCAATAATATTAACTTCTTTAACCACATTTGCAGGCCTTCTTCCTCTTCTGATGGATAATTCACTACAAGCTCAATTTCTTATACCAATGGCGACATCTCTCGGTTTTGGCGTCTTATTTGCAACTGGGATAACTCTTTATCTAATACCATGCGCATTACTCTTTGCTGAAGACATTCAGAAAATTCTCTTGAAGCCATTGAGATATATTTTTCAACGATAAAAGTCAATCCAATCTATTCTAATTTTTTTGCATTCAACTGGGATCTTCTTGGATATTTCTATCTCATAGTACCCAGGAATCTTCTTCGACTTTCCATTTTTATAATGCAGTAAATATTTCTCTGTAATGAACTCTCCTTTTTCATTACAGACTCTTATTTTGAGCTCATCTTTCTGATAGACCTTATCCAATATTCGTAATTTAAAACCCTCAAGCCCAGAAAAGTGGCATCTTATGATTACTTTTTTTGGCCAATTACCTTCAATAATTTCTAGATCTGCTTTCCCTATTCCAAATTTATCGTAGACATTAAAAACTACTTTTCCAGAATTCTGATTTACCTCGACCTTTCTGTCATTAGACCCTTTTTTCTTGGAAATAGTTACCTCAAATTTTGTTGATTCATCAGCTACCCCTGATTCAACTAAAAATAGAAAAAAAATTAATGATATTAGTGAACTATTACTTTTTAACATTATTTAGGATCTACAAGCATTCATTCTTTTTAATCACGCTTAAAAAAATATATTATCTTAATACACTACTTGACCTCGGACCTTCATGATATCAATATCTGCTTCCAATGGCTAAAATAAACAATCACTACCTAAAACTCAAAGCTGGATACCTTTTTCCCGAAATCGCTCGTAGAGTAAATTCTTTTACCGATAACAATCCCGAGGATGCCAAGAAAATAATCAGATGTGGCATTGGTGATGTCACTGAGCCACTTCCTTTGTCCGCTCGTGAGGCAATGAAAAATGCAGTTGATGAATTAGGTAACAAAGAAACTTTTAGAGGATACGGTCCAGAACAAGGATATGATTTTCTCCGTGCAGCTATAGCCAAGGGTGATTACAGAGATAATGGAATTTCTGTGGAAGATGATGAAATTTTTGTTTCTGATGGATCAAAATGTGATACTGGAAATATTTTAGATATATTTGGAAGTGATAATAAAATTGCTATAACTGACCCTGTGTATCCAGTTTATGTCGATACTAATGTTATGGCTGGTAATACTGGTGAAGCTAACGAAAGTGGAGCCTATGAAGGAATTCACTACATGCCATGTAATGCTGAAAATGGCTTTGTTCCAGAAATTCCTCAAGAACGAGTTGACTTAATTTACCTATGCTATCCTAATAATCCCACTGGAGCTACGGCAACAAGAGAGCAACTCGAAAAATGGGTAAGCTATGCAAAAGAAAATAGTTCAATCATACTTTATGATGCCGCTTATCAAGCTTTCATCCAAGATCCATCCGTACCAAGATCAATTTATGAGATTGAAGGCGCAAGGGAATGTGCGATTGAATTTAGATCCTTTTCTAAAAATGGGGGTTTCACCGGTGTTCGATGTGCTTTCACGGTCGTTCCAAAAGAACTAATGGCTGAAGATAGTAATGGTGAGAAGCGCTCACTTCACCCTTTGTGGTCACGAAGACAGTCTACTAAGTTTAACAGTGTAAGCTATCCCGTTCAGAAAGCCGCAGAAGCCCTCTACTCAGAAGACGGCAAGAACCAAGTAAAGAGTTTAATAACTCACTACATGGAGAATGCCCAAAAGCTTAGGTCCACCTGCTCTGGTATCGGCCTTTCTGTATACGGAGGAGAAAATGCTCCTTACGTTTGGGTCGCATGCCCTGAATCAATAGATAGTTGGGGTATGTTCGATAAAATGCTTAGTGAAGCGAACGTTGTCATAACTCCTGGCGCAGGTTTTGGTGAAGCCGGTGAAGGTTTCTTTAGGATTTCAGCATTCAACTCAAAAGCAAATGTCGACACCGTTTGCGAAAGATTAAAGGACACTCTTTAACAATCAGACCTTTTATTGAATAAAAAGAAACTGCTGAGTGTTCAATGTGGACCACAGTATGCTGCGTGCGGCCATTTGACCTGATGCCGCAGCTTCATCTCTCAGAAGGCTTTTTTCATACAAACTAGGATATCTTGAGAAAGCAGTGAGATATATGATTTCAATAAGCTCGTCTGAATCTTGTGCTGCGTTCATTCTTTGAGAAATAACAGAGTTTGGATTCATCAAAACCTTTAAGAAATTACCATTCATCAATGATAATGCCTGAGTGGCAGATGCTTTATAATTAGCATTTTCAATTAATGATCTATCCGATTGTCCGAAATCACGCAGGAAATGGCCATCGGGTGCAGGGCTTGATAAATCAGAGGCTCTAACGTAACCACGGAAGATTTTATCTCTCTTGTCAAAGCGTGATTTCTTTTCATTCTTTTGCGCTTTAGAAAGTTGAGATTTCATTTTTGAACTTGCCGCCTGCTTATAAATATTTGGAAATTTCTTATTAGGAAATGCATTCTTTAATTCTACTGCGAGCGCTCTTGGCGTATTTCTGAAAGGCGTTCTGAAATATCCCTTCAAATCAGAGGGGTCCCAGAATGTAAGCCTCGCATACTCAGCAGTAGCCTTTTCGTTAAAGTTTAAAATTTTTCGAGCTAGGGGAAGGGCCTCCTGTTCATTTTTCTCTGATATAACTTTTTTCACTTGCTTACGAAATTGCTCCATTTTTTTCTCTGAATCCTTATTGAAGGAAGCAACTTCTTTTGTTCTCTCTATTAGAGCCTCAGGGGATTGATTGTTAAGCTTTTCCCATGCCTTGAGTCTAGGATTATACGGAGCCTCATTCGAAACTTCATCAAAATCTGATCTAATCATAGACACAACAGAATCCCAAATTTGCTCAGCACTCATCCTCTGAAGCCTGGGCCCTTGAAAATAAAATTTTTCACCTGAATTCAATTCGAATGATTGAGCTTCTCTGGTAAAGGCATCAGTATTATACAATACAGCATTGAATTTTCTCATATCATATTTCAAATCAACCAACAACTCTTCGAGATAATCCATTAATTCTGCGTCAGCGGGCTCAGTAGAATCGTCTATTTTATCAACTGGCTCAAATAATCCGACTCCAAAAACTTTTTTCCACATCCGATTAACAATGGTTTTAGTGAACCTAGGGTTGTCAGGAGAAGTCATCCAATCAGCATAAATTTCAGCTCTGCTTTGACCAATTTTAATTTCAACACTTTCACCAAATGGTGTTGCTGGTAATATCACTTCATTAGGTTTAGCATCATCATATTGATAGTCATCAGGAAGCTTAAGAGGAGTCTTTGTTTCCCTTACAATGGAATTACGAAAGTTATCAGTTAACCCCTGAAAGGCGCGCTGAAGTTGTCTTGTTCCATTATTTTTCATGGCTACAGCTTTACGTTTGTTGCCACGCGGCACCTTAATTTTATTCCGTGCAATCTGAATTGCTTTGTCCATTGACTCGGTTCTCCTAACTGATCTTACAGGAGTACTAAAAGCAGCAAGTTGATAATAATCCATCTGACTCCAATCATCAAAAGGGTGATCATGGCATTGGGCACAAACAAGCTGTGTACCCAAAAAGACCTGAGCCGTAGTAGCTAAATGATCAAGTTCCATACCCCGATCACGAAGATAAAATCCAACGGCTCCATTCTCATCAATCATTCCCTCGGCAGTAATTAAATCTCTTACAAATTTATCATAACTTTTATTCTCACGTATGGACTGTTTAATCCAATTAGAATAGGCCCCTCCATTCGTCGGACTCTGACCTTGCATTCTTGTATTAACTCTTAATATGTCCGCCCACCAATTGAACTGGTGACTGACGTAACCTTCTGAATTAATAAGTTTATTAATAAGTTCGGACTTCTTATCTACTTCCCTAGAATTTATAAAATTAGTCGTTTCAGCGGCTGTCGGTATTCGTCCGACTATATTTAAATATATTCTTCTTATGAATACCGAATCATCAACTTTGGGATTCAAATCAACCTTACTCTTGGTATGATAAGCGGAAATAAGAGAGTCGACCTTCTTGGTATGAATCAATAAATCCTCTTTTGCTTCAATAAAAGGCAGAAGGCAGAAATTAATTAATAATGTATAATAAATCGTTTTCAAAGTAGCGGACTTTTAATTCAATATTATGAGAATAATTCCATGACAGGATCTCCATGGTTTGCCACGGTGAATGGACGCGCATTTTTTGAAAATAGTCTCTGGTCTAGAGGCAATCCACATCCATAGGCTATTGTTGCATTAAAATCACCAATCGTGACTGGGTTTTCTACAGGCTCTGAGCCTTTTCCGTCAGTTTTACCATAAACGAAACCACCCTTGACCCCACCTCCAGCGAGCATAGCTGAAAAAGCCTTAGGATAGTGGTCACGCCCAGCATTTTGATTAATCTTTGGAGTCCTTCCAAACTCTGTAGTTAAGACGACTAGTGTCTCTTCAAGCATGCCACTCTCGTGAAGGTCGCCTATCAAAGCACTCAACGCCTTATCCAGTATGGCTGTGTTTGATTGAACCCTTTGAAAATTATCTTGATGAGTGTCCCATCCTCCAAGCTGAACTTCAACAGAACGCACCCCAGATTCACTTAAGCGGCGAGCCAGAAGGCAGCCTTGCCCAAAAGCATGGTCACCGTATCGCGCTCTTAGTGACTGATTTTCCCGCGCGATATCAAAAACTTTAAGATCAGAGCTTCTCATTAAAGTAACAGCTTCCTCATAAATAGCAGTGTAAGCACTTGCAGTCTTATCATTGTACTTTGCCTGAAATTTTTGATCAATACGCTCTGACAGCTTTCGTCTACGCATGAAATCAGTATCAGAAATACCAGGGAAATGTTTACTGTTTTGAAGCCCGCTCTCTGGCTTCCCAATAATTAATGGCTGGCAATCAACTCCAAAAAAACCAGCACCAGCTTCTTTGCTACCACTATTAATTGATACAAACCCAGGCAACTGTTCATTAATACGGTCTTCGTATTTCAAAAACCATGCCCCCATGTGTGGATGTTGAATTGTGCCACGCTTTGCATAATTCGTTTTCATCAAGTATCGAGCCTGCTCATGGGCTCCTTGCTTTGAATGCAAAGAGTTCACTACAGTAACTTTGTCCATGTGCTTTGCCATTTGCGGCAAATACTCACTGACTCGAACGCCGTCAGCGCTTGTTTTAATGGAAGATAAATTTCCTCGAATCTCTGAAGGCGCGTCTGACTTAGGATCAAGAGTGTCGAGATGTGACATTCCTCCAGACATGTATAAATAGATAACTTTTTTTGCAGGGTTTTTGCGAAGAGGAATCTTCCTGTCATCGCCACCCGCTGCCATTAAATCTCCAGATAAAAAATTAACACCTAGGTACGCTTTAGCAGCTCCAGCCATAAAAGCTCGGCGAGTTCTCGGATTCGAAATTTCAGATGAGGTGAACATTGGTATGTATTTTGCCGTTGAAAAGATTAAATAAAGATTACCAATAGATAATATTTGTATTATAACTCCTTTTTCGCGGAAAATCTTAACAAAAAGCTGAAATTATTGCAGCTTTTAAACATTAGAATATAGGCTATTTAATTTAAAAACCTATAGAAGCGCCTCCATCTACCGTTAGCAATGACCCTGTTACAAAACTGGAAGCAGGTGAGCATAGAAAGACTGCTGCGTGCCCCACCTCTTCGGGTTTCCCCATTCTGCCCATTAACGTTCTTCCTAGAACCTTTTGGCGGCGAGGCTCATCCCCTTTGAATGAATTTAAAGCCATTGCAGATTCAATCCAACCCGGGAGTATTGCATTCACCCTGACTCCATGGGGAGCGAATTCTGCTGACAAGTTGTAAACTGCTCCATGCATTGCAGATTTAGCCATCGAGTAAGAGGTGACTAAAGGAAGCCCCATAACAGTTGCCATGGATGAAATCCAAAGAACTGAACCGTTTGATTTTTCTATCATTGAAGGAGCAAATTCCTTAGTGATTTCTAAAGCCCCCCGTATGTGAACATCAAAAACACCCATGAATTCTGAATCTTTTAATTCGAGAAATGGCTTCTTACAATTGATCCCAGCATTATGCACAAGGCACGTTGGCTGACCGTGGTCTGCAATTACACGCTCCGCAAATTTTGGAATCTCATCAAGCTTTGCAATATCTTGGCTCAAATAAGTAGCTTTTTCACCAAGACTTTCAGATGCTTCTTTTAAAACATCTTCTCGGCGACCAACTAATATTAATTTATCAGCTCCGGCTTGGAGCATACACTTAGCTATACCTAGTCCTATTCCGGTTCCTCCTCCGGTAATAAGAACGGTCTGACCTTTCATACTGTAGGGATTTTCCATAATCTATTATCTAGTTGTTTTAGAATTTTCTAAACCTTTTTACTGTGCTTTTCCATGAATTCATCTTTTAAAGTGGTACCGGCACCGTGCATTTCAGGGAATTTAAAGAATCCTGAATCAATATTTAAAGGCTCCTCAAAGCAATGCGTAATCCAAGGAATGAATTCTAAAAGCTCAATGCTTGGGTGTGCTATGCTCATGTGAATTTGTGTTTGAGCCATATCTCCAGCATGAGGAGTAACTGGCAATCCCATTTTTTGAGCAATATCACATACGTCAAGCGCTTCAGTAATACCTCCAAGACGAGTTGCATCTGGTTGAACGTATCTAACCCCACCTGAAGAAATAAATTCGTTGAAATGAGCGAGTGAATACAACATTTCACCTAGTGCTATTGGTGTCTCTATTTGATTTGCTAGATCTCGATGTCCAGACACATCGTCATGCCAAAGCGGCTCTTCAATCCATTTAACATCATAATCTTTCAAAAGAGATAAAGTTTCTAAGTCATCTGGAAGCCTCCATCGACCATTCGCATCAGTCATTATGCTAATGTCTTCGCCAACAGCATTTCTTACCGCTTCTACTCGTCTTATATCTTCAGCTCTCTCAGGCTTTCCTACCTTCATCTTGATACTTTTATAGCCGTCTTCTTGAGTTAGCCCCTTAACATCATCAACAAGCATATCTTGACTAAAATTAAGCCAACCTCCATCCGTGTTATAGGCTTCTACTTTTTTGCCATGTCTTCCTCCAAGAGTTTGCCAAAGTGGTTCAGCTTGATATTTACTTACCAAATCCCATAAAGCTATATCGACAGCAGCTAATGCCATTGTCGTTATCCCAGCTCGACCTACCCATTGAAGTGGAGGGTTATAGGCGATCTTTTTCCAAATTTCACGAATATTAGTGAGTTCCTCTCCAATTAGTAAATCTGCATAACAACGTGAAATACAATCAGTGATCAACCTATCACTCGCAAGGTGAGCATGCGTCCCCGTAAAGCCATATCCGACATGCCCTGAATCTGTATATATTTTTACACCTGGCATACCCCAATGAGTAATCGAGTGGGTGCTATCAGCAATTCTATTCCTTGTTACAGGAACATGAAGAATGAAGGTTTCTAGAGAACTAATAATCATTTTTCTTCAGGATTATATTTCTTTTAACCAAATAATTGATGATGAACCTTCGCAGGCTCAGTTCCTGTAAGCCTCTGATCAAGACCTTGAAATCGATATGTTAAATTTTCATGATCCATTCCAAGCGCGTTCAAAATCGTTGCGTGCATATCTCGCACGATAACAGGATTTTCTTTTACATAATAACCAAAGTCATCTGTACTTCCATATGATATCCCTCCTTTTATTCCTCCTCCAGCCATCCAAATTGTGTAGGCTTCTTTGTGATGATCACGTCCCGCATTATTTATTTTGGAACCTTGAAACATAGGAGTACGCCCAAATTCAGAACCCCAAACAATGAGTGTTTCATCAAGGAGACCCCTCATTTTCAAATCTTTAATGAGGGCAGCTATTGGCTGATCAATTTCTTTAGCCTTATTCTTAATTCCTGATTCAATACCTCCATGATGATCCCAACTTGAATTAAATAATTCAACAAATCTTACACCCTTTTCAACAAGCCTCCTTGCTTGTATACAGTGATTTGCGAATTTTCCATTCCCATACATATCTTTAATAGGCTGAGGCTCAGAAGCAATGTTCGTTAAATCAGGAACAGAGGACTGCATCTTGAAAGCAAGTTCATACTGCTCAATCCTAGTTCGAATTTCAGGGTCGCCAGTGCTCTCATATTCAATTCCATTTAATTCATTGATAGCATCAATTACCCTTTTTCTTTTTGTCGCATCAACACCCTTGGGGTTAGATAAGAAAAGGACAGGGTCTCCGCTACTTCTAAATTCAACACCTTGGTGAACACTGGGGAGAAATCCATTATTCCATAAACTTGCACCTGCTCCAGGAACATTACCCGAAACCATTACAACATATGCAGGTAAATCACTAGATTCAGACCCCAAACCATATGTCACCCATGAACCCAGACTTGGACGACCTATCCTATTTAGTCCTGAATGAAAAAACATCTGCGCCGGACCATGATTAAAATCATCTGTTTTCATAGAGCGAATGATGGCTATTTCACTACTTACCGACTTAATATGGGGAAGAACTTCGGAAATATCTTGTCCTTCATTGAGTTTACTAAACTTAAATGGAGACGCCATCATCTTTGGGTGCCCTCTAAGAAAAGCGAATCTTTTTCCATCAATGAATTCATCGGGAGCAGGCTTACCGTGGTACTCCTCAAGTTTAGGCTTAGGATCAAAAAGGTCTAATTGGGAAGGAGCTCCAACCATATGCAGAAAAATCACAGACTTTGCAGTTGGAGCAAAATGAGATAAACCAGAAGAATTTAGCTCCGACCCATATTTCTCATTGTCCTTAGCAAGAAGCGTATTAACCGCTAATGACCCCACACCAAGGGTCGTTGAGCCTCGCAAAAAAGCTCTTCTAGATATCAAGCGTTTTAATTGATCTATTTCCATTTAAAAGTCAGCAAGACTACTTGGTAATTGTTTCATGAAGGTTTAGAATAGTTGTTGCAATTTCAAACCATGCGCTCTCAGAAGAACCATCTGTATCGAGAGAAATAAATAACATTTTCTTCAATGCTTTGAGTTCAGAATCTTTCGGAGGCCTTGAAAGAGCTAACCTGAAGGCATGATTTAATTGCTGCGTAGTATTCATTTCGCGAGTCTCTTTAATAATGCGCTTTGAAAAAGCTCTAGCCATCTCCACGAAAACAGGATCATTTAAAAGAGTCAAAGCTTGTAAAGGAGTGTTACTTGATTCTCTCTTAACGCTACAAGCACCCCTAGTCGGAGCATCAAAATTGGCAAAACTTGGATAATGCGCTGAACGACGCCAAACCGTATAAACTCCCCTTCGGTATAAATCCTCACCCTCTGAAGTATAATAGTTGTTATCAACTTCTCCTATTACACGCCAAAAGTTATTGGGTTGTTTCGGACGCACCGGCCTACCAAACATTTTTTTTGAAATTAGACCCGAAATAGTAAGGGCATTGTCTCGAATTAATTCAGCCGACAATCGGTTCCGAGGACCCCTTGAATAGAATTCATTTAAAGGATCTTCCTCCAAATTGTTATTAGAAAATTTAGAAGACTGTTTGTAGGTAGAAGAGAGGACTATCCTTCTAATGATTTTTTTCATCGACCAATCATCAACAGACTGAAAAGTAACAGCCAACCAATCCAGAAGTTTTGGATGAGTAGGTTTGGCCCCATTATAACCAAAGTCTTCAATTGAGGTTACTATCCCCCTTCCAAAAAGTTCAGCCCAAATCCTGTTTACAGCAACTCTTGCCGTCAGGGGATTTTCTTCAGAAACTATCCATTTAGCTAAACCAAGCCTATTCCTTTGAAAATATTTTGGAAATTCAAATAATGTGGAAGGAGTGTCAGCAATAACCATTTCTCCGGGGTTAGTAAAATCTCCTCTTAGAAGCACTCGAGTTTCACGTTGTTTCTCCCTTTCTTTCATAACTCTCGAGGTGTAACCAATTTGAAATTTGCCCCCATTTGCCCGATTTTTATTTTTAGCAATGTTAGTTTTAAGCCCTGAAAGAATGTCTGCCGATTTACTTTTCTTTAAAAACACTTTATCAATCGCCAAGGCATCTTTGTAAGAAATGTCAGATTTTCTTACTAATTGAACTTCCTTCGGATGTTTTTTATTTGAATTATTAAGCTGCTCATCAGAGATGTTATCACAAAGCTCTTTCACTTTGGAAACGTACTTCTGCTCACCTAAAGAAACTGCTTCTGAGGCACTTTTTCTTTTCATTAACTCCTCCTCGGATAAAGTTACCTTAATATCTGTTCCTGAATAATCCATGGAGGCGTCATTACCATTAGGCCTTCTCTTGCCTTCAATTGGTGTATTATTAAAAAAAGCAAACATGGAGTAATAATCTTTTATAGAAAACGGGTCATGTTTGTGGTCATGACACTGAGCACACTCTAATGAAGTTCCCAACCATACAGTAGCCGTGGTATTAACCCGATCGACGACCTGTTTAACACGATCTTCTTCAGGGTCAGTGCCAGCTTCAAGGTTCAGGGTTGGGCCACGATTAAACCCAGTAGCAATCTTTTGATTTTCAGAAGCGTCTTTGATCAAATCTCCGGCTAATTGTTCAATAGTAAATTGATCATATGGCATATCGGCATTAAGTGAACGAATCAACCAATCTCTGTAAGGCCAAACATTCCGAAATCCGTCTCTCTGATAACCATCCGAATCAGCGTATCGAGCTAGATCCAACCAACTGATTGCCCATTTTTCACCAAAATGTTCGGAACTTAATAAGTTATCAACAATCTCCTCGTAATGCTCTTTTGAGGGATCCAGTAAAAATGAATCAACCTGATCGATAGGAGGAGGAATTCCTATCAGGTCAAGGTAAACTCTTCTTATTAATCTGTCTGAGGACTGTTCAATGCTAGGAGCAAGACCTTCCGCCTCCATCTTGGATAAAATGAAAGAATCTATAGTATTAGAAATCCATTCAGTATTTTGAACGGTATTCGATTTTTGAATCTTTGGTACTTTGTAGGCCCAATGAGTTTCTTCTGCTGTCACAGAACTGACAGCTAAAAGTATAAAACACAAAAGGCGCATGATTCGACTATTCCATCATTCTTTGACCTTTAAGTTGCCAAACATGACTTGACCATGACCTGGATACGTACACACATAAACATAATCACCACCTTTAGCCGGAACTTTCATATATAATGTGTATTTTCTTCCAGGGGCAACTTGAGGAGTTGAAGCAATTACCTCGGGGATATCGGGAACAAAGTTTTGTTCGATAGCCTTCGGGCCAATAGTCAACGCAGAAGCAATCACTTTTTGCCTGCTTCCAGGAGCACAAACTGCAAGGTTGTGCATGAGACCGGTAGGATCATTATTTGTAAATTCAATACCTACCATCTCACCTGATTTTACTTCCAACGACTCAATATCAAACTTCATCCCTGGCTTTGCCCCCACTTTAAGTATCCTAGCATTTTCAAATCCTTCCGGAACAAGTGTTATCTGTTTTTTACTAAGGGAGTCCATCTCAGCTCGAGTGTTTGCATCTTTAATTTTACTGAGGGATTCTTTCCTAAAGTTATCAATAAAACCTCCAAAGCTCGCCCCACCTTTAAAGTTTCTAGACTTAGCAAACCAGCTAAAGAATTGATTTCTAAGCCCCTCGCTCCATCCACTCTCAACATTTTTTAGGGCATATGCATACCATATCTGCTGCCTTTGTGGATTGCTTGCTTTTTGATTTTGAAATGATTTGCCGTACTGTCCTGATCTGCTTAATAAACCATCATCAAACTCAATCTCCTCTAGCCCTGCGGCTTCCTGACTCATCAATGGAATAGTCTTAGCTAGAACATCTTCAGCTTTTAAGTACACCAACATAGCTACCAACTCTCTATTCATAGCATCAGTTGCTGCGGGATAGAGTGGAGAGATCGCTTCGGCAATTTCTCGAGCAGTCTCCTCGTCAGGCCCACCCATACGAATAAAGGTTAGCCCCATAACTCTCAAAGCATCTAACTTTTGGACCTCAGACATTTCTGAAACTTGAAGCATTGAAAGAGCGTTGAGAATATCACCTTGTAAAGCTGGATCGCCTTGACGAGCTAAAGCAAGAAGCGCTGAAAGCAGTGTTTGCGGATCTTCTTCTTCAAGAGCTTTTTCCTGCCACTCAACCACAGGTTGATGCTCTAATGCAACACGAGCAGAATATCTAATGAAACGATCCTCATGGCCTAGATTGGGCCAAATCTTATCAATTGATCCTGGAACAGCCTTACCATGAAAAGCTGCCATAGAACTTCTAATCTCTCTTAATTTGGTTTCAGAAGAAACTTTACTTTTAATAGCAGCAGTAGAATCACTTCCTGAATACTTGACGCGATACAGGGCAGATTGAGTTCCTCTGCCTCCTACAGCAAAATACATATTACCATCTTTACCTATCACTCCGTCTGTAACATTAAGAGGAACACCTGTAACGAACTCCTCTTTTTCAGCACTATAAGATGATCCGTCTTGGGTCATATGAATTGCATAAATAGTTCCGTAAGTCCAATCAAACGCATAGATTGCATCTTGATATTTGGCAGGAAATTTAGATCCTAAACCTGACATAACACCAGTCGGACAACCCGGGCCAATATCTAAAGTTGGTGGCAAGACATCCGGATACCATTCAGGAAATTTACCAGTTCCTGTCCTCCATCCAAACTCTGATCCACTAGTTACATGATAGATTCTAGTTGGACGGTACCAAGGTGTTCCACTATCCCATTCCATATCAGAATCATAAGTGAACATTTCTCCATCTTTATTGAAGGCAATGTCATACTGATTACGGAAGCCTGCAGAATATAGGTGAAAAGATTTTCCATCAGGATCAGTGCGGGCTATCCAGCCTCCTGGTGCTTTAATATTTCTAGCATGACCTCTTGCATCAGGCATACGAGGTAATAATTGATCTTCAGCATAGTTCATTTTTAATGCGGATGATTCTGGCTCTGGAACAGCAGTATGATTCCCGCCAATAATATACAAATGTTTTCCATCCGGCGACAGCGAAACTGCATGAGGACCATGCTCACCGCCTCCCTTAAATTTTCTCATATCTTGAACCTTATCCAAAACGTCATCTCCATCAGAATCAGTAATACGATACAATCCCGAACCAGGCTTTCCACCGTTTGTGCAAGCGTACAAAGAATCAAATGCCCATAATAATCCTTGAGCTCCAGAAACTGGTACAGGTACTTTCTCAATGACCGGCTCTTCTGAACTTAAAGTAATTCTAAAGATGCCCTGACCTCCCTGGTCTCCACAATAAAGCCTTCCCTTTGAATCAACTGCCATTGAAACCCAAGATCCTTGTTGTCCTTTAGGAACATTATAAATCTTTTCTACTTCAAAACCTTTAGGATGAACTTTTGCAGATCCTTTAGCAGCTACAGCAACGGCAAAACCAGGCTTCTTGGAAAAAACATCTCCCCAAGGTGAATCACCCATTTTTCCGGTAACGACAGCATTTTTCCAACCAGTAGTGTCCACACTTGGCGCCATCCAACCGCTGGCCTTCTTATTTGCAACAATCCACTCATTATCACTTACGATCTGCCTAGTGGAGCCGTTAGCAGAGACTAACTTAACCTTAGCTGCCAAACCAGCGACTGTACCCTCATTGTGAGCTTCAACAGCAAGAACATTGTCTCCATTATGAAGATATTTTTTAATATCAAATTCGTAATGAGTCTCCCACTGATTACCAGAACCAACTTTTTGACCATTAATGAAAGCTGTGAATCCATTGTCGCAGGTTATACTTAACTTAGAGGATTTGAGAGGAGAATTTAATGTCCACTGACGCCTAGCAAAAATAGTTTCTGTTCCTGCGGACTCATTATTCCAAATCCACTTTACTGAGGGCGGTACATTTGGATTAACAGCATTAACCAATTTAACATTATCAGAAATTTGGGTATTAAACTTTTTTGATGTTTTCTTTTCTTTACTCACTAAAGAGATATCTTTGACTTCAAGCTTCATGGGGCCGCCAGCATGAAGCTGTAAAGCAATCACTCCTGTATTAGATTTTTTACCAGTTTCATTATCTTCAAGACTGACAGTAACTTTACCATTCACCATATGAGTGAGCTTATTACCAACAGCCGAAATCTTAAATTCATTCCATTTTGAGAGATCATCACTTTTTTCTTTTTCTGGATCACCTTTGGATATTCTTTTCCCCTTTGAATCTATAACTACACTCTGTCCTCGCTGAGCTATAATACCTCGCCCTCGCTCCTCATACATCATCCCAAGATAATTTGGAGCTGGATGCATATCCATTTGGTAGCCTCCCACTGACCATGTTTGAGCATTCAGAACTTTAGAGCGGTATTGAATACCTGAGTTATTGTTTCCTATTACTCTTGCCTTTAAACTTAATTCAAAATCCCCAATATTGCCTCCTTCCCAAATCAGGAAAGTATTACCAGAGGTCTTCTTTTGACTTGTTGTCTCTCCGACGATGACGCCGTTTTCAACTTTCCAGAAATCTGGATTGCCGCTCCAACCTGAAAGGTCTTTACCATTAAATAGATCTTTGGCATCAAGTACACAAACTTGAATAATGCCTAGAAGAGAAAATAGAGTTAGAATTTTTTTAGTCATAAATTGAGTGATTTTGCTTAGATATTATAACGATTAGAAACTTAGGTAAAGGGAGGTTTACCTTCAAGGAAACTTTGTTTATTATGACTATATGTGCAGAATTCTCACAATTTTTTTGTTTTCCATACTAATATCACAGTCACCAGCTGAAAAATCAGTACACCTAGGGGTTTGGTCGCAATTTTCCGAAGTACCTGGCAAACCTAATGCATACATCGCAGAAATTCCTTCTAGCAAATCAGTCGAAAAACTACTTCTACCCTCAAACTCGCCGAATATTTTCAAGGTTATTATTGATAAAAAGATATCAAGATTTGAGCATGATCAAAAATTAAACCGTATAGCGATTGACTTAGATAGAGACAAAAACCGTGTAATTGAAGTTGAAACAGCCGAAAATTCTAAGCAGCTCAGTGATGGGCGAATCGTTTTTTCTTCCCTCGACGCTAAGATCATAGGAGATACAGCTAAACTAGAAAAAGATCCTGGGAATTTCAGAATAGGCTTTTGGAGCAATAAGGAGGATTATTTATTCTGGAATTATAATGCTAGTCGATGGGGAATGTATGAACTTGAACTAACTTATTCACTAGCCGCCAAGGAATCCAAAATAAAAGTACAAATTGGAAATAAATCGATTTTGTCCAATATCAATCATACTGGCAGTTGGTACCATTACGATACCGTTAAGCTAGGTAAAATCTACTTACCTAAAAGCGGTAAATAT
>MDSV01148207.1_pt1 | contig 17085 bp, 18 predicted proteins | sample 810851 | NCBI WGS metagenome assembly MDSV01 (sample SAMN05326640, study PRJNA326480) | marine metagenome | isolation source: seawater | place: Atlantic Ocean: North East | collected 2012 | reverse complement strand
TAATTTTTTAAATAAAAAATTTATCTATGTTTAAATCCTATTTTATAATTATGACTATTATGTAGCCAAAGGATCTTTATTTTGGCTTGATTAAAATAGTCCTGTCAGAAAGAAATACATAATCTAATTTCTTATTTATTTTTAATATTTTTTCTAATTCAGTAATCTTTTTAGTGATCTTTTCACTATTAAAAGGTGGAAACTTATAATTTTCTTTTATTAGGTAATTTCTTGTAAAAAATTTCTTTAAAAATCTAGATAAAATCCCATTAAATTTCATAACCTTTAAACTAAACATATATAATGTCCAATTATTCAGTTTGATTAATGATTCATCGCTAATACTTTCCCATGCTTTAATCATTTTTAATGCAGCAAATTCCTTTTCATCTATAAAAATTTTTTTAGATAAAATTTTTGATATTGATTTGTTAACAATTTTTTTATTTTTTAATTTAAAATCTTTATAAAGATTATCAATAATATCAGATAGTTCTGAATTTGAGGTTGCTTTATAACCTAAATCATTTGCTAGAGGTCTTGAGTTTTTTGCTTTGAATGGAATATAACTAACTACTGGTTTTTTGGATAATGATGCCTCAATAGCAGTAGTGCAACCATTATGCATTACGGCAAATGAATTCGCGACCCAATGAGAAATTGAATCCTCATATATTACCTTGACATTAGACAAACCGATTAAAAAATTTTTCCAAAAATAAATATCTTCCTCTGGATGAGGTCGTAAGATAATATCATATTTTTTATTTCTTTTAGAAAGATATTTAATTGCTTCTACAAAAAAAACTATAAGTTTAGATTGTTCAATATCTCTTGATATAACTTCATAATGTGCCTCCGGATTTTTATCAAAATATCCATTATATTTAGCAACTTTAAATCTTTCAATTAAAGGTTTTTTGCAAATTGGTCCAGATAAGTTAGATGAAATTAATAAATATGGTTTTGTTGGCTTTCTAAAGTTTTTTTTCCAGTATTTATGAAAAAATGGTTGCCATACATCTGCTCTTGCTGAACCAGTCATATATATTTTTTTTGAATGGTTGGGATAAGTTTTTTTAAGAACCCGAGTATCCTCAGGCCCCCAAGTAAAAATCGCCGAAGCTTGTTTTACAGTTAGATTACTGTATCTAGTTATTGCAAATTTATCATAACCATAATCAACTAAACCATTTTCCTCATCTATGCTCGTGACTTTACAGCCAGCATTAATTATTCTTTGATGAAGTTCAATTTTATCCTTACCTGGAGCAAGAGATTTTGTATGATATATTCCAGGAGAAAGAAATTTTCTCTCCAATCCCTTAATTATTGATTCTTGATCTGAAATAATAACATGATGGCCTCTTGCAGCAGCTATCATTGCGATAACAAGTTTACTATCAATTTCTCTATCTAAAGTTTCAAGATGAATATACAGGTTCATTTAATTTAATCTTTTCAAGTTCATTTTAGATAGTTCATCTTTTATTAATTCTAAATTTATCAATATAATCTTTAATTTCTTTAACAATTAGATTTTGATTAAGATTATTTAATTTAAAATAAATTGGAAGTGATATTGAGTTTTTAAAATAATACTCAGAATTTATTAATTTTTTTGGATTATTAAATAAACTAAATTTATAAATTGGTTTATAGTGATATTGAAACATAATTCCTTTTTTTAACATATATTTAAAAAAGTGATTTTTATTTTTTTTCATCAAATCAAAATCAAGACTTATGACGTAAAGATGAAAAGAATTATAATTCTTGATATTATAATGAGGCAACTTTATGTAAGGTTTGCAGTCATTAAATTTCTTGTTGTAAAATTTTGCTATCTTATTTCTTTTTTTTAAAAATTTGCTTATTTTTTTTATTTGAGATATGCCTAAACTGCAATTTATATCACTTAACCTATAATTATGACTGTTTTGTTTAATATCATATTCCCAATGAAATTTTGACCTTTGTAGGCCGTGATTTTTAAGCACAGCACCTTTTCTAAAAAATTTTTTATTTCTCGTGGTAATACATCCACCTTCACCCGTAGCAATAGATTTTACTGGATGGAAAGAAAAAGCAGCAATATCTGAATTAATATTTGAGCCAACTTTATACTTTTTATTTCTAAAAATAAATGAAGACCCTAAAGCGTGACAAGCATCTTCTAATATAAAACAATTATATTTCTTTTTTAATTTGTAAAATTTTTCAATATTTTCTGGAGAGCCTCCTAGATACATTGTAACTAAACATTTAAATTTTTTAATTTTATTTTTTTCTAAACATTCAATAACTTTCTGAGGTGTCATTTGACCACTAATTTTATCTACATCAACTAAATGTATTTTTGCATTCTGTAAAGATGCTGTATTATATGCTGCTATAAAATTTACTGCTGGCATTAATATAATATCTCCTTTTTTAATTTCTAAGATTCTAAATGCTAAATCTAAAGCTGATGTCCCACTAGAAGTCGTTAAAACATACTTGGTTTTTAAATATTTTTTTATTTTTTTTTCAAAAATTTCTACATTAGGTCCAGAGGAAATTTTTTCTAAGTTTAATGATTTAACCAATTCTTTTTTATCTTGGTTATCAAAATAATGATTTCCATAAGGAATTGATTTTGTCATATTCAAAATATTTTTGAGTAGTTGTCTAAATCAACAATATATTTTTTAATTAAAAATTTCAAATTATCAACTTTGTTATTCATATGCAGCAATTCATTTAAAAAAATTTACATAGCATCATGACTCTATCTATAAAACTTTTCTGCTATTTTCCAATCTTCAAGGTCATCAATATCAACTGATCTACTTTTCGGTATTTTCAGGCCTACATAGTGTTTATCAAAATCAATATTTTTCTTTTTAAAATGGTGAATTGGTATCCCTACAAAGTTACCCGTATCATGATATGATTTAGGTAAGTCTTGTGATCTAATTTTATAAAAATTTTTTTTAAGAGGAATTAATTTATTTTGTTTTGACATCTTGAAGCTCCATTCAATAGGTGCTGAATATTCTGATACAGGAAGTATTATCTTTTTTTTATTTTTTTTAAGCAAGAGTGATGCATTTATTAAGTCTTCTTTTTTAATTAATGGTGAACAAGGAGCTAGACTCCATATCTCATCAAAATAATTATTAGATTTTTCAAATTCTTTAATAATACTTCTGAGAACATCCTCTGTCGATGTATTGTCTTTTGATAATTTTTTAGACCTGTAAGAAATTTCAATTTTAAATTTTCTTAAATATTTTGTATATTTTTTATCATCGATAGAAACCACAATTTTATTAAAAATTTTAGATTTTAAAGCAGTTAGTATTGAATAACTAATTATAGGATAACCTTTAAAATTTTTAAAATTTTTATTTTTAATTCTCTTAGAGCCTGAACGGGCAGGAATTACTAAAAGTCTTTTTTTTTTCATTTTTTAAATTAACTTAAATCCTTTACGAATAATATTAATACTATTAGCGCCCTCATGAAATAATAAATCTAAAATTGAGAGTTTTGGAATAAAATTTTCATCTGATTGATTATATTTTATATCCTCATATTCAAAATAAGAAATTTTTATATTTGTTTTTGGTACTACCTTAAAATCCTCTAAATAATCTTTCGATCCAATAGTGGTCAAATATTGAGTACAATCATTCAATTTACATAATTCAAAAATTAACTTTTCTTTTTCTAAATTAAGCGAGTAATTTGAGGAGTAATCAAAATTAATTTTGATATTTAGGGCCTCAATTAAAAATTTTATTATGTCAATATTTAGTTTTGATAAATAAACGTGTTTTTTATCAAGTATATTACAAATATTTTGATAATAGTTTTTGAAAAAGTCCGCATTTTTATATGCATAAAAAATTTGTTTTTTTATTACATCTATATTTTTATCATGAAGAATTTCTACTTCTGATATTTTTTGATTAAATTTTCCTTTAGATTTCACTGAAATTGTTAGTAAATGTTTTTCACCATTTAATTTAATATTATTTCTTTGTTGCCAACTCCTTTTTGAAAACTGAACATCATCTAAAAATATTAATTTATCTATCTTTTCTAGAAAACTAAAATAACCAATCCATGGAAAAAAAGTTGGCTGACTTATTCCAAGTATCATAAATAAATTAAACTGATTTCATATTATTAATACAAAATATTTTAAATATTTTTCTTCTATATGATGAAGTCATTTTATCTTTAATCCTTAATGTATTGTTTAATAATATTTTCTAATAATTGGCTTACATTTTGATTTTTTTTTCTAGCAAATTTGTAAAATTTATCTCTCAAATTTGGATTAATTCCCTCAAGCTTACCATAAAACCTTGTTTTAAGTGAGCCACCTCTTAAACTATCATGCTTTAGATCTAAATTAAGTTTTGGAGAGTCTTTTCCCTTTTCATAAGTGATGACGTAAAAACAATTTCCAATTTCCCATGACAAATTTACATTCTTTGCGTTGTTTGGAATATATTTTAAGGGTAAAAAATCTCTTTTAAATATTTCGTTGTTTGTTTCAATAATATTTGCATAAGTTGTATCTTTAAGCCAAGGTGCAATATTCTCATCTCCTAATAACACCATACCATTAACTTTTAAAATTCTGTTAAATTCCTGTAAAACTTTAGATGGGTTTTGAAACTCATTAAAGCTACCAAAATTATAAATTGCATCAAAATATTCATTTTTAAAAGGAAGTTGATCCGAATTAGATATAAATGGAATAATTTTTTTATTATTTTTAAATTTTTTTTGTAAAATATTTATCATTTTTTCAGATATATCTTGAACATATAGTTCGCCATTTTGTCCAATTTTTTTTTCTAAAAATTTAGTGTCTCTACCTGTTCCAGATCCTATTTCAAGAACTTTAAAATTTTTTTTTATTTTAAGTCTTTTAATCATTTTATTTCTTTGATATTTTTCATTTTCATCAAAGCTTTTGAACATCCAATTAATCCATTTATCATAGTTGTTTGAAAAATTATCGTATTCTTTTTTAATTTTTTTTTCTTCATTATCTAATTTGTTAACGTTCAAAAAATCTATTACTTTATTCTTGATATAAAATTTTTTTTTATTTTTATTTTCTAAATATTTTTTTTTTTTATTTAATTTTAACCTTGACCTGGTAAATGGGCATATAAATTTTTTTATAATCATTTTTTTAAGATAGCATATCCCATTGCATATTCACCGTAGTTATTTCCATTATATATAAATATCTTATGTTTATTATGGGATAGTAATACCCCGTAAGCAATCATTTGAGAATCCCAGCCAGTTTTTGATGGATAAATTTTAAAATAATCATCAAATCTTTTCCAATTATATCCATTTTTACTAGTTGCATACCCAACCTTATAAGAAGGTATTTGTTTTTTTTTTCCTTTTCTATATTCGTAAGAGTAAGTCATGCTAAAATTGTTTGCCTCATAATATACAACTGGCCTTGCTACTGCTCTTTCGTTTTTTTTTGTTTCCAGACAAATTCTACCTGTTTGGTTCCACTCTTTGCCATTTTTTGATGAGGCATATTTAATATTATAAATAGGGATATCAGGTGTATGCCATTTTTCACAAGATACGTACCACATATGCCACTTATCCTTGATCTTTAAAACATATGGACCAGTTAGAATACTGTAAGGTTCTCTATTGCTTAAATGTAAAATTGGTGACCTTGAATATCTTTTAAAAGTGAGGCCGTTATCCTTTGAAATTGCCAATCCAGGCATTAGCGAATATCTAGTTGTAGATCGAGGTTTCCAGCCTATATAGTACATATATACTGTCTTTTTATTAACTCTCACAAAGCTACATGGTGTTACACCATTATCATCAAAAGCACCTAATTCACCAGGTACTAAAACTGGTTTTTTTGAAATTTTATTAATTTTAACCTTATTTCTAATATCTAAATCAAAAAAAAAGATTAATGATTGGTTCTTTTTATTCCTACTGGTAAAATAAATTCTATAAACACCCTCTTTAATTTTTAATGGGGAGGGCACCATCGCATGAGATTTAATATACTTTAATCTTAAGTCTTTATAGGTAAATAAAATACCTTTTTTGACATAATTCATGTGTCAATCTATATTAAAGTATATTTTATATGTCTACTAAATAAAATTATGAAAAAAAAAAATTCTGGACAAACTTTATATCAAAAAGCTAAAAAAATTATTTTAGGTGGAAACATGTTGCTTTCAAAAAGACCTGAAATGTTTTTACCAGATTTGTGGCCATCATATTTTAAAAAATCAAAAAAAATATATGTCACAGATCTTGATGGGAATAAATATGTTGATATGATTTGTGCTGTAGGAACATGCATCTTAGGGTATGCGAATAATAAAATTGACAGTGACATAAAAAAAATAATTGGTAGTGGAATAATGTCTACACTTAACTGTCCAGAAGAGGTGCAATTAACAGATAAATTGTTAAAGATACACAAATGGGCAGATAAAGCTAAATATTGTAGATCTGGAGGTGAAGCAAATTCATTAGCAATTAGGATAGCAAGATGTGCTGCACAAAAAGAAAATATTGCTATCTGTGGTTATCATGGTTGGCATGATTGGTATTTAGCAGGAAACTTTAAAAAAAACCAACTTAAAAATCATATTTTGCCAAACCTAAAAACACTTGGTGTGCCAAAAAAATTAAAAAATACAATTTTTACTTTTGATTACAATAATGAAAAACAACTTATTGGGCTTATAAAAAATAAAAAAATTGGTATTATTAAAATGGAAATAGCTAGAAATAATTTACCTAATATAAAATTTTTAAAATTTGTAAGAAATTTAGCAAATAAAAATAATATAGTATTAATCTTTGATGAATGCACTACTGGTTTTAGGAGAAATCTTGGTGGTATGCATCTATTAACAAGAATAAATCCAGACTTGTTAATGCTAGGTAAAACAATGGGTAACGGTTATGCAATTACCGCAGTGCTTGGGAAAAATAAAATTATGGAAAAAGCTGAGGAAAGTTTTATTAGTAGTACTTTTTGGACAGAAAGAATTGGATACGCTGCAGCTTTAAGCGCTATAAAACAGTTTGAAAATTTGAAACCTTGGAAAAAATTAATAAATAACGGAAAGTATTTAAATAAAGAACTAGTTAAAATTGCTAGAGCAAATAATCTTGAAATTAAAATTTCTGGGTATGAATCGATTACTTCATTCACTTTTTTAAGCCCATTTTCTAGATATTTTAAAACTTACATGACGCAAGAAATGTTAAAAAAAGGTTATTTAACATCCACTCTTTTCTACTTAACTATTTATCATAACAAAAAAATAATTGATAAATACATCAAAGAATTAAACGGTGTTTTTAAGTTTTTAGGGTCAATCAAAAGTTTATCTCAAATTAAATACAAACTTAAGACAAGTCTATCTCATCAAACTTTTGAAAGATTAAAAGATTAAATATTAAAAATTAATTAATATTACTAAAATAGTGCTCTTTTAGTATTAATATTATTGATGAGTATTTTAAAAATATATCTATGTTTTTTAATAATGGCTAATTTCTCTTTTATTTGAGATAATGGTTCAATTTTGCATTTTTGAGTATTAAATCAAATTTATTACTTTCAAGTAAATTTTTTTTAAATCTAAAATTTTTATAATAAATTTTATAATAATTTTTTAATAAATACTTTAATTTATATTTCATGTAATAAATATTATGAAAATTTGATAAATTATATGCAAGGTTACTATTAGCAAAAGATGAATTATATTTAGTATGTGTTGAGTTTTCAGAAAATACAGCCAAATTTATTTTAGATGCAACCATTTCATATTTAGTTAGCCCAGAAGAAACTATTGCTAAATCACATTTTTGGGAGACTTGTGATAAATTTTTAACTGAATTGTATAAATAAAATCTATTTTTTTTTTTTAATAATTTTATTAATTTTATATTTTTTTTTTTAAATAAAGGTCCGATAGTAGCATGTATTTCAATCTGTGGATTAATTAGAAAGATCTCTTTTGCAATTTGGTATGTATAATTATAATGATCGAGGCCACCACAAGATAAAAAAATTTTTTTCAATTCTTGTGATTTACTTTTATTAAAATATATTTTATCAAATAAAAAATATTGAGGTCCATAATAACAATTAAATTTTTTAGTCTCTACTTCTTTTTTTTTTGTAAGAAAATAAGGGCAAATTAAATATCGTTTTTTTTTATTTTTTAATGCAAATCTAACAATTCTTTTTTCAACACTGTCAAAAATAAATATTTTACCATTATAACTATTAAGATGGTCAATTAAAATATTAAATTTTTTTTTCTTAAAAAATAAATCATTAGAAAAATCAATAAATATTACTCTAAAAATATTTAGATCTATTTTTTTTAGAGAATTTATTTTTAGTTTAGTTACATCAATTATATGATTATAAATCTTATTTTTTTTAAGTTTTGATTTTAAAACAATCATTCTTTTAAAGTGCCCATAACCATAGGGATCACCAGAGATGGTTAAGGAGAGTGATTTTATAATCGATTTTTTTTTCATTTATGATTAGAAGTATAATTACTAATATTATATAATTTAAACATTAATTTTTATAAATTTATTTATAGCTAAGATAATTTTTTACCAAGTTGATGGTTTCTTTAATAAAGATGATTGAATAAACTTTTTGTATTTTAATTTAGGATTTTTCTTGTATGATCTCACAATACTTTCTAATTGAGAAAAATTATCTACCCCAATCACAATTTTATCAATATATTTGACCCCCTTAATAAATCCGAGACTGACATCTAATGGATTATATTTATTCATCTTTAACCATTTAAACCATTGTAAAAAAAAATTGTTATTCTTAAATTTTTTTGGCAAGTTAACTTGATTGGATAAAAGCAAACCTTGTAAAAATATTGATCTCACATGAATTTCAATTTTTTTTTTTTTTAATTTTAATAAATAATTTTTTTCGTAAAATTCTCGATTTGCAATTGATAAGGGTAAATTAACTATGTCAATATTAAAATTTTTAACAATAAATTCTAATTCTTTTTTTGTATAAACGGATACTCCTATTTTAAGAATTTTTTTTCTCTTTTTTAATTTTTGTAATACATTGAAGAAATTATTTCCAAATTTATTTTTTAACTGATCTGTATTATGTATTAATACAGCGTGTATTTTTTTTACATTTAGTTCTTTCAGAATTTTATTAATTTCTAGGATAACAAAATCTTCTAAATTTTTATTTCCAATATTTTTAGGTATTGAAATTTTTGTAGTTATTTGAATTTTTTTTAAGTTTGTTGAACCTAATACTTTATGTGATCTGCCATAACCCTGTGCAGTATCTAATGATTTAATATTTTTTAATTTACAATAATCAATAATTTTTTTTACTTCATTTTTTTTTACAACTCCATCTTTGTTGCATATTCCATACTTTAGTCCAAATTGTGCCGTGCCAATCGATAGTTTCATTACTTAACTTGATAATTAATTATATAAATAGATTAATAAAATTAAATGTAAAGCAAAGACAAGCTAATTAAAACAATAATTAAATTTCTTACTTGATAAGTTGATTTATAAACTGATATTATAATTTCTAATTTAAATTTTTATCAAAGTGAAATTAGTAAATTATAATAAAAAAAATTCCCATACTGCTAAGCACCCTCCTTCATACCCAAATGAAATGATGGTTAAAATTATTAGTGGTAAGATTTATTCAAATATTAAAACAAAATCCCCTTATAAAAATAAGATTTTAGAAATTGGATCATTTTCTGGAAATAATTTAAGGTATTTCATTGAAAATGGTTTTAAATCATATGGAATTGAAATTAATCAAAAATTGGTTGATTTAGGAATTTCAAATTTAAAAAGACTAAAAATAAAACCACCTATAATTAAGATTGGAACAAATACCAAAATACCATTTAAAAATAAATTTTTTAATACTTTGGTTTCTATCAATACAATTCATTATAACTCTGGAGATGATGTGCTTAAAACAATTCATGAATATAAAAGAGTTTTAAAAAATGATGGCGTTTTGTATTTAGAAACTGTAGGAAAAAATCATTTCGCTTTTGGAAAAAAAATTAAAAATTTATTATACAAATCAAATCTTAAAGATTTTAGAAAAAAACATACTTTTGGATTTTTTGATAACAGTCTACACTTAAAGAAAACTCTAAAACGTTATTTTAATAGAGTGGAAATTTTTGAAAGATACGAAAAAACTAAAGTTAATCTCCATTTTTATATTGCAGTTTGTAGATAGATATTTGAACTCTAATTAGATTAGCTTCTATTCATTTTTCAGATTATTCATTGTTTTTTAATTTTATTTCAACATTTAATTTAAATTAATTTTTAAGTAAATTTTTTTTAAAACTTGTTTAGATAAATTTCGAGACTCAGTAAAAATAGCAATTTTTAATTTATTTGACACTGAATTATCTTTTTGTTTCTATTGCTAGACAAACACCTTCTCTCCCATAATCATTACCATTGTAAAACATATATTTTAATCCTTTATGTTTGATTACATATGGATAGGCAATCATTCTATTATCTAAAACCTTTTTACCTGGATTTATATTCGCACTACCATCTTTCCTTTTCCAATTTATTCCATTAGTGGACTCTGCATAACCAATTCTATATTGGCCCACTCCACGCTCATAACAATACCACATCTTAAAAATTTTGTTTTCATATAATACTGATGGTCTAGCTACCGCCCTCTCTTTTTTTTTTAATTTTATTGAGGTTAACCCTTTCTGTGACCAATTTTTTCCATCAGTAGAAGTGGCAAACTTTATGTCATACTTCGGATAATCTTGATTAACCCATTGATTGCAAGACACATACCACATAAACCATTTTTTCTTATTGATTTTCATTACATAAGGAGCTGTTAGAATAGAAAATGGTTCCTTATCACTTAGTTTTAAAATTGGAGATCTAGAATATCTTTTAAATGTTTTGCCACTATTTTTAGAAATCGCTAAACCTGTCATCAATGAATATCGTGTAGTTGATCTAGGTTTCCAGCCTATATAATATAAATAAATGCTATTATTATTTTTTATTAAGCATGAAGCTGTTACACCATTATCATCAAATGATCCCAACTGGCCTGGGGTTAATATTGGTTTTTTTGAAATTTTTTTTATTTTAAGTTTCTTTAAATCGTAATCAAAGTACCCTACCATTGAAATATTTTTATTATTTCTACCACAAAAAAAGACTCTATATGCATCTCCATGTAGTTTTATTGCACATGGATCCATTCCATATGATTTCCACCATTTTAAATTGAATTTTTTTGGTTCAGCAATTAAACCTATTTTTTTCCATTTCATGTTTTTTTAACACCTTGTAACCATTAATATAAAGTTGATCTAAACTGCAATCCAAAAAATCAATGATTGCATCTTTAGGCCTTAGTACATTTGTTCTTCCATGTAGATTAAATGAAGTATTTAAAATTACACCATAACCATGTATTTCTTTAATCTTTTTTAATAAAACCCAGAAAGAATAATTATCATCTTTTATTATAAACTGCGGTCTTGCAGTCAAATCTATATGAAGAGCTGATGGTATTATATTTTTAAACTTAGATTTTGCTTTAAATGCAGTTGACATATATTTGTGATTAAAAGATTTCTCAAAAATTTTCTCTCTATCTTCTTCTAAAATAGATGGACACAAAGGTTGATACCATGGCCTTTTTTTTATTTGTAAATTTATTTTATCTCTAGTGTCTTGAAAAAATGGATTAGCTAAAATGCTCCTGTTTCCTAAAGCTCTTGGTCCAAACTCAATATTTCCATTAAAATTACCAATGATTTTATTGTCTTTTAATGCATTTGCAGCGCTGTTTGTCCAATCATCCTTTAAATATTCAAAATCTACATACCGTTCAAATAGTTTTAATGATTTAAATGTTTCTTCCTCACCATAACTGTTACCCAAATAAGGCATTGAAATATTAGTTATTTTGGATGGATTCTCTCCATTTTTTATTAATGATAAAACTGCAGCTCCAACTCCAGAACCTTCATCCCCCATATAAGGTACTACACTCACAAATTTTAAATTAAGCTCTTTATAAATTTTATAAGATAAAATCACATTTGCAAATACTCCTCCTGCAAAGTAAATTTTTTCAAAATTAAAAGTTGATTTATAAATCTTTAAAATTTCAATAACAATTTCTTCTAAAAAATTTTGTATTGTTGATGCAAAATTTTTATCCCCAATTATTACTCTATATTTTTTTAATTTTTTTAAAGTCAAAAATTCTTTAAAAAGGTTATCGTCAATTGAAAAATTAAGTTCTTTTTTATTAACTTTTATAATTCTTCTTAATATTTTTAATAAATTTTTATTTGGTAATCCATATGCTGCTAAAGCCTCTACTTTTCCTTCATCTACACTTCTCCTTAAATCAAGAGCTTCTGTAAAATTAGAATATAAACCCCCTATTGAAGTAACATAGGTTATTCCATCTTTACTAAATTTAGTTATTTCACTTGATGATATTAGTCTAAATTTTGAATTACTCCATTCAAAAAAAGAAGAATGTTTTAAATCTCCATGTTCATCTAAAACAAATATATAATTAGTTTCACCTTTATCAAAATTATTAATAGTCAAACATGATGCAGCATGACTTAAATGATGATCATGAAATTCAATTTTTGATACTTCTATATCGTTATTGCTAAAAAGATCTGTAATGCATTTTTTAACAAAAAATTTGTTTAATGTTTCTATTTTTCTAAAATTTGAAAATAATATATGTAATAATCTATAATACTGCCATCTAGTATCTAAATAAATTTTTAATTTTGTTTTAAAATTAATTTTTAATAAATCTTTAAAATATTTTGGTTTAATGTGTTTTCGAGCAATTTTTTCTTTTTTTAAATAAAAATATGTAGGACATTGCATTTCTAAACATGCATCTAAACCTAAAAGGTTAGAAAATGGAATTGCTAATACATCAATTTTTTTTGATAACAATTTTCTGTTAACTAAATATTTCAACAATTCATCAATATCAATATTATCTTTTTTAATTCTAGAAACTCTGTCAGATTGTAATGCAAAAAATTTATTATCAGATGTATCAAAAAATGATAATGAACTTTCCAGTCCAGAATATTTTGTTCCGCATACCTTCATTGGTTTACTCTCTTTGGGCTATTATTATATTAAATTTTATAATTCCCTTTCCATTATTTTCTGTGTAGTAGAAATTATTATATTCTATTTTTTTTAAACCACACACTTTAATTAATTTAATTATTTTTTTTTTACTATTTTTTATTACTTGAAAATTATCATCATTTAAATTTTTTGAATAATTAAGATTAATGCTAAAAAATAAACCCTTCTTTTTTAAATTTTTTTTTATTAGATAAAATGACTTTTCAAAATTTTGTTTTGTTTGATGTTGTAATGAAGCACTATCAATTATTAAATCGTAATTTTTTGCTGAATTTTCTAAAAATTTGTTAAAATCTATTATAAATGTACGAAAATTTCTATTTTTATATTTTTTATTTACCTTTTTTATAATTTTAGAAGATATATCCACAAGATCAAAAGAAAAATTTTTTTTATCTGTTAGATCTAATGTTGAACCGGCCCCACATCCTAAATCAAGAATATCAAACTTTTTATTAATGTTTATGAAATTTTTATAAAAATAGCTTACCAAAGCTGTACTGGGGAAATTATTGCCAGTATTATTTTCGTAAAATTTAGTCCAAGTTTTCATCATCTAAAATTGTTAATTTCTAAAAACTTTTCAGGATCAAATGATATTTTGTCTGAATCTTTTTGAATAACGACGCTTTTTGCTGAAATACTTTTAGTAATATGGGCAGATGAACCAATAAAACATTTTTTTCCAACATTTACAAAATGTCCGATTGTCGAATTTAGTCCTAGAAAACTAAAATCTTTGATTGAACAATTTCCACCTATAATGCTCCCTGATGATATCCAACAATTTTTACCAATAAAACTGTGATGACCTAATGTTGTACCGCTCCACACAAATGTATTATTACCAATTTTTGAATATGGCTGTATATAACTGTCTAAAATTACTACATTTTCTCCAATAGTTACATCTCCTTTGTTAAGGTTTGTGTTGTAAATAACATTTTCAAATGAATATCCCTTGTTTTTAAAGAAATTATATTTTTCATATCTTAGTTGGTTTAATTTTTTATATGAAATTGCAAGATGTAAATTAAAATCATTTGGACTATATTTTTTTAAAAGCTCTTTTGTAGTTATTATTTTTTTATTTCTAAATGAATTTTTTTTATAAAATTTTTCATCAACACAATAAGCGTGAATTTTTTTTTGAAGTTTATTTATATAAAAAGAAATAATATCTGACTGCTGACCAGTACCAAAAATAATTAATAACTTTTCCTTCATATCTCTAAGCCACCATCAAGAGATAATACTTTCCCATTAAAAAACTCGTTTTTTATAATAAAATCTATTGCTAAAACCAATTCTTTTGTTTTGCCCAATCTTTTTAAGGGAGTGTTATTTTTTAAATGCTGTATTTGAAATTTACTTAATGAATTATGTGTGCTTTTAGTGTTAAAAAAGCCAGGTGCTATGCAAGCAACTCTGATGTTAAAGCTACTTAATTCTTGAGCCCAGATCTTAGTCAACGTTTCTATTCCTGATTTAGCAACAGAATATGCAGATTGGCCTAGATTACCTTTTGCACTGATTGAGCTAATATTTATAATAATTCCCTTAGTCCTATTATTACAAAAATTTTCTATAATTTTTGAAGAGAATAAAAAAACAGAATTTAAATTTATATCTAATACTTTTTTCCAATTTCTATAATTATGAGATTTAAATCCAGCTGAACTTAATTTAATTATTGGATGACTATAAATCATTCCAGCGTTATTAATTAAAATATCAAATCGATTAAACTTTGAGTTTAATCTAACCATTAATTGATCTACTTTAGATTGATTTGCTAAATCACATTCAAAAGTTTTAATTTTTTTAAATTTATTTTTTAAATCTTTTAAATTTTTTTTATCAATATCAATGCAGATTAAATCATTATTTTTATAAAAATATTTAACTATATCACTTCCAATTGATCCACATGCACCTGTAATAATTATTCTTTTCATTTAATTTTTTTTTTTAAATCTTTAATAGTTTTTATTTTAATAATCTCTTCAATTGAAAGTTTTTTTTTTAATTTTTTTTCTAATAATGAAACTAATTCTAATTGTTTTAAAGAGTCCCAATTAGACAGCTTATTAAGTTTTGTTTTATCAGATAAATTATTTAAATCTTCTATAAAAATTTTATCCACATTTTTAAAATCGAACTTGTTTTTCATAATTTTTTTTAATTAAAGCTCTATCAATTTTTCCATTTAAATTTTTTGGTAAATCCTTCACAAAAAATATCTCTTGAGGTAAAAAATAATTTGGTAAATATTTTTTTAAAAATAAATAAACTTCTTTTTTAGATATTTTTTGGCTCGATGAAATTACAGATATTATTTTTCCATATGTTTTATTGTTATTTTTAAGATAAAATACACAGGTTTCTTTAACTGTCTTAAGCTTATTTAAAACAATCTCTAATTCGTTAAGTTCTATCCTATAGCCCATATGCTTTATTTGAGTATCATTTCTACCAATAAAAAATAAATGATTATTAAATTTATCTTCTTTTACTAAATCTCCAGTTTTATAGCCTCTTTGATTTTCAAAATTATCGATACTAAACATAAAATTATTTTCTGTATTCAATTTATCACCAATATAACCATATGATACATTTGGACCATACAAAATTAACTCTCCTACATCGCCTCTTTTTACTTCTCTAAATTTTTTATCTACAACTTTATAATTAAAGTTTTCTGCTATTGTGCCTATAGATGTATAGATATTTCTTAATGATTTGTGATCATTTGTGAAATCTTTTTTATTTATTAAATATCTAGAACAAATACATGTACACTCGGTAGGACCATATACATTGTATAGAAGTTTATTTTGAAATTTTTTATATAAAACTTTCAATTTTGGTTTTGGAAACCCTTCACCACCAAATATTATCTTTTTTATTCTACTTAACTTTTTTGTATCTAGTAAATTAAAATTAATAAAATATATCAGTAAAGAGGGCGTTGAAAACCATACTGTGCATTTGTGTTTGTGAATTTTATTAAGTAATTGAATTGGATTATTTATATCTAACGATGGAATCAAAACTAAAGTATTTCCATGCAACATACTATTATATAAATCGAATACTGAATTATCAAAATAAAGTGGATTTAACTGTGAAAAAACATCACTCTTATTCAATAAGAAGTTATCTTTGCACCATCTGGTAAAGTTAATCACACTTTGATGAGAAATTATTGCACCTTTTGGTGACCCTGAGGACCCTGAGGTAAACATTATATACGCAGTTTGATCAGCAGTACACGATGTGTAAAATATTTTTTTTATTTTTCTATATTTATTAATATTTATCCTTTTCACGAAAGGTGTTGGTTGATCACTTAGAATAAATTTACAATTTGTTTTTTTAATTATCTTTTTAATCCGATTTGAAGGTAAATTAATATCTAAAAAAAAATATGGAAGACCAATTTTAAGACATGCGAGAAATGATAAAATTGTATTCAAGTTTTTTTTACTGTCAATAGCAATAATAACATTTTTTTTTTTTATATTTTTCTAAAGACGTTGCAAGTTTATCACTTTCATGATCCAGATACTTAAAGGTATATTTTTTATCATTAACATCAATCAATCCAATCTTTAGTTTATTTTTTTTTACGGTATCTTTAAAAAAACCTAAGAAATTATATTTATACATAAATATTATAAAAATAGTCTTTGATAAATTGGTTGGTTTTTTTTAACATTTTTTTTTAATCTTTTATTTAAAATAGTACTTAAATATATAGTTGTTAAACCAATTGGAGGAGATTTT
>MDSV01037591.1_pt1 | contig 17087 bp, 15 predicted proteins | sample 810851 | NCBI WGS metagenome assembly MDSV01 (sample SAMN05326640, study PRJNA326480) | marine metagenome | isolation source: seawater | place: Atlantic Ocean: North East | collected 2012 | reverse complement strand
TAATACTTTTTCCTGATTTTCATTATCAAGATCTTTAAATTCATCTCTTATCCAATCAAGACATTTTGCTTGATAAGGAAATGATTTCTGTTTCCAAGGGTAACCTGCTAGATCTACAGACCATTCTTTTTCACCTTCTCTGATAGCTTTATGATTTTCTATTAGAGTTGGTACATATGATATGGCTAGCTCCTCAAAAAGATTATAAATTGAGTCACTAAGAGAATCTAAAGAGTTATCCTCCTCGGCATAATCTAAACCTCCCCTATCATCAAGCGTATTTACATATGCAACTGTTCTGGGAGAAATTTCATGTGCTATTCTTCTAGGGGTAGGATCAAAACCTACTAATTGAGTAAATTGCCCATAAACTGAAAAATCGCATGAAGATGGGAAGTTTCCGAGAAGGAATGGGTACTTTTTAAAGTGTTCTTCAAAAATTGAAAGTACATTTTTGTAGCTTTTATCTATAAATTCGGCAGTATCATTATTAGAACCCACTACCCATAATCTGTCTATTTGCCTTTTTGCAAAATGGTCTTTAAAAAAGGCTAGCTCATCATCTTTCAAAACACTATTTATACCCAAAGGCAAAATGGTTCCTGCATTATCTGCATCTTCATCAAAATGCCACCTATAGTGAAACATAAATTTTGTACACCATTCATCACCAAAGTCTTCCAAGATGAAATTTATAAAATTTAGAGCTGGGTCTTTAGGAAGTACCGACCTGTCAGGATATTTTTCTTCAAACTCTCTTATAAGTGGAGTTGAATCAGTTACTGCAGTAGGTTGGCCGTCTCTATCCAGTATAAAAACTGGTAAAAGTATAGGTTTTGGAGGTTCAATGTTCATCTTCTTAAGAACATCCTCTGGTTGACCCCAAATTACTTCATAGGGAATTCTTTTATATCTTAGATATGAAACCATCTTCCTGGTATAAGGTGATGCAACATTTCCTATAAGCTTTATTGAACCTGACATAAAGAAACCTCTAAAATCAAAAAAAATATTTTACCAAATTTACATTATTTTATTAAAGAAAGGAGATCTAGAGAGATGGTGTTGAATTCTTGACAGAAACCATTAATTTTTAGCTGGCAAATCCTCTACTGACTTTCCTTGAATAAAATCACTTATAATTTGTGCAAGCTCAGGACCGACTTCTTCCTGTACAAAATGACTTGCTCCTCCTAAAGTTATAACAGTTGGATTCGGTATACGTTCTAGGAAGTCAGTCTTCATTGAAAGAGTAATTCTTTCATTTTCTCCAAAAGCTACTAAAAAAGGTTTGTCCCATTTTTCATATACCTCTTTCCATAATTTTTCATTTTCAGGTAGTTGAGTTGGAATAAGATAAGGCCAAACATGAGCTCCTGCTTTATATAAACCTGAAGGATAGGGAGCCTCATAAGCATAGGCCTCTTCTTCTGATAGATCTATCCCGCCAAAATTTCTTATAATTCCAGAAATATCCATATCTTCTGCATAATAAGAATAAGCAATCCAATTGCTAAACATTGAAACTCCTGTTGAAGGAGAAGGATTTTTAGCCGTTAATGCATCTTTAGCTTTGACCATTAACTCTTCAAAAGTAATTGGTCCTATCCACCAGACTCTAAATTGGACAAATTTTTCGAATAGCCAAGCTGTTATACCAGACCGAGCAACCATTCCTGTATTTGATACAACTACATGACTAAAACGATCAGGTAATTCAGCTACTACTCTTAAACCAACCAAACCACCCCAGTCTTGACCAAAAAAAGTAGCATTCTCAAGACCTAGTCTTTGAACTAATTCCTTCATTACTTCAACATGATGCTTGTAAGAATAATCATATTTTGAAATAAACTTATCTGATTTACCAAAACCAACACAATCGGGAACTATTACTCTGTGACCTTGCGCAGTAAGTACTGGTATCATTTTTCTAAATAAATAACTCCAAGCAGGTTCACCATGTAGCAGAAATATTGGATCTGCATCTTTTGGACCTTCGTCAAGATAATGAATACGCAAACCATCGATAATCATATAATTGGGTTTGAAAGGATAATCTTTAAGATTCTCAAATCTAGCATCAGGAGTTCTTAACACACCCTCTTCAATTTCATATCCGTATAAATTTACAGAAACACAAAAGTTTAAAATCAGAATAATAAAGAAACTAGTTATTAACTTCACTTATTTTTGCTCCTTGCTTTGGTTTATAAATTAAATATAGAATATGACAGTTAGAGTGTCAATAACTTTTGACAGTACTACTGTCATATTTTTGAGAATACATTGAAAAAGGATGGAAGAAAACTAAGAAGTGAATCAACTGCAGATCACATTCTAAATACAGCAATAAAAATTGCTAGAAAAGGCAACATTGACAATATGTCTTTTAATTCTATTGCTAAAGAAGCAAATATCGGTACTAGAACAATTTTTCGACATTTTAAAGATCAAGAAACTCTTCAAGAGAGCCTTGATCAAAAACTTGGCGAAGAATTTTCTAGCTCCTTCTCTGAAATAAATAAAGCAGATGATTTAGAAAAAAGAATTGAAAGTGTTTCTTCAACACTAATTAAACTCTATGTGAAAAATCAAAATATTATCCGTTGGAATCTTCGTAATATCTGGAGAGATAAAAATTTAAGAAAAAATATGTTTTCTTGGAATCAGATTTTAAGAAACTTTGTTTATTCGATTCTGCCTGAAATTCGGGAAAAAAAGAAATCCGAGACAGAAATTATATTTGAGTGTATGTCTTTTACGTTTTTCTTAAGACTCAAAGTTGTTCAAGGCTTAAGTGAAAAACAAATCAAGGAAATTTTTACATTAAATACAACGAATTATTTAAGTTAGTTTCAAGAAACTCTTCTAATATTCTCAACAATTTCGTTAATTATTTCGGCTAATAACTCTTCAGGGATTTCATGCCCTACACCTTCCATAATCATTCTTTTCGAGTCTTTTATACCATCTGCAACAGCAATGCCATGATCTAAGGGCAGGATAGCATCTTCTGTTCCATGAATAATTAGCGCTGGAACTTTGATTTCATGAAGTCGACTGGTTCTGTCTGGACTTGCCCCAACTGCAGCTCCATGAAGAGCGAAAGGATTATTTCCATGAGCAATAACTGGCTTTAACTTTTCTCTAAATTCTTGTTCGTTAAAAGGAAAACGTGACCCAGTAAGTTGGCGATAAATTTCAACAACCCCATCTTCTATTCTGCCTTTGAGGTTAAATACAAAAGATTTTTTCATAGACTCAAGTAATTCTTCGGTAGGACCAGATAAAGATTCATTTTGTACTCCTGGAGAAGTCATAATGGGAGTAATACTCAAAACTCTTTCTGGATAATCTAAGGCAATAATTTGCGTAATCATCCCTCCCATTGAAGCTCCAATAATATGAGCTTTCTTAATTTTTAGAACATCCATTAGTGCTACTGCATCTTTAGCCATATCTGATAGATCATATTTTTTCGGGGTAGATTCACTAAACTTAAATCTTCCTTTTTCGTCAACAGCCAAACCAAAAATGCTATTAACAATCATTTTTAATAAAAAATTTGGAAGAATCTTTAAAAATTTATTAAAAGCAGGTTCTTTTCCAAACCAAGTGCTCTTACCAACATCTCTGTTATCAAATCTAACTACGTGATAATCATTTGAAGCTAATTGGTCAATAAACTCTTGATCCCACTGCATACAATTTGCGTTTGCCCCCATGATTAAAAGAATTGTTTCTTTTTCTTGGTTTCCAAATTCTTCGTACCAAATATTTATATGATTTGCTTCTACTACAGTTCCCATCTAATCTCTCCTCTATGAATTTTCAAATTCAGAAAATTTTTCTAATTTAACATAAGGTATTATTCCTTTACCTGGCTGCCAATTACAACTATAAGATTTAAAGATATTAGTATCATTTATGAATATCTTATATCTGACTATCTTATCAAGCTGCATTTTTATAATCTTTTCTAAGTCAGTTACATCCTGATCAATAATTTTTTTATAAATATTTGTAATTTTGCTTAATTCTTTTTTTATAATTTCATTATTTTTATAGTTATCGTCCGTAAAAATATTACGATTTTTTAAAATAAAACTGCTAACCTCATTGTGAATAATACTCTGATCTTGCGAGTAGTTTTTTGTGAATTCTAAAAATTTATCATTGTATAAATAATCAACATAAAACCCTCCTAAGAATTGTTTTCTTTGTGATGCAAATTTTGCATCCATGTGATCAGAAATCTCGGGCCAACTTAAAATAATATCTTTGCAAAAGTCTTTTAATTTAACTTTGTCTTTTTTTTCAACCGCCAACATGTACACATAAAATCTATTTCTTTTTTTTGAGAATTTACATAAAAAGAAGTTTTTATATCCGTGATAATCTGCAGACAGGTTATTTTTATCGAAGAATTTATTACATTGCTCTGTTCCGCTTTTTATTATGGACTTAGAGTCTGAATCGGAAAGAATTCTAATATAATCAAGCTCCTCAAGTGTTATATCCCCAAGTATTAATGGAGTACATAAAAACAAAATAAATGAATGAATTTTCACTCATATCATTTTAGTTTAGAAAGAGAGAAGAGTTTAGTTTTTTATTAAATCAGTACTTTCAGACGAGTTTATGAAATCTGTGAAAGGTAAGACCTGCTGAATGAATCTACTCCATGAAGTAACTCCTGCAGTACCAACAAATACTATATCTTCTGACTGAAGATTAAATTCTCCTGCGACTAGATAACCAGATGGAGAAGACATATCGGATTTAAAAATTCTTGGCTTACCTTCAAAATCTTTAGGTCTTAATATATAAACATCCTTTCCTTTGGAGGTTGATTGATTTAGACCTTTTGCTTTGGCTAAAGCAACTGACAAAGGAATATTCTTTCTTGATAAATTAATTGAAACAGGGCTACTTGCCTCACCAATCACATGAACTTGATTTAGAGAATTATCAGGTAAATGTATAACATCTCCTGCTTTAAGATAAATATAGTTTTGTATTTGTGAATTTCTTGCTAGATATTCATAGTCTATTTCATAAGTATAACCTTCTCTAGTAAATTTGACTGAAGTAAGGTCTCCTAAAGGCCTTTGCCCTGCCTCACCAAATGGGTTTGCATTTGCTATAACCTCAGTCAATGTTTGTGGAACAGTAGTTACAGGAACAGTTCCGACATTTTGAAAGCTTCCAGATACAATTATTTTTTGTGATTTAAATTCAGAGACGGAAACATCCACCTGAGGATTATTTAAGACATTAGAAAGTGCATCAGTAAGCATTAACCTAATTTCTTCTATGGTTTTTCCACCTACATCGAGAATTCCTGCATTAGGATAAAAAATTGTACCATCATCTCTTACTATTTTTTCAAAAATTGGATTAATAGCTGCTCCTCTGGCAAGTGCAGCTGACAATCTTTCTGTTTCACCATAGACATAAATAAAAAGCACATCTCCAAAGCCTACCTTATAAGATTCCGGGGAATAATTAAGCAAGCTAAGAGGTAGATTTAGAGGGATTTTTCGTTCTTCTTTTTCAATTAAATCAATAGAAACTTTCTCAATTAAGATTGGCTCGTCAGACAGCTCAGGAATGAGTGTACCTTTAAAGGATTTAATTTCATTTGCTCGAAATGAAGTACCAATAGAACAGGAAATAATCAACAATGATATTGTTGTTAACGAAATTACTTTCTTAAAGAATTTAACCATTTAATCACGTAATTATAAAATTTAGACGGTGATTCTACTAAAAAGCTTCGAAAAGTGAAATTATTTCTTTCATTAGAATAGGACATATAATCATAGTAATAATTTCTTGAATAAGCTGGATATTGATACTTATACCAGAGAAAATTGAAGTATAAATAAAATTTATTGTAGAAAAACTTAACAGAATCATGGTTTTCTATATCTTTCATAAATAATTTTATGTCTTTAAAAGAAGTTAGATGATTGCAAACAATGTAAATCTTATTATCAAATAGTTTGCTAATTATTTTTGCATCTACAAATAAGTCCCAAGGTGGAGTATCACAAATTAAATAGTCAAATTCTTCCTTTAAGTTATTTATCCCTAAGACGAATTCCTCCGAAGAAAAGAAATCATTTGGAGAGTTCACTTCAAAAGATGGAACAAATAAACTTCCATTTGAGTCAAGAAATTTTTCTCTAGATACATTAAATTCTTCAAAGTTTTTAAAAGTTGAATCTTTTATAAGTGTTTTAGTCAGTCCCTTTTTTCTATAATCCAAATCTATCAGGCACACCTTGTATTTTTCTTTTAGCTTATTGAATAGCCTTGTAGAAATTTCAGTTTTACCAGCATCTTTCCTAGAGCTGACAATGGCAAATGCCTTAGAATGATCTTCGCTATGAGTAAGTTCATATAAAGTTTTATTCAGAAGTTCATCGGCAATCGATGTTGAATATCGATCTGTGTTTTTTGAAGATTCGCTTATAAAAGGTAATTCACCTATTAATCTATCCTTGCTTATGAAATCTGTTAAGGCATCTAAATTAGTCACTTTATCGCCTATAAAATGCCTAACTAAAAGCACTATATAAGCAATTATCGTAAAGACTAATGATAAAGAGAATAAAATACTTCTCGGTGATATTTGAGATCCAGAAGAAGCATCATTTATTATTCTGACATTGCTTAGACTTGATGCCTCAGTCATGCTTAATGATAGTTCTTGCGAGGACAATTCTCCTAGCACATCAGAATAAATTTCAACTTCCCTTTTAAAATTTTCTAATCTTCTCTGAGTGGAAGGTATATTAGGGAGATCAGCCTCTATCTCGTCAATTTGTGACAGTACTAATTTTTTTTGCTCTGAAAGAGTAAGGTAAATTGGATGATTTTCTTTATAAAACTCCTTCAATTCTAGCTCTTTAAAAGCTATTTCATTAACTCTATTCTTTAATCTTTCAAGTTTTAAATTTCGAGTATTTGTATCGAATATTACATCAGAGGTATTGGTTGAGACTTTAAATGAATTTAAGTTATCTTCTGCTTCTTTTAAGAGTAATTTTATTCTAGGAATTTCCTGTTTTATAAAGTTTTTCCCTGCTGAGCTAGACTGTTTGATAAAGTTTTTTCTATCTTCCATGAACTCTTCATTCAATAAATTTAAAAGAACTTCCGAAAGTTTTTGATTATCAGAGACGTAATTTATAGTGATCAATGATTGAGAGTTAGTTTCTAAAAAAAGATTTCCTTTAACAGTTCCTGGAGAAGGTATTTCATCTATTTCAAATTCCTTCAATCCCTTTAATTTTTCTAAGGCATCTACTATTGTATTATTAGATTTATAAATTTCTATTTCTGCTTGTAAAGAACTTTTTGATGAAGATCCAGGATAAATACCGCCTGTAATACTTTCGGGTAAGAAAGATGTTTTTTCATTTTTAATTTCTAATAGCGAATTAGATTGATATAAGTTTGTAGAGGAATAGTAATAAACTGTTATTGCTAAAAAAGATGCCAAAAAAATTGATAATATCAAATTAAAATTATCAAATAAGACTGCAAATAAGGTTATGAGATCAATTTCATCATTGAATAATTTATTTTCGTCTTGCATTTATCTAGTGAAAAAATTAAAGAAAGCCAAAAGAAACCTATAGCTTCTAAGGCGATGAGATAAATTATAATGAAAAAACCACCAATTCCAAAAAAAATAAAGAAAATATTAAAAGCTCATGGAGATGAAAGAATTGATTACTATTATTGGCTAAGAGACGATAAAAGAAAAAACAGAGAAATTCTTAAATATCTTAGAGATGAAAATAAATATACTCATTATTGGTATAAAAAAAATAAAGTTAGCTCTAATAAAATATTTAAAAAATATAAAAAATCTTTGCCAAACGTTGAAGAAAGTTACAAAAAGCATATTGATGGTTACGGCTATTTTTCATCCATTTCAATCTCAAATGAACATCCAAAGTATTACCAAGTTTTTAAAAAAAGAAAAAAATTAATATTAGACATAAATAAGCTAGCTAGAAATAAAAAATACTATGATATTTCTAAAGTTCAGCCTTCTGATGATCACTCATTATTAGCTTTTGGCGAAGATGAGACTGGTAGAAGAGAATATTCAATTGTAATAAAGGATTTAAAGACTGGGAAATTATTAGAGAAAAATACTTGCTCTGCTGCTGGAGGAATTATTTGGAATAATTCATCTGATGGATATTTTTATCTTAAAAAAGATCCTTATACCTTAATTACAAACTCTCTCTACTTTCACAAATTAGGTACCTCATTAAAAGCTGATAAGCTAATTTATAAAGAAAATGATAACCAATACAACCTAGGTTTTTTTAGAAGCAGGACAAAAAAATACTTGTTGTTGGATATTTCAAAGACTGAGTCCAATGAATTCAGAATATTAGATCTAGAAGCTGAAAGCTTTGATTTACAATGTTTTCATGGGAGATCTAAAGAGCATCTTTATTATATTGATGATACACCTGAAGAATTTTTTATACTTAGCAACAGAAATAATCAAAAGAATTTTGCGCTATACAGGACCGATAAAAAGAATACAGATGAAAATAATTGGAAAATCTTTATACAACATAATAAAAAAGAATTAATTGAAAATTTTATATGTTTTGAAGACTACGTTATTTTAGAGACAAGGAAAAACGGACTGCCCTTCTTAACTCAAGTAAATAAAAATACAAAAAATAAATCAATTATAAAATTCGATGACCCTGCTTATTCAGTTGAATTAGTAAATAATATTGATTATAAGAAGAAAACCTTTACTTTTGCGTATTCGAGTTTAAGAACACCTTCTGCAATATTTTCTCAAAATTTATACTCGCAAAAAAGAAAAAAAATATGGCAGCAGAATATTCTTAATCATAAGGAAAAAGATTATGAGATCAAACGTTTATTCATAAAGGCAAGAGATGGCACTAAAATTCCTATTTCATTGGTTTTTAAAAAAGGAATAAATTTAAAGAAAGCTCCACTATTACAATACGGTTATGGATCATATGGCTCAATAATCGAACCTTCTTTTAGATTATCTTTCATGCCTTTGATTGATCAAGGATTTATTTTTGCTATTGCTCATGTACGAGGAGGTCAAGATCTAGGTCAAGATTGGTATGATCAAGGAAGGATGTTAAAAAAGATAAACACTTTTACAGATTTTATAGATTGCACAAAAGGATTAATAAAAAAAGAAATAGGTAATAACAAAAAAACTTTTGCTATGGGTGGAAGTGCTGGAGGTCTTCTTATGGGAGCAATAATAAATATGGAGCCAAAACTTTACAAAGGAGTAGTTTCAGCAGTTCCCTTTGTAGATGTTTTGACCACTATGTCAGATGAATCCATTCCCCTTACAACATTTGAATATAAAGAATGGGGGAATCCTGCAAAAAAAAGAGAATATTTTTACATAAAGAAATATTCACCCTATGACAATATTGATTTGAATCCGTACCCATCAGTATTAGTCACTTCAAGCTTATATGACTCTCAAGTGCAATATTTTGAACCTGCAAAATATGTACCTAAATTAAGAGAATATTCAACTTCAGGAAATCCGATTTTACTAAAAATGAACATGATAGGAGGACACGCAGGTAAAAGCGGACGTTTAGAATCTTTGAAGGAAACTTCAGAAGAATTAGGTTTTCTTGTTAATTTATCCGAACAAGGTGACTAACATATTTTGCAATTGCTAAAGATGACGTAAGCCCTGGACTTTCTATACCTTGTAGATTTATAAAATTTTTAATTCCATGATCATTTTGAGTTTGAATACTAAAGTCTTTAGTGGATTCGTTTGGCTTTGTTATCTTAGGTCTTATACCCGTATAGTCAGGATGTAATTTTTTAGGGTCAATATCAGGCCAGTACTGAGAAATTGAGGAAACAAATTTACTTTTCAATGATTCATTAAAACTGTAATTAATTTCATTAACAAACTCTACATCAGGACCAAATCTCATTCCACCAGCCAGATCAAAACCCACATGAATACCTAAACTATGTTGACCCGAGATTGGGTAAATTAAGTTTGAAAAAGGTGTTTTGCCTGAATATTTGAAATAATGCCCTTTCGCGAAATAATTTTTAAAAATTTTTTCTTTGGGAAAATTTGATATGTTTTGCAAAGTTCTCTCATTACTCAGCCCACTGCAATTAATTAAGTATTTACTTTTGATAGAAAATTTTTCTTCAGCTTTACAGTTAATAACAAAAGAATCTTTTTCTCTGCTCGAGGATAAGAATGAAGTTCTTAAAGAAATTAAGCCACCAGAATGCTGTATGTCACCTTCCAAAGCAGTGACAAATTCTGGAACATCAATTACTCCTGAGTTAGGAGAATACAAAGCTTCTTGGAATACTAATCCAGGATTGTCATGCAAAACCTTTTCTTTTTGTACCTTTTCAATTTTTACTTTATTTTTTTTTCCTTGGATAAAAAGCGCTTCTAAGTTTTGAATTTCTGATTTGTTAGTTGCAATTATGAATTTGCCAAATTTTTTATGATTTATTTTTTTCTCTTTTGCATATTCGTATATGAGGTTATTTCCTTCAACGCATAGTTTTGTTTTTAAAAAATCTTCTTGAAAATAAATTCCAGCATGAATAACTCCAGAATTACGAGAAGATGTTACATCCCCAGCTCTTTCATTTTGTTCTAATATAATTGTTTCTTTTCCAGACAGAGAGAGTTCTCTAGCTATACCCAAGCCGATTACTCCTCCTCCAATAATAACAACGTCAGTCATGTTACTTATTATTGTATGAAGAAATTAAATCCTTCATTTGCTTTCTTAAAAGAAAAATTGAAATCAAATTAGGTAAAGTGCTAGCTGCAACTGTAATTAAAGCAAAATTCCAAATAATTTCTGTATCAATAAAGCCAGTACCTGCGATAAAAAAAGCAAAAATATATAGAATCCTGTAATAAATTATTGAAGATTCTCCAAATAAATATGCAGTGCATCGATCCCCATAATAAGCCCAGGTAATTACTGTTGAAAAAGCAAATAATAATAATCCAATTGAAACAATATATTCACCATAATTTCCAAAGAATCCTTTATTAAAAGCTTTACTTGTTAGAACAGCAGATTTTACTAAAGATTTACCAATGAACTCATAATTACCCTCTATTTCATTATTTCTTATAATTATTTTTCCCGTATATGGAATACTATTTTTATTCACAGTCACGCCTTCAGCGATTGATCTGTTATTTAAAATAGTTACCTCTTCGCGTATTTCACCTGAAACAACATTAAGTTCACCTGAAAAACTTTTAATAATAGAATTTTCTCCTGACAGAAAATTTAGAATTTCTTTGCTATCTTTTTCATCTAAGTTTCCAGTTACCACAAACATAGAAGTTTTTTCGAAGCTATTTGTAAATTTTTCTGTCCAAACACCTGAAGAAAGGATTACTAAACCAGTCAAAGTACAAATGATTATGGTATCTATAAATGGCTCTAAAATTGACACAAATCCTTCCTCAACAGAATGTTTCGTTTTTGATGTCGAGTGAGCAATTGGAGCTGACCCTTGACCTGCTTCATTAGAGTACAAACCTCTTGCTACACCATAAGTAAAAGCTAATGAAAAAGAAGCTCCAAGAAAACCACCCGCCACAGAGGTTCCTTTAAATACATCTAAAATGATTACCTTAAAAGAGGGAATAATATTTTCATAATTAAATAACAAAACACTCAATCCTCCAATTAAGTATATAAAAGCCATTAATGGAACTATTGCTGCTGCTATAGAAGAAATTCTTTTTATCCCGCCGATAATTACAAGGGCTACAAGAAAGCTCATAACAATGGAAGTCATCAAAGGCTGTATTCCAAAGCTTGATTCAATTGTGCTTGATATATTATCAATCTGAGGCATATTGCCTGAGCCAAAAGTACTTATTAAAAGAGAAAAGGCAAATATCACTCCCAACCATTTCATATTCAAGCCCTTTTCCATGTATATCATTGGACCGCCTGATATTTCTCCAGATTTATTTTTTTCTCGATAAGCGTGAGACAACGAAACTTCAACAAACTTAGTTGTCATTCCAAGAAAAGCTGTAATCCACATCCAAAATAAGGCTGCGGGTCCGCCAATAAATATAGCCATTGCAACCCCGCCTATATTCCCTGTACCGACTGTTCCAGATAAGGCTGTGCTTAGTGCTTGAAAAGGAGTTGTCTGACCTTCATTGTTTTTTCCAGACGAAAATAATATTTTCCACCCTCTTAAAAAATATTTGAATTGAGGAATACCTAAATATACGGTAAAAAAAATACCTGTCGAAAGCAAAAACAAAGGAAACCAAGCGGCACTTCCGAAGTAGCTATCTATAAGAAGAATATAGCTGTTTAAGGTTTCCAACTATTCTTCAGATCTTACTTTTGCTTCAAATTCAGTATAGCCGCCGATTAACACGCCATTAACAGTAATTTGAGGAAATGTTCTTGCAGATGGAAATTTTTCAAACATTTGTTCTCTAGTAAAGTCTACATCCAACATATATTTCTTGTACTCAAAGTTTTTAAGTTTGCATAAGTTTTCTGCTTTATCGCAAAAAGGACATTGCGGTTTTGACCAAATTTCTATCATAATGAACTCCTTATTTATTCTATGACACTTCAAGCAATATCTAAAGGATTTGAATATTATAAAAAATTTGGATTAAGTTTTACCATTAAGATTTTTCCTTTAATTTTTCTTTTTGGCTTTGTAGCTAGTATTGGATCTTCGTCTAGCATATCAGATGGAATATCTAATCTTGATATTTTAGTTTTACTCATTAATAATTTTTTGATCTCTCCTCTCTTAACTATTATTTCAATATTTATAGCTAATGATTTAATTGAGAAAAATAATAGAGATGTACTGGTTTATTACTTTATTTCGTGGCAATTTTTATTGAAAGTTTTGATACTTTCTTTAATTTCTACACTTTTTATTGGAGTTGGCTTAATTTTATTCATTGTCCCAGGAATATTAATCGCAGGATTGCTAATATTTGTAAATTATTTTGCAATTTTAGAAAATAGATCAATTTTTGAATCTCTTAATCTCTCCTGGGAAAGATCTAAATTAGACTTCTTTCAATGCATACTCATGGCTGCCTTTTTTTGGTTCATTACGATTTTGACAATTACCATTTTGTCTTCATTGTCAGTTAACTATGAAGAGTTTAGTCAAATTTCACAAACTTACACAATCATCTCTAGTAGCTTGGCAATATATATACAAGTGTGTTTGATTTCCTTTCCAATCTTAGCTTTTTATAAGAATAAATAATTAAATAAGATCAAAAACAGCATCTAATTGAATTTTCTTATTTATAGGAACCCTATTTGCTAGCAAAGCCTGAAAAGAAATAATTTCCTCTAAAAGTAGAAAGAGTCTTTCTTCGTTAAGAGAGGAAGTTATCGATGAATATTGATGATTAGTTCTTTTGTGTAGGCTTGATAAAGATTTAAAAATTTCTTGTTTTAAAACATTAAGCCTAAAGTTTAGATTATCGTCATTCCAGGTATCTAATATCCCGTTTTTGGAATAATTAAAGTTATCAAGTGAATCAATAGTTTCGTTGAAAAGATTTAATAAAAGATTGAATTCTTTTTCAGATATTGAGTCTAGATCATATTCTCTCTTGAGAATTTCAGAAAATATTGGATCAATCTTTATTCCTTTGAAATCTTTCTGTAATCCTGAGTTTTGAATATTTATCCTTATTAGTCTGCTTAAAATAGTTTTTTTTAATCTATAGGGTCTCGAAGAAAGCATAATGATATGAGAATTTTTGGGTGGCTCCTCTAGTATCTTTAACAAATAGTTTTGGGCCTCGTCATTTAATTTTTCTGCACAATTAATTTTAATTACTTTTGCATTTGAAATTAATGAAGTCTCATTTAAAACATTGATAATTCCTCGATTTTTATCGAAATCACCTCTAAGAGAACCAATACCTATCTTGTCTTTATCATCTGGAGAAATCTCTAAATAATCTGGATTTGAATTTACATTGAAAGAATTGCAAGATTTACATTCATCACAAAAAGAAAATTTTTCTGGATTTGAAGTACATAAAATTTTTTTAATAAAGCTCTCAACTAATTTGTGAGATTTATTTGAATCTTTACATTCAAAAAGGTATGCGTGCGGAATATTATGTGGGTTTATTTCTTTATCAAAAAAGTTAGCTTTCATTTAATCTTTTCTCTATGCAGTCTTTTGCTGATTCAAAAACTTCATTTTCACCATTTGCTGAATCTATCGTAAATATACGAAATGGGTTTTCTTCAGCTAGCTTTAAATATGAATCTCTAATTCTTTCAAAGAAGTCTATTTCTTCTTTTTCAAATCTATCTAGTCTATCCCTTCCTTTTGCTCTTTTGAGTCCTTCATCGACAGGCAAGTCTAAATAAATAGTTAAATCTGGTTCGGGGAACTTTAGTGGCTTAATTAATTTATCTAATTTGTCTTTATTAATTTTTCTCCCTGCTCCTTGATAGGCATAAGTTGAATCTAAATATCTATCAGATAGAACATTTTTATTTGATTCTAAAGCTGGATTTATAATTTTTCTTACGTGCTCAATTCTATCCGCGAGGAGAAGAAAAGTTTCCGATAGAGGGTCTAATTCTATATTTTTATCTAGAAGAATTTTTCTTAATTCTTTGCCTTCCTCAGTTCCGCCAGGTTCTTTTGTAAAGATAAAATCTATGTTCTTTGTTAAGAAATATTTTTTTAAGCGCTCTATAAGAGTAGATTTGCCTGCTCCCTCACTACCTTCTAAAGTTACGAACATTATTTATTTAATTGGTATTTTTTAATAGCTTTCATATGGTCATCATAATTAGTTGAAAACTCATGACTACACTTATCTTTAGCTACAAAATACAAATAGTTATGTTCTTCGGGCTGAGAAGCTGCAAATATTGAGTTTTTTGATGGATTAGAAATTGGACCTGGAGGTAACCCTTTGTGCATATAAGTATTATATAAGGAAGAATCCTTCAAATGTTTCTTCTTCAAATCACCGCTAAAATTTTTTAAGCCGTATATTGTTGTTGAATCCATTTGTAAAAGCATATTTTTTTTTAGCCTGTTATAAATTACTCCGGATATTTTTTTTCTCTCGTTAGCACATGATTCTTTTTCTAAAATCGATGCAATTGTTAATATTTCTTTTTTAGAAAAGTTTTTTAATTTATTGTCTCTCTCTTCCCAAGATTTGTTTAGATCAATAATTTGTTTCTCTATAGATGTTTTTAAAATAGTTAATAATTCACTTTCTCTGTCATAAAAATAAATATCTGGTTTTATATAACCTTCTAATTCGCAACTCTCTTGAAAATTTGTAGTTTGACAAAATCTATACACAGTCTCTTTTGAGAATAAATCAGTTATTTTTGATCCTTCAAAAATAATAAATTTTTTTAAAATTATCTTTCCAAAATAAATCTTATTAAAAATATCAATCAAAGAATCACCATGCTTAATTTTGTATTTTCCTAAGAAAATTTTTTTATCAACTCCTGAAAAATTGAACACAAGTTTTATTGCTTTAGGAAAATAAATGTTTTGTTCTTCTAAATCAGAAAAGATTTCACTCAAATTATTACCTTCTACTATCGAAAAGTTTGATTCGATATTTAAAGGTTTAAAAATCAAAAAAATATAAAAAACAATATTCAGAGAAATTATCGATAAAATTAAGTATCTCACTAAAGCTTTTTAAAAATTAGGGATACATTTGTACCACCAAAGCCAAAAGAATTGCTCATACAAAAATTAACTTCTTTATTTTTTGACTGATTAGGTGTTAGGTCTAGATTGAACTCATTGTCTGGATCATTCAGATTTATTGTTGGAGGAATAACAGAATCTCTCATTGCTAGGAGGCAAAAAATAGCTTCAATTGCTCCTGCCGCTCCTAATAAATGACCAGTCATTGATTTTGTAGAACTTATAGATAAGTTTTCTCTAGCTTTAAAGATTTCTGCTATTGCTTTAGCCTCTATTACATCACCTAGAGGAGTGGAAGTACCATGAGCATTTATATAATCAATCTTTTCATAGTCTTCTTTAAAATCATTCAAAGCATTGATCATTGCGTTATAGGCACCTCTCCCATCTTCAGCAGGAGCAGTGATATGGTAAGCATCATCACTTTGTCCAAAACCTACAACTTCACCATAGATTTTAGCTTTTCTACTTTTTGCCGATTCTAACTCTTCTAAAATTAAGATACCTGCACCTTCTCCTAATAAAAATCCATCTCTTTTTTTATCCCAAGGACAACTCGCTTGCTCCGGATTTTTATTATTTGTTGAAAGCGCTTTTGCAGCATTAAATCCTGCTAACCCTAGGGGAGTGATTCCAGCTTCTGCTCCACCTGTTACCATGATATCTGCATCTCCATAAGAAATGGTTCTTGCAGAATAACCTATACTGTGGCCGGCGCTAGAGCAGGCTGAAACTATTGAAATGTTGGGTCCCTGTAAATTATATTTAATTGCAACATTTCCGGATGCCATGTTGATAATAGCTCCGGGAACAAAAAATGGTGAAATTTTCCTTGGACCTTTATCTTTGAGAATTAAAGCATTATCTTCAATACTACCCAAACCACCAATTCCAGAACCAATAGAAACCCCTACTCTAGTTTTTTCTATATTTTCTAGAGACAATTCAGCATCTTTTATTGCTTGATCCGATGCGGTAAGAGCATACTGTATAAAGGGATCAATTCTTCTTATTTCTTTAGGAGAAAGTCCTGAGGCTTCTTCATATCCTTTTAATTCTGCAGCAAAAGTAGTAGAAAACTTAGCTGGATCAAATTTTGTTATAGGACCTGCGCCACTTTTGCCGTTTATAATGCTTGACCAAGTAGAATCAAGGTCATTTCCTAGCGGGGAAACAATGCCAAGACCAGTTACGACAACCCGTCTTTGTAATGACATATTTAAAAAAACTTATTCTGCAGAATCTATATAGTTTACTGCGTCCTCAACAGTAGCTATCTTTTCTGCCTCTTC
>MDSV01225671.1_pt1 | contig 17089 bp, 15 predicted proteins | sample 810851 | NCBI WGS metagenome assembly MDSV01 (sample SAMN05326640, study PRJNA326480) | marine metagenome | isolation source: seawater | place: Atlantic Ocean: North East | collected 2012 | reverse complement strand
TTAGAGTGTGTGATATGTATCTATAGTACATGTAAGAAATCTGAACTTCTTCCCCACTATCTCCATTTAATGGAGTCCCTCTATCGACATCGATTTTTACATTAATTGCTAAACTGCTATCTGTTTTTTCAACTTGCAATCTCTCGATATTTTTGATGTGACTTTCATATGTGTCATTTTCGGCAAAGTTTGTGTATGTTGTTAGATAGCCTAAATCATTACTTCCGCATAACTTCCCTGTCAAATCACTAATTCCAGAACCATTGTTAAATTCCGATGATAATTCTGAAAGATCATGGCTTGTTTCTATGTCATCGCATACTGTTAAAAAACCGCCCTCATTGCTCTCTGAATAATTTAGGATGAACATTATTCCAACTGCATCTGAAGGTACATCAAAATAGAAGGATTCTGTTGCTCCGTCAGATATCAAAATCGTTTCTTCAGTCCAGATTTCTTCACCTTCAACAGTTAAACTCCACATTGAATCCGGAGCGGGTTCTGAGGACGCCATGGAATCAGGAGATGTTGCTAGATAGGTTGCTTCAAGGCCTGCTAGTGGAATGATAATAATAGCGGCGAAAGTACCAATTTTTTTCCTATCTGGCCAGTTGTATCTCCCCAGTGATGAAACATCAGGTGTTCGCATTGCGTTCATAATGAAGTGTGCTGCAAAGGCTGCACCCATTCCCGGCACTGAGGGGAATACACCGTCTGCTCCGGCAACCGATTTCCAATCCATCACCGCAGGCAGCAATGACCAAAGAATAACTGCGGAAAATGCTGAAACCATCATTACGATTGAATGGGTTGAATCAGGTTTGTAACCCATCCATCTTATTATCAGTAAAGGAACAAATATGCTTCCTAGTCCATATACAGCGAGGACTACTAACTTGAATACAGAATCTCCACCTGGAATGTAAAGTCCACCTACTGAAATGGCAGTTGCGAATGCAGCTACAACTAAAGTGACTTTCTTTGTAGTCTTGTGATCTTCTCTCCATTTAGGTTTGATATCATCTGTAATAGCGGCTGTACATGCTAAAACTTGACTGTCTGCAGTTGACATTGTGGCAGCGAAAATCGATGCAAGAATCATACCAACTCCAATTGCAGGCATAGTTTCCATGGCTAACATGGGTAGGCCAAGTTCTGGGTCAAAATCATCAGCCTTAGGGAATAATACACGACTAGATAGTCCGACAAATGTCATCAGAGCGATGAATGGTGTCTGCCAGACGAAGAACCAGATCATTGCTTGTTTCCTATCTTTTTCCGAACCGAGTGTCATTACTCTAGAGGCCACTTGTGGCTGGCCAGCGACTGCTAATCCCCCAAGTAGGAAAGCAAAAACCCACAGCGAAAATCCAAACATTAGGTCCGGTGGCATAAAATTAGTCAAAGCAGTATCTTGTGATTCTAGCCCTGCATCCATTCCACTAAATCCACCGACCTCGCCCAATGCAATCCAACAAAGAATGATTGAGCCTACAATCATAACACATGATTGTACTGCGTCAGTCCAGATAGATGCTCTAATTCCTCCGGCATAGCAGTAAGCAACAACTAGTACAAATCCAATCAAGATTCCAGTCAGTTCAGACCAACCCATCATAACTAGCAATGCTTTACCGCCCGAAGTGAGTTGTGCGGCAGCATAAATGCTTAGGAATAGAACTGAAAGAACTGCTGCCAATTTTGCTTCAGGTGCTCCAGCCTTTTCTGCAACTAGAGATGACAATGACCGAACGTCTCTTTTGTGTCCATCTTCCTGGATGAATTTGTAAAGCCACATCCATGCTACTAGTTGGCCAAGAGTTGAAGCAATAGCCATCCAAATTATATTGTATCCCATCACATAAGTGAATCCAATTGCACCAATGAACATGTAACCTGAGTTCCAAGTACTTACTGCTGAAAGTGCAGCCAAAGCAGGATGCATACCCCTGCCAGCGATTAGATAATCATCTGTAGTGTCCTTTTTGACGCGAATAGATGCTATGCCTACTCCTGCAAAAAGGAGCATAAAAAGAAGGAATGAAATTACAATCCAAAATTTCTCAGAAATCTAAATCACCTTATGTCAATACTTCCAAAAGCCGATCCTGTTCTACTGCCCTTCGTAACTCCATTGCAATCCTACGACCTGATGAAACAGGCTTTCTCCATGTTGCATTACCGTATGGGTGTCCTACTGAGACGTGGACATTTGTTCCTCCACCTAGACGTGGAGCAACGTCGTAGATTGCATAATTCATATCTTTGTCAATACAAGTTTGTAGACAGAATGGACCAATGATTCCTGGATCATAGTGCTCCTTTGAAGCAGTAATGAATTTCTCTCCAAGTTCAAATGCTGTTTCAAGTAAAGATTCTCTAATTGTAGCAGTGTTGTGACCAACAACCGTCATCTCAGGAATCTGCTGGTGAGCAGGCATGGTCATCTGCTGAGGGGCAGGCAACCTTACATGGCCATCAAGCGAAGATTCGAATCTCCAATCGACACCCAATAGTTCGAGCTTTGGCATGTCTTCTTCCAGAGGTGAATAAAAGAAATTCAGATTGAACACTGGGCCAATAACATATTTTTCAATACGTGCACCGTCCAGACTCTCTTGATCAATTGTGCCTTCCTTAAGCAATGTCTCACTCTTCTCTACGTACTCTTTGTATGACGCACAGGTGAAAAATCCACGTTCAAGTTTCTTCTGAGCATGATGTAGTTTAACAATTACAAGACAATCAATATCTTGTGGATCTGCAATTGCTTCAGGGTATGGCAATCCTGCCTTGTCGAGAATCCAATAGTAATCTTGTTCCTCAGTCCTCTCTTCCATTCTGAGCATATTTCTGGAACCGAACATTGGTACGTGAAAATTATTCTCAACATCGTCGATTGTAGAGTAAGAAGTAAATGACCTGTTAGGAATGTATACGACATTGCGTTTTCTCATTTCTTCTTGCATTTGAGGTTTCATTACATCATTAAAGGAATCCATTACAATAGCCTTGTCAACCATTCCTCTACGAACTCTACCGGATGATGTCCTTTCAGTTTTGAAATACTGCGAATAGGTTTTATCGCGCCCTTTTTGGCAATATGCGGCGGTAGGAAATCCTTCTTCAATTGCTCCGTCACAAATGTCTAATGCAGAGTGACTGGCAGTCATTCCAATACGCAATTTAAGGCGCTCATAGTCCTCGATAATTCCAGCAATCTCGTCTTTTTGTATCATGCGATGAATCCTCCCTGACTATGATGGTATCCGAGATGGCCTTTGAAGTTAGTCAAAGCGTTGTAATTGCATTAATTCATCAGTAGATAGAGTTTCACCGCTCATCAACTTGCTCATCAAGTCTTGAACTTCAACACGCGCTCCACGCTGACCATCACTAGATGATGCTCCTCTCATAGCTCTTAGCATGTCTTGGATAGAGTGTAAGCAACGTAGGGATACAATGTAGAAATGATGTGCTTTATCAGCTTCTTTCTTAGATTTTCTTAACTCGCGGTGAGCGTCTTCAGCCTGCTCACGCTGCCTGTCAACTTCTTTGTTCCATTGTAGCATTAATTCGTGTGCTTCTTGAGCCGCTTGAGCAGCTTTCTGGACTTCTACGTGTGCTTCTTCTTGAAGCGCCATTGCTTCTCTTAGCATGCCTCTTGCTTCTTTGAGATCTCCATTGGAATCCTCCGAGGATTTCATTTCACGGATTTGAGCTGAAATTTCTTTCATTTTCTTCATGACCTTCTTTTCATTTTGGCCAGTGTGTGCCCCACGCTCGAATTCACGTTCTAGTTTCTGCAAATCTCTTCGAAGAGAATGAACAGTTACCTTACGTTCACGGCGACCCCTATGTCCAGATGATGGTGCAGGTTCGTCTTTTTCGCCTCTTTCAGAGTCAAGCATTGATTTTGCTTCCTTTACCTTTTTGTTAGCATCTGCGCGTATTGACTTCTTTTCACGAACTAATTCATTCATTTGTTCGCGGATTTCTCGCTGTTGGCGGACATTTTGGATAAGTTCACGAACTTCTGAATTTAGTTCGTTTCTGATAGCTGTATGCTCCTTTGTTCTGGAGTTCCAATCATCTCTTGTAGTGCGGTACTGAGTTGCCTTTTGGTCAACTAATTTTCGCTTCTCGTCCAGAATTTCCTTCAATTCAGTCATTTTCCATCGCACCTGTTCGCAGTGTACTCCCGCACATCAGCGACTGGGCGACTGACCTTACCCATTTGAAGCCTCCCTACGGGAGGAATGTTACAAGAATGGAATAATTGCTTCACAAGCCCGAGTTAATTTCATTCTCGCCTTGCCCAAATTACCGTTATTCGGGCATTGAATAATGATCGAATGTCCAGATTCTATACGTGAAACAATTATTGTAGATTGTTCCCCAACCACTGTTACCAATTTAGAATCAGGTGATAGGTCTAGTATCTCTGTCATATCCATTGGTCTAAATTCTGTAGATGTACGTTCGATAGTGAAACCTTCTGAGTCCATCAGAGCAGCAGAAAGTATGCACTCGCCATCGGCTAAATCTAAGAGAATCGTGTTTGCCACAATTAGGTGTAGACATTGACGGATGATGACTATTTGCATCAAATATTTCCTCGCATGACATAGCCGATGCCTGCATTATAGTAGCCTTCTAATGGCATAATTATCTCTAAACCCCTTCTTCTATAGAAATTAATTGCAAACTCATTATCTCCGCGCACCTCTAATTGAATCTCCTTGATACCATCTGCCCGGGCGGCTACTAGCAAGTGGTCCCAAGCTTGGGCTCCAAAACCTAACCCCTTGTGGTCTGAATCGATTGCAAAAGCTACAATTCGAACTCTTGTTTCGCTAAATTTATTTGTCCACAACAATCCTCTTAGCATTTGATTATCGTCTAATAAGACCAAATTGCCACCCCATTCCGGAATTGGTAAAGTTTTGACTGATGCTTCAGAGTAGACTTCTCCAGTTTGATCTAGAAATAATTGCTTTACGATTTCGATAGTGGCTGCATCTAGTGATTTAGGACCTGGCCCCAAGTACCACTGTGCGCCCATGATTGGCGCTGTTGCTTCTGATTCATCATTCCTTCTTTTTGAAGTGTGAACGAGAACCTCTGTGTGCGCCGAGATTTCCTAATCGCCTCATGCCGGCTTTCTTCGAACTAACCTTCTTCTCTTTCTTAGAAGGGGACTGAGTGGATAATCCAGATAGCAAACCAGAAAGGTCACCCAGTGTTATTGGCCCTGATGATTCCTTTGGTTTATTGGATTTAGATTTGAATTGCTTATTGTTTCCACCACGACGACCACCTTGATGCCCACCACTTTTCTTTCGCAACCAAGCTTCTAGTCTTCCTGATTCTCTACGTAATTTATGCATCTCTCCTCTTCTTTCTCGCAATGCCTTTTGGATATTCTGTACTCTACGGTCATAAGAGCGTGCTTCGTTAGAATTGATATTCTTGTCTTTCAGCAATGGTTCCTGTTCAAGTAACTTCATTGTAGTTTCATCGTGTTTGGTTTCATAGACTTTGAGTTTCTTTATTTCTCCTTTCTGTTCTTTTACCAAATTAATGAAACGTTGGTGTAATTCGCTTGCTTCTCTTGCCTTACCATGCATAGCCTGTAGTTCTAGGAACCATGCAAAATGCATTTTTTCTTTCTCTAAAGAAGGTACTCTGTGAATGTCAATCTCTTCGGTTAGCCGTGAGTAAACTTTTGCTAATTCATTTTCAATCACATGAATTGGTAAAATAATATCTGAGTTTATTTTATCACGTTGAGTTTTGATAGAATCGAGATTCTTGTTTCTCTCCTTCAGTCCTATGATAATTGCTTTGTGCTCTTTACGTAAATCCGATGTCTCATCAATAACTCCACGCATTGCTCTAGCCATACGTACAGTAGAATTTCTTTCAGCATCTAGTGCTTCAATTCTTTTGTCCAAAGCCTCAATTTCAGCCTTTGTCTTATCAAGCATTCCTTTGACTATCCCGTCAGTTTTGTCTCTTAAATCGTGAAACAAATCTTCAGGCTCCATATCCTTCAACCTTTCAGGATTTACAGTTCCACAAATATCCTTCCACTTAGTGCCATCACTCATCAATTTAGCAGCTCTTAGAAGTTCATCTCTGATTCTTAATTCACCTACTGCTCTAACAACCCTACTAAGGTCATGTTCTACATCGAATGGGTCCTCAATTGAAAGATGATGATCGCCCATACGAGGAGGCTTTTGTTTCTCGCTATTAATTACGTCAAGTGCAGATGGTTCTTCATTCATCCAACCCTTTTCATCACGTGAAATTGGTTCGCCATTACGAATTGAGATTATTTTTTCATTCCAATCATATGTGGCATAGTTCATAAAAAATGAATATAGTAATTCAGGTAATGATTTCTGATTTGATTTTTCAGCACTCAAATCTTCATTAATTGTGATGTCATATTCTCTCTTATCGATCTCAATAATGGTTCTATCATCACCAGATTGTAAATTAGGAATTACTTTCTCATTTATCAGGTGGTTGATCACCAATAATGACCAAGCATAAGATGAGAAAGTGCCGTTAGGTGCGTCGGATATGTCTCTATGTAATGCCCAATACTTTACACAAATAGCAAGCTCCTTGACTCTTTTGTCTAGTTTAGCATAATTTGCCAATAGTCGGGTATTGTGTATTGCAAGAGTATTGTTGATAGAGATGTCAACATTTAGTCCGCTTCTTGGGTCAACAAATTTCACAATAGGGACTTTTGCACCAGTTAACGCCTGTACACTTTCCATACCTTGGCCTCTTAGCATCCCCCCGATGCGTTTGATTATTTTCTTTTGATTCGCTTCTTTAATTTGTAGGCATAAGTCGAAATCAGCTCCTTTCAGCGATAACCCACTTTCAGCAGAACCAAAAGGTGTCAATTTAGAGTTGGAGAATTTTGAAGCAACACTTTTCTGTAAGTGCTTTAGTAGATTTTCTCTTCTTCTTTCGTCACTTTTGTGCCCTTTGTTATTGGAAACAGTGTTTTCCAGGGACTTGCTAAATGAAGATATAATTTCTTTTTCTGGTTCATTAATATCTAATTTGCCAATTAGTCGAGAATGAAGGAATTCGAATAATTTAGCATCTTCCGCAGAAAGACCGGTAATTTCACATCTGGAACTCATTCTTCTTCACCTCCAGAAGTTTGTTCATTCTTTTGCCTTTCAGTCTTCAGTGATTTGGCAATGGCTCTAGATGATTTGCCACCATCTCGAACTCTATTCGAGTCAACTAAGAAGTCGTCAAAGTAGTCATTATCAACTCTATCTTTCCAGAATTCCAAAGCCTGTTGGCTTGATAATAGAGCATTCTCCAATCTCATAGTTCGAGATTTTGCGCGTGTTCTAACATCTTCCCATTTAACGAAATTACCGTGCATTTCTGCATTCTCGCCAACCAGTTCAACCATCGCATCATGTGCTTTTTGTGCGGAATCAAGCAATTTTCTGGCCTTATCCCTTTTTTCTTTCATTTCTTTGACCAGGGGCTGCGAGGACGTTCGTCCCTCCACCCATTCTTCGTGTTCACGGATCAAAGATTTCATTTCATTGATGTATCTCTCTTCGGTTTTATGGGTGCCAGCATTTGTCTCTAATTGACTTTCAATGGCTTGCAATTTTTCAGACAATTTGTCCTGAGCCCATTTGGGATCTGGATTCTTCATTCCACCTTCAGATATTAGTTGTTCACGTATCTGATTTGAACGCTCAAATAGCGCTCTTGCTTCCTTTTGTGATGAATTTCTTTCATGCTTTAATCCAGCAACTTTTGAATTGATTGAGTCTCTCTCTTCTCTAGCAAATTTTGCTTTAGGTTCTGCTTCGGAAAGTTCTATTTTTCTTTCTTCCAAATCATCAGGAATAATCTCTGAAAGACGTTCTCTTCTGTGCAATATTGCTTGCGCTAGAAGTTTCGGTGAAACTGCGAGAAGGTCATTCGCATCCATTGGACTCACTGCGGCCACCTGCCTCTCTTGGATAAAGGCTACGACCCACCCTTAGGGGTGGGTGAAGGTGAATAACCCCCTTCCCCCGAGAGTAAGACATGCGCCGTGCCGTGTTGGTGGTATTACTACTCTCGCTAACTCTAGTTCCGGTTAGTAAGGCCAATGGAGGGGTAATTGATTCCGTGACAATTACAGGAAACGGAGTGGTTGGTGAAGGTCCAATTGAAGTCAATATCTCAGTATTAGGAGTAGGTGGGGCCAATTCCGCATCTGTCAACTGGAGTGCAACTTTATTCGACTCTGATGGGGGAGTTATTGATTCAGATAACGGTAACAGTTTAGTCAATGATGGTGAGGTAAAATACATTGAAACCATTCTGGGTGTAGCTCCCTTGGGTATCTCTAATCTTACCGTGACGTTGTCTGGTGATGTAGGAGCGCCTAATTCTGAGCAATGGATAACTTACTATTCAACAATTCAAAGACTGCGACCATTAGACATCTCTTTGGCATCTCCCGTATTTGTAGGGGTGAACTCCACAGGTTTTGAAACCTCAAATTTGACAATAAACGACGGTGATTATGCCAGAGTAGATATCCCAGTCATAAACAATGGCGATGTAGAATGGAATGGTAGTCTTAACTTTAGTTTGGATTCTGTCCACTTACCAACTCAAGTTGTTGATTTGCCAGCGGATTCAACTATTGTTTATTCATTTGATACTGGCGCTCTTTCCGAAGGAATTCACAATGTCTCTGCAACTCTTGTAGGAATTGCAGATTCAGATACTACTGACAATTCTTTAATTTCTCAATTCGAGGTAGGGCCGCCTCCTTTACCCGAATTAACTCTCAGTCTTATCCGAATAAATGAACCTCTTCCGGGTTCGAATATTAGTTGGAGCTTGAGTGCTAACAATTCAGGCGACGCAGATTTCACAGGCATGATTGTATGTAATTTTGGTGGAGTTCAAATTTTTTCAGAGAATGCATCGATATTAATTTCTGAATCTTTCAATGCAACTGTAAGTATGATTTCAAAACCAGGGTCACTCATTTGTAGTACAGCAGGTGCGAGAACTTCGACAACTATTGTTGCAACTGATAATATCTCAATGGTGTCTGCTATTTTCATTGGTGCAGGACATTCAACTCCTTCGCTATTGGGTGGGCCTTGGCACGCTGGTGATGATATAACGATCTCAATGTTACTGCGTAACGAAGGTGACGCAATAGGTAGTGCGAGTATGCAAATTGAAATCGATGGTCAAATTCAAAATGGTACTACCACCACACTAGAAGGTGGTAAAGCTGGAGAAGTTCAACATGTGTTTGATTTTTCAACTGAAGGTGAGCACATAGTTAACTGGAGTGTTTACAGCCAAGATGGGGTAGTAGATTCTAATCTCTCTGGGAGTGTTTCTATTCCTGTGCTAACTTCACAGACTGTGATAATGAATGTGGAATCAGTTGATGTCAAGGAAAATGGAGTTGAGGTTTCTTGGTCGGTAGATCTATCTGATGGAAGAGAAAGAGTCGTAGTGTTGAACTTTGGTTCTGTAAATGACGGTTTGAAGAGTGATGCTATAGTTGAAGAGCGAAACCTTCTGCCGGGTAAGACTTACGGTTCTGTAATGATAGGGTTCCAAAATGGACAAGAGGTTTTTGCTAAAATTCTAGTTAGTGGATGGAGTATCGGTTTTGGTTCAGTAGTCGAAGATGAAGCCACTATGCCAGATACTTCGATTAACCCGCAGGTAACAGTCAACCCATCAACTCAACCCAAAGTACCTACTGCTGGGAACCAAGTCACTGTCTATTACACTCTTAGCAACATCGGAGGGGGGAATATTCCAGAAGGACAGATCGTAATAACCGATTCTAATGGTAACATCCTAAATTCATTAGTCAGTCCTGCAATAACATCTGCTTCACAAGATGAGAATGCGGTAGTAACTTGGCCAAATGGAGATAATGTCAAAATAATTGTGAATTGGCATGTTGGTGGGAAGACAGTTAACGATGAGGTTATGATTATCTCAGAATCTGTTGAAGAAGAAAGTGAAAGCTTCACAATACCATGGGGTGGCATTCTTGGTGGCCTTGTGGTAGGAATGGTTCTGATTTTTGTAATTAGGATCAAAACCTCTCCTAAGACTGAGAAAAAGAAAAAGGAAAAGAAATCTTCTAAAGAAAAATCCAAAGAAGAAAAGATAGAGGTTGCTTGCCCTTCATGTGATAGAAGATTACGTGTTCCTAACACATACAGCGGTAGTGTCAGATGCCCCGAATGTGAAGAAAAATTCACAGTAGAGGCTGAAGTCCAAAGCGAAGAAAATACACAAGATGAACCTGAACCTGATAGCATTGATGAAGATTTGTGGTCATCATCTGATAATGATATATTGGGTTGCCCTAAGTGCACTCGCAAACTTAAAGTTCCATTCGACAGAAGGCCAGCCAAAGCAAGGTGCCCTGCTTGTGAAACTATTTTTGAGGCAAGGGCGGAATAATATAGATTAAATCTAAAAAATAGGTGAGGCAAATATGGGCGGCGGACATTTCCAAGAGTTCGAGGATGAATATCTTGAAACTTTATACGATTTCCATGAGAAGTTACCAGGTCAAAGAGTTAGGAATGGAGATTTGGCAAAATACCTTGATGTATCTCCTGCATCTGCTACGGAAATGGTACAAAGGCTAGCTAAGAATGGATTTGTTGATTATGTCCCCTACAAAGGGGCCGTTTTGACACCTCAAGGTCTTGAGCATGGCATGATGATGAAAAGAAGACATAGGTTAGCGGAAGTTTTGTTGACATTACTTCCTTTTGAGGGGGATGTTCACGAAACTGCTTGTAGGCTAGAACACGCTTTCGATGATGATCTTGAAATCTGTATCTCTCTATTGCTTGGGAATCCTAAATTGGATCCCTCTGGGAGAAATATACCCCCTCCCAACAGTAGGATTTCTGATAAAATAGAAAAACAAAGTGATTTTGTTTCTCTGAAGAAATTACCAAATAATCAATCAGGTGAAGTGATAATTTTGATGACAAGTTCAGAAGATAGCAAAGTATTGGAGAACATTGGAATCTCTGTAGGGCAGAAGATAACTCATACAAGTGCAGGATATATGTGTCAAAATAATATTTTACAAATTTCTGAAGAACTCTCAGATCGAATCATATTGAGGTGTATTAGTGAAGAGTAATTTAGATGTTCTTCGTAGTAGTGAAGAAAGATTCCATGGCATTGATAGCCAATTTCTAACCGAAGGTTTGAGATTGGTATTATTGCTTCCTGGTTTCTCTCTCTTGTTTCTATTTGGGGCTTGGGCATACAAAGGCCAAAGTCCTGAATGGTGGCTTGACAATTTAGAACCAACTGTCGATTTTGATTTGTCTACATGCCTTACATTAATATCCGTGACAATTTTGGTTGGTTTCTGTGCTGGACTTTACCTTCATCGTCATCGAGTTCGCCTGACAAGGAAGGTTTTCCGAGCAGAAGTTGCTGCGGCTGCTGAGGCTCACCGCCCGGTTACAAGCATGCATGGTTATTCATCTGTTGATGGGTTAATTTCGAGGACTATGGCCAGTCACAACACTGCTCTTTGGATGGGATATTTTGCAACAGCAATTGCAATATTAGTGGCTTATTTGGATTCTGATTCTGAGGTTGGACAACGAGGACTTCTTGCTAGTGCTTCTTTGATTACTATGGCTATAGGACAACACCTTTCAACACGTAATCGGAAATTCAACATGGTTACACGAGATGGATTATTATCCGCTTACATTCCTCCATTGCATCCATCAACGCTAGAGATGGTATTCAATGATATGTTAAGGACTCAAATGGATCCACTATTGCGTAGTACGTTTGAGGATTTTCTTATAGAATTCGAATCTCATACTCGTAAAGGCGTCGATAGGGAGTTTGCAAGAGAGAAATTTCTAATGTTGATGCATAGGAGATTCAAAGGTAGTTTAGACCGTGACACTACTAATCTAGAGATGACTGAAATTTTAACCGATGAAGGAGTTCATGCTATTTTGGAGCACGATATATTCAATGAAGGTCTATGGGACTCACTTTACAACAGGTCAATGAGCTCTTACCCTGCCTTCTACAGGCTAATCGAACGTCTTGAGCAAGATTTGAGTGTTGGTCGTAAAAAAGATATGGACGGGTTACTTTTTGATGTAGATTTAGAGAATATTGTAACAGAAAGGGCAAATCTATTTTGTTACTTCCACAATCTTTCCGATAAGGAAAGACAAGTTGTATTAAGAGTTCATTCCCCTGATTTTAGACCACAAGACTTGTCGCTAAGGTACAATCTCAAGCCTGGCGAGAAAGTTTGGTGGTCAGAAGATGTAGTCCCTGTTTCAAGTGAAGGCGATGATGACATAATCGGCAGAATGTCCGGGCTACTGCAGGATGGAACAATCGCTTGGCAAACTTTGTTACCCGAAAAAACAGGCGAAGCGAGTGTAGCGGTACGACTCGAAAATATTAGTGGCGATTTATTAGTTGGAAAACAAATTAACGTTAGAGTCCGCCCTGAGTTTGTTAACTGGTTAAGAAATACTAGTTCGTTGACTGCATATTTGATTGGTGGTATCGGTTTGTTTTCCTCGATTATGTTCCAATTATTGGCAGTATTAGCGGCTGCATAATACTGATTTCTTAATCGTAGCATTGAAAGCGATGATGTCATCGCAGAAGTCATGACCGAGCGTGCTACCGAGGATACACGTCCAGATTCAGACCTACGCGACCACCTTCATCAGATGGAAGCCAGAGTGCGTAAATTACGTGATGCTCGAAATAATCATAACGAGCAAGGGAAGCGTTTTGCTGAACAACGTAATGCTATTCAGGCACAATACAAAGAGCATCGAGAGAAACTTGACTTATCCGTTGCTGAAGTAAAGGCTATCAGGGCAGAACAGAATATTCACAAAGAGCGCAGAAACGCAATACAGGCTCAAATTAGAGACCTGATTGGACAGGCCAAGGCTCAGCGTGGAAGTAAGGATGAGAAGAAGTCTGCTTCTTTTGAATTTAACAAGTTGACAAGTGAAGTTGACAACATGGAAAAAGTGTTTGAGACCCGCGGTGGAATGTCTCCTAAGAAAGAAAAAGAGACGATGGAGAAGATCAAAGTTATGCGCCGACGCATGAAGGAACTTGAACCAGAAGTAACCAAACTGCAACTCATTAAGGTTGACTTATCAAATCGTGATGAAGCGATTGCAACTCTAAAATTAGAAGCTGATGCAGCGCACAAATTATTCGTTGAATGCCTTGAGCGTGCTAAGGGTATGAGTAAAGAATTGGATGAATTATTCTCTCATCGAGATTTCCTTAAGGGAGAAGGGGACAGACATCACAAAGAATTCGTTGCTTGCAAAGAAAAAGCAGACGAAGTACATTCTAAGATTACTGAGATGATGAAAGAAGTCAACGAAGCCCGTGACAAACTGAAAATTGCTAGGGAAGAAAGAGAATCATGGATTACTGACCACAATGCTTCGGTCACTAAAGAAATGAAGACAGGAGCTGAAGACCAAAATGTAGCGGATTCAATGGTTGACCATCTTCTTAACGCTGGAAGTCTAACTTTTGGTGGAACAATGTCTGGAGACCGAGCAGGATTAGATGTCAAGAAAAGCCGCTCTAGCAAGAAAAAGAGCATGCGCCGAGTAGACATGACTGCTTCCCGTGGAAGGAAGTGAGAACCTGTTAGGCGTTATCATGGCCGGGGGCCGAGGCACCCGTCTAATGCCATTGACTGAAAATCGGCCTAAACCAATGATTCCAGTTTTGGGTCGTCCTGTAATCGACTACGTCAAGGATGCAATGGTAGCTGCAGGGTTATCTGAAATTATTGTTACAACTGGTTACCAAGGGGAACAATTGGTTGAGCATGTTCATACCTGGGATGTAAATAGTCGCGTAAATCAAGAAGAATCCCCTATGGGTACAGCAGGAAGTGTACGTTTGCTTTTTGATGAATTGAATGAAACTTTCGTAGTTGGTTCTGGCGATTCCGTAGCATCATTTGATATTGCGGATTTATTGAATTCACACCGTAAATCTGGCGCAAAGGTGACAATGGCTTTGTGGCGTGTTGATGATCCCACAGAGTATGGGATAGTTGGATTGTCAAAAATCAATCAAGGCGAAGTCGATTCCGAATTGAGTGAAGGTTTCATTTCACGTTTCAAGGAAAAGCCAACTGTTAGTGAAGCATTTTCGAATCTGATAAATGCGGGACTTTACATAATCGAGCCCGAAGTAATGGAACTCATTCCGGAAGGTGAGAAATATGATTTTTCTAAGCAATTATTCCCAGATGTTCTATCTAGGGGTTGGCCAATGTATGCTAAAACTGTTAACGGTATTTGGTTCGATGTTGGTCACCCGTTTGAATTACACAATGCTCAGATGGCTTTGATTTCAGGAAGAGATGTTCTTCCTTTCCCAATGCCTGAAGGAGAAGTTCTTCCTGACGGCTCTTTTATCAGTAGTTCTGCTTCTGTAAGTGGACATGTTGAGAAATCTATAGTCTTGAGTGGTGCGTCAGTAAATGGGGCAATTGTTAACTCGGTTGTAATGTCAAACTCGAAAGTCAATGGAGTTGCTGAATCATCAATAATTGGAGAGAATTCAATTGTTGATTCCAGGATTCATGATTGTGTAATTGGTGATGGCACCCATATCACAATTGATCTACAAAACGAGCGTCGTGGATGATAATTGATTACGCTTGTCGGCGTGTTATTCTTATACCGTTGTTCATCGCAGATGTGATATGAGCGTCGACAACGATGGACCGGTACGAAGTTACAACCGTTCTTGGGAAGAGATAGAAGAGATGCTCGAAAAGGCAATAGCCAGACGAGAGCAATGGAAAAAATGGTTTGAACAGTGCCGCGGAGATGGTGACCGTGAAGGCATGAAAGAGGCCGCTCGTAATCATAAGGCATTAGATGGGGTAATCAAGACATTCAGATGGACTCTGGGCGAAGAAGGCGTTGACCATCCTCTAGACTGACAAGACTCATCAGCCTCTTACTCGTGGGGATGTTATGGGCGTTCACCATGTCTCTTGGCAAACTACTTCCAGCGGTGTTGAAGATGAGTACATTCATGCTGCAGCAATTGCTTGGTTAGTAGGTGATGATGAACTTGTTGAGATTGAGAGAATGAATTCTTATCACGGTTCTCCAATTCATGTCATTCGTGCAGATATAAAGAGCCGTAGTAAAGCTACAAAATCTCTTTCCAGGCTAGGCCCGGATTTGTTGAATGAACTGAAAAATGATTTAGATAAACGTATGGATGATAGTAATGTAATTCATATTCGTTTAGATCTATTGGATTTGTTAGCAGGAAAAATTACTCTGACTGTTCCTGGGGAAAGAACAACGGTCAAAGGTCGTGCTAAACTAGAAGTCTATCCGGGGAACATTGTTGAGGAAGTTGCAGCAAATACTCTAGACAAAGCAATTGCCGATGCTAAAATATTAGGGCTCCCTAAATAAACGGGACACTGAGCAACATATTATATCCTCGGCCCTCGCAGAAAGGATTAGTGATACCATGACCCATGTAGTAACATCTGGATGCGTAGACCACAAGTACCAAGAGTGCGTTGCAGTGTGTCCTGTTGAAGCGTTTAGAGAGGCCGATACCTATCTGATAATCGATCCGGATGAGTGCATTGATTGCGGAGCATGTATTCCAGAGTGTCCCGTTGACGCTATTTTTGCAGATACTGACGTTCCAGATGAAGAAGAAGAATGGATCGTTCGTAATGAAGAAGAATCTCAGGATGCAGAAATAGCAACAGGAGATACTCCAGTTTTAGCCGACTAGGGATTGAACATACCTTCATGAGGGGTAGGCTCCCCCCTTGGGCTGATAACGATGAATAGAATCGATATTCACAAACAATTGCGCCATTCAGAAGACTTACTGAAACGTGGTTTCGCATCCATGCTACAGGGTGGAGTCATAATGGATGTAGTGACTCCTGAACAAGCCGCAGTTGCAGAAGCAGCAGGGGCTGTATCTGTGATGGCACTAGAAAGAGTGCCTGCTGACATTCGCAAATCTGGAGGAGTTGCAAGAACCTCTCACCCGGACATGATTAAGGGGATCATAGACTGTACTTCGATTCCAGTTATGGCTAAATCACGAATCGGCCATGAAGCTGAATCACAGGTGTTACAGGCTCTCGGGGTAGATATGGTTGATGAATCTGAAGTACTAACTCCTGCAGACCCATATTTCCATATCAACAAAAATGCTCATGACATACCCTTCGTATGTGGAGCAACAGGTCTTGGAGAAGCGGTTCGCCGTATTTACGAAGGTGCAGCAATGATTCGCACTAAGGGTGAGGCCGGTACTGGAAATATTGTTGCTGCAATGACTCATGCTAGACTAATCGACCAGGAGATTCGCCAAGTTCAGACATTGAATGATGCTGGATTAGATGATGCTGCTCATCTGATAATGAATAGGTACCGGGTTCTGGCAGAATGCAGCGATTTACCTGGCATCTCAAACATCACGCCATTTGGAGAAATTGACGATGAAATGCACGGAAGTATTCGTGATATATTGGTTGAAGTTGCGGAGTTAGGAAGATTACCGGTAGTCACTTTCTGTGCAGGTGGAATTGCAACCCCCGCTGATGCATCTTTAATGATGCAAATGGGTGTTGATGGTATATTTGTTGGCTCTGGAATTTTCAAGTCAGAAGATCCAGAAACAATGGCTGATGCTATCGTGTTAGCAACTGCTCACTATGATGATTCAGACAAAGTTGCAGAGGCTATGGGCATGATGGCAGGTGCTCCAATGCGTGGCGACGAACTAGAAACTCTGGAAGTCCGATTGGACCAAAGAGGCTGGTAATTACACCCCGTAGGGGTGGATTAGTCCATCTGTTGCTTTCATATAGACCCTGTTTGTCCGAGGCTTGCAAGTGGGGTAGCCCCCGCAATCTGAGAGTTGATTCGAATGGCAGCAAAGAAGTTGAGTGCAAAGGCACGTGTAGCAGCACGTAAGC
>MDSV01044503.1_pt1 | contig 17089 bp, 14 predicted proteins | sample 810851 | NCBI WGS metagenome assembly MDSV01 (sample SAMN05326640, study PRJNA326480) | marine metagenome | isolation source: seawater | place: Atlantic Ocean: North East | collected 2012 | reverse complement strand
CCGACAGCGATGTCGGCGCGCTGTTTGCCCATGTCGAGCGTCAGATCGCGCGGTTTGAGGCGGGGGAGCTGCTCGAACATGTCGCCGAGCGAGAGCGGGGCTACTGATAAACGGAACAATCGGTGCGGCCTTGGCGTTTTTGCTTCAACTGAACCCGTAAGCGACGGGCAAGGAGGAAGTCATGGCAACGCATTTCGATCCCAAGGAAGTCCGCCCCGTCAAATATCCGGGTGAGGAAGACTACCCGCAGAACCAGGAAGACAATGGCGTCGTCTCGCCGACCGAAAACCGGCATCTCAATCGCGGGCAGACTGTGATCATGATCCTGATCGCGATCATGGTCGGCGTCGTCCTGATATGGGGCGGCGCGGAATGGCTGTTCGACACGCCGGTAGCGGAGTGATTGATGATTGACCCCAACAAGCCGAACCAGACCAATGAACCCGATACCGGCAAGTCCGAATTGTCGCCGAACGAGGCGCGGCAGTCCGAGAGGGGCCGTGGCCTGATCTACGTTCTGGGCGGCGGTCTCGTGCTGGCTCTCGTGGTCTGGGCAGTGATGGAACTGTTCGCCCCGAAGGGCGCAAGCCCGGATGTCGAGACCGTGACCGAGGATGCCGAACAGGTGGCGCCTGCCGCCGACTAGAGCCCTTCAGGCTTAAATGGAATCCGTTCTGTTAAACTCGGTTTGAGCAAAAGCGCCGCCGCGGTCTGGATTTCCGATAACAGAGCGGCTAAATCATGGGCCCGGAGGGGCGCATGACCGCCCTTCACGCGAATGACGCCTGAAGGGAGCGGGAGGCGATGGCCAAGACCGATATTGCCACACGGGTCTATGATCACAGCTGGAAGCTCGACCCGATCATCCGCAGCCTTCTGGACACGGATTTCTACAAGCTCTTGATGCTGCAGATGATCTGGAAGCTCTATCCGGACGTCAACGCCACCTTTTCCCTGATCAACCGCACTGCCTCGGTCCGCCTTGCCGATGAGATCGACGAGGGGGAACTGCGCGCTCAGCTCGATCATGCGCGCGAGATCAAACTCACCAAGAAGGAAATGATCTGGCTCGCAGGCAACAGCTTTTACGGCCGCTCGCAGATATTCGAGCCGGAATTCCTGACATGGCTCGCCAATTTCCGCCTGCCGGAATATGAGCTGACGCGTCATGACGGCCAGTATCAACTGACCTTCCACGGCCGCTGGATGGAAACCACGATGTGGGAGATACCGGCGCTGTGCATCATCAACGAGTTGCGCTCGCGCGCGGCGCTGAAGGGTATCGGCCTGTTCACGCTGGACGTGACCTATGCCCGCGCCAAGGCCAAGATGTGGTCGAAGGTCGAGCGGCTGGCGGCGCTGGACGGGCTGAGAATATCCGATTTCGGTACCCGCCGGCGGCACTCCTTCCTGTGGCAACGCTGGTGCGTTGAGGCGCTGAAGGAAGGCATCGGTCCGGCCTTTACCGGCACCTCCAATGTGCTGCTCGCCATGGATACCGATCTGGAAGCCGTTGGCACCAACGCCCACGAACTGCCGATGGTCGCCGCCGCCCTTGCCGAGACGGACGAGGCGCTTGCGGCGGCCCCCTACAAGGTGATGCAGGACTGGAACAAGCTCTATGGCGGCAATTTGCTGATCGCGCTGCCGGATGCCTATGGCACAACGGCCTTCCTGCGAAACGCGCCGGAATGGGTTGCCGATTGGACCGGCTTCCGCCCCGACAGCGCGCCGCCGATCGAGGGCGGCGAGAAGATCATCGCCTGGTGGAAGAAGATGGGCCGCGATCCGCGCGAGAAGATATTGATCTTCTCTGACGGGCTGGACGTCGATGCCATCATCGAAACCTACAAGCATTTCGAGGGCAGGGTGCGCATGAGCTTCGGCTGGGGCACCAATCTCACCAATGATTTCATCGGCTGCGCGCCGCACCGCGTCGGCGGGCTGAAGCCGATCTCGATCGTCTGCAAGGTCTCCGACGCCAATGGCCGCCCGGCAGTGAAGCTCTCCGACAATCCGCAGAAGGCGACCGGCGATCCGGCCGAGGTCGAGCGCTATCTGAAATTCTTCGGTTCCGAGGATATGGTCGATCAGCCGGTGATGGTCTGACATGCTTATACGCGAAGGCAAGGCAGAGGATCTGGAGGCGCTTTACGCGATCGCGCTTCTGACCGGTGATACCGGCCAGGATGCAAGTCCGCTTTATGACGATCCGCATATGATCGGCCATATCTATGCCGCGCCCTATCTGATGGTCGATGGCGGCTTCTGCTTCGTCGCCGAGGATGAGGCGGGGGTCTGCGGCTATGTCGTGGGCACAGCCGATACCGAGGCCTTCGCGCGGACGCTGGAGACGGACTGGTGGCCGGCGCTCAGGAAGCGCTATCCGGAGCCGGATGCGGAAAGCCGCGCGCAATGGTCGCCCGATGAATGGCGCGCCCATCTGTTTCATCATCCGGAAGCGCCGCCGCCGGCAGTGGTCGAGGCCTATCCGGCGCATCTGCATATGAACCTGCTTGCGCGCGCCCGAGGCCATGGGCTCGGGCGTCAGCTTCTCGGCGCGGCGCTGCGACATCTCACCGAACTTGGGGCCAGTCACGTTCATGTCGGGGCAGGATGGACCGAGGCGGGCGGCGCCGCGTTCTGGCAGGCCTGCGGTTTCGCGGTTCTGGAGGAGGCTGGCCGCACGGTCTATCTCGGCCGGGCTGTGGCCTGATTGCCACCCGGCCCGTGAAGCTCTGTTCAAACAAGCCCAATTACATTGACACCTGAAAACCGGCCCCGCTAAGAAGATCCCGGATCAGGTTCCGTTCGCGAGAACGGATGAAAAGGGAACGCGGTTCAAAACCGCGGCTGCCCCCGCAACTGTAACCGTTGAGCCATTTCCACCACGTCACTGGGCACATGTCCGGGAAGACGGAAATTCAGGCGATGACGCGGAAGCCAGGAGACCTGCCCGATCCGGTCACCCTTGCTTGAACACGGGGTTCTTGTTCAGGCGCGGTCGTCCGTCGCGGTGACATTCGAAAACGATGTTGCCGTGGATGGATGGTCGGGCCAAACCGCTTTCCCATTCCCCACGGTGCTTTTTTGCCGGCCGCGGCCGGCCCGAATGGGGATTTGACATGAGAGAATTCATTGCGGCCGGCATGGCCGTCGCCGTGCTTGCTTCGGCCGGAGAGGGGCTGGCGCAGGATGCCGGCGCCACGACGGTTCTGGAACCCATCTATGTGACGACGCCCTTGCGCCGCCCGTCCACGATCGTGCAGTCGACCTCGACGGTCACGGTGGTCACCGAGGAGGATATCGAGCGCTCCGCCGCCGTCGATCTTCCCTCGCTGCTGAGAAGCTATCCGGGCGTCAACGTCACCACCAATGGCGGCATGGGTGCCAACGCCGGCATCACCCTGCGCGGCACCAATACCGGCCAGACGCTGGTGCTGGTCGACGGTATGCGGGTCGCCTCCGCCACCGGCGGCTCCACCGCCATCGCCAATATTCCGCTTGCCAGCATCGCCCGCGTCGAGATCGTCGAGGGCGCGCATTCGGCCCAGTGGGGCGCGGACGCGATCGGCGGCGTCGTCAACATCATCACCAAGGATGGCAATTTCTGCGAAAATGGCGCTTCGATCTGCTCCAGCGTTGAAACCGGCGTGACCTGGCCATGGGGCGGCTTCGGCACGCTCGCGACCCGTGGTGTCACCGGGTCTGGGGTCGATTTCAATGTCGGCCTCTCGGTCATCGGCACGGAAGGCTATGATTTCACCACGCCGTCAAATATGGTTCATGAGCCGGGTCGCGACGGCTTCCTGCAAGGCAGCTTCAACTATTCGATCGGCAAGGATTTCGCCTGGGGCCGGGTCTATTCGCAGGGCTTCTATGCCCGCTCCAACCCGCATTTCGACAGCGCGCCCTATGCCGACTGGATGACCGGCGACATGGTCTACGGGGCCAATCAGTCGATCCAGACGAATGCCGCCTTCAAGCTCGGCGCGGAATTCGACCATGCCGACGACTGGTCGTCGGTGTTCGAACTCTATTCCGCCTTCGACTATCAGAAGAATTTCCGCGACGATCATCCGGAAGCCGATACCCATTACGACACCAATCGCTTTGGGATTTCCGGTTCGACCACGAAGGAAGTCTTGGCGGGCGATGCGCTCAACATCTTCACGCTCGGCTTCGACGCCTATCGCGAAACGGTCGATTCTTCCGTCGACTACACCGAGACCGGACGCAATGTCGGCGCCTTCTACGGCCAGTACGGCCTCGAACTGGATGCCCTCACGGTGAATGCCGGCCTGCGCTACGATGCCGACGAACAGTTCGGCGGGGCGCTGACCTATAATGTCGGGCTCGGCTACGAACTGGTCGAAGGGCTGACGGCGCGCGCCTCGTTCTCCACGGGTTTCAACGCGCCGACCTTCAACGATCTCTACTGGGCGTTCGACGGCTCCTATGTCGGCAACCCCTATCTCGACCCGGAAACCTCGAAGAACTGGGAGGCGGGGCTGAACTGGGATTCCGGCGCGGGCAGTGTGGTCGACGTCGTCTATTACGAGAACTATATCGACGACATGATCGTCTTCGTCTCCGACCCGATCACCTATATCGGCACCATGGAGAATATCGAGAAGGCCAAGGTCAGCGGCGTGCGCGCGACCTATTCGCAGATGCTGCTCGACGACCGGCTCGGCCTTGATTTCGGCCTGGAATACCGCCTGCCCAAGAACGAGACCGATGACGAGTATATCGCCAACCAGAACCGGCTGAAGCTGACGGCCGCGGCAAGCTGGCAGGCGACCGAGCGTCTCAATTTGAACGCCGGTATCGAATATGTCGGCAGCCGCTGGACCAATGAGTCGAACTTCAATCCGCAGCTCGGCGACTATACCGTGGTCGATATTTCCGCCAATTATGCCGTGGATGACTTGTCAAACGTCAAATTCGCGGTCGAAAATCTCTTCGACGAGGATTACCAGACAATTCCCGGATATAATGCGCCCGGCACAACCGTGACGCTTTCTTACCGAAGGACCTTCTAAATGCCGCACCCGGCGCACGCCAAACGCAATGTTTTCAGCGCAGCGTGCGCCGGGTTTCTTCTACTTCTTCCCTTCACCGCCGCCGCCGCGCCGCAACGCGTGGTCTCGATCAATCTGTGCACCGACCAGATGGCGATGCTCGTTGCCGGAGAAGGGCAATTGATATCGGTGTCCAGGCTTGCCGCCGATCCCGCCATCTCGGCGATGGCGGCAGAGGCCGCCGGCTACCGGCTGAATGACGGGCTGGCGGAGCAGGTTTTCCTGATGAAGCCGGATCTGGTGCTCGCCGGCAGCTATTCGACGCGGGAGACGGTCGATCTTCTGAAGCGGCTCGGGATCGCGGTGGCGGAGTTTCCGCCCGAGGCCTCGCTCGATGATGTGCGGCACAATCTGGAACGTCTTGGCGTGCTGCTCGACAGGAAGCAGGCCGCGGCGGACGTGATCGCCGCGATGGATGAAGGCCTCGCCGCTCTCGCCGAAACGCCGCCCGGCAAGCGCACGGCCGCACTCTATTACGCCAATGGCTATACCTCTGGCAACGACACGCTTGCCGGCGACATGATCGCCCGGCTCGGTCTCGTCAATATCGCGTCGGAAGTCGGGATCGATACGCTCGGCCGGCTGCCGCTGGAACGGCTGATCATGGCAGCGCCGGATGTGATCGTCGGCGGCGACGCGGGTTATGAGGCCCCGGCGCTCGCCGAGGCCGGGTTCAGGCATCCCGCGTTTTTGGCCGCCGCCGAGCGGAGCGATTACGTTAGCCTGCCGAGCCGCTACACCATATGCGGCGGACCTTTCAACGTGGCGGGGCTTGCCTTGCTGGCCGAAAAACTTGGCGGAGGCGGAGCGGATGAATGAGCGCCGGCGCTATTTTCGGCTGATGGTCGTCCTCGGCATTCTTGTGCTGGTGCTGTTTACCGCCTCCCTCGTCGTCGGGCCGGCAGGCATCGGGTTTCGCCAGAGCGTCGCCGGCCTGTTTGGGCGCGATGCGGCGTCCATCGTTCTGATCATGCAGGAAATCCGGTTGCCGCGCGCCATTCTCGGGTTGATGATTGGGGCCACGCTCGGGCTTTCCGGCGCGGTGTTGCAGGGCTATCTGCGCAATCCGCTGGCCGAGCCCGGCCTTCTCGGCGTCTCGGCGTCGGCCTCGCTCGGGGCGGTGATCGCGATCTATACCGGCCTTTCGGCGCTGTTTTCGATGGCGCTGCCGCTTCTGGCGCTGGCCTTCGCCTTCGCCTCGGTGCTGCTGGTGCGGTTTCTGGCCGGGGGCGGGGCGCGCAGCCTGACGATCATTCTCGCAGGCGTCGCGGTGACCAGCTTTGCCGGGGCCATGACCTCGCTTGCGCTCAACCTTTCGCCCAATCCCTTCGCGGCGATGGAGATCATGTTCTGGATGCTGGGTTCGCTCGCCGACCGCTCCATGCTGCAGGTGTGGCTGTCGGCGCCGTTCATGCTGGCCGGCTGGGTGCTTCTGTTCGGCTGCGGCCGCGCGCTCGACATGCTGACGCTCGGGCATGAGGCCGCTGCCAGTCTCGGCATGTCGCCGAAGCGCACGGAGCGGATGGTGATCTGGGGCGTGGCGGCAAGCGTCGGCGCGGCGACCGCCGTTTCCGGCGCGATCGGTTTCGTCGGCCTGGTGGTGCCGCATATCCTGCGGCCGCTCGTCGGTTCGGTGCCGTCCAGGCTGCTGCCGGCAAGCGCGCTCGGCGGAGCGGCGGTGCTCTTGGCGGCCGATGTCGCGGTCAGGCTGGTGGCACCGGAGCGTGACCTGAAGATCGGCGTGGTGACGGCGCTGATCGGCGCGCCGTTCTTCCTCTGGCTGATCTACAAGACGCGGCGGGAACTGGTCTGATGCTGCTGCGCGCCGAAAACCTCACCGTTGAAAGAGGCGGCCGCGCCATCGTGGATGGCGTCGATCTCAGGGTCGGGCGCGGCGAGCTGGTCGGCCTGATCGGCCCCAACGGCGCGGGCAAGACGACGCTTCTGAAGGCGCTGATCGGCGTGACGGCGGCATCCGGGGCCGTGTTCCTGCGGGATAGCCCGCTGGAAAAGCTGAGCGCCAACGAACGCGCCCGCCGGGTCGCCTTCCTGCCGCAGGACCACGAGATCGCCTGGCCGGTGAAGGTGCGCGAGGTGGTGGCGCTTGGCCGCCAGCCGTGGCGCCAGGGCAGTTGCTTCGGCGATTACGCCCGTGGCCAGATCATTGCCGAGGCGATGGCGCGCATGGGCGTCGAGGGCTTTGCCGAGCGCACCGCCGACACGCTTTCCGGCGGCGAGCGCGCCCGCGTGCTGATCGCCCGGGCGCTGGCGCAGATGACCCCGCTGCTGATCGCCGACGAGCCGGTCGCCGGGCTTGATCCCGCCCACCAGATCGGCCTGATGGAGGTGTTCGTCTCGCTGTTGCGCGAGGGGCGTTCGGTGCTCGTGTCGCTGCACGATCTCGGCCTTGCCGCGCGCTGGTGCACCCGGCTGATCATGATGGATGGCGGCGGCGTGGTGGCGGATGGACCGCCCGCCGCGGTGCTGACGCCGGAAAACCTGCGCCGGGTTTATGGGATCGAAGCCTATTTCGGAAAAGCCGATGGCGGTCCGGTGATCATGCCGACCCGTCTTTCACCGAAATAGCGTTGCGGCGGGTGCGGCGTCCCGTTCCTGCCGAAAGCGCCATTGCGCGAAGGCGGCGATTTCGCTAAGACACCGCAGTTTTCCCGGCTTGCGTCGCATCTGGCTGTCCCAAGCGAGGCACGCGGCCTGCCGGCGGAACGCGGCATGGATGAGGCGTCCGGATCGGTACGCTTTGGAATTTTGAGTTGGAAAGTCTTCAATGGCCCGCATCGTCATGAAATTCGGCGGCACGTCTGTCGCCAATATCGAGCGCATTCGCAATGTGGCGCGTCATGTGAAACGGGAAGTCGATGCCGGCCACGAGGTCGCCGTGGTGGTTTCGGCCATGGCCGGCAAGACCAACGAACTGGTGGAGTGGACGCGCGAGGCCTCGCCGATGCACGACGCCCGCGAATATGACATCGTCGTTTCTTCGGGTGAACAGGTCACTTCCGGGCTGCTTGCCATCGTGCTGCAGTCGATGGGCGTCAACGCCCGCTCCTGGCAGGGCTGGCAGTTGCCGATCAAGACCGATGGCACCCATGGCGCGGCCCGCATCGTCGATATCGACGGTTCGGACATCATCAAGCGCATGGGCGAGGGCCAGGTCGCCGTCTGCGCCGGTTTCCAGGGCATCGGCCCGGACAATCGGGTCGCGACGCTCGGTCGCGGCGGCTCGGATACCTCCGCCGTCGCCATCGCAGCTGCCGTCAAGGCCGATCGCTGCGACATCTACACCGATGTCGATGGCGTCTACACCACCGATCCGCGCATCGAGCCGAAGGCGAGGCGCCTGAAGAAGGTGGCGTTCGAGGAAATGCTGGAAATGGCCTCGCTCGGCGCCAAGGTTCTGCAGGTTCGCTCGGTCGAGCTTGCCATGGTTCACAAGGTGCGCACATTCGTGCGTTCAAGCTTCGATGCGCCGGACGCCCCCGGCATGGGCGATTTCGACAATCCGCCCGGTACCCTGATTTGCGACGAGGATGAGATTTTGGAACAGGAAGTCGTAACCGGCATCGCGTATGCCAAGGACGAGGCTCAGATTTCGCTGCGTCGCGTCGAAGACCGCCCCGGCGTTGCCGCCGCCATCTTCGGCCCGCTCGCCGATGCCCATGTCAATGTCGACATGATCGTGCAGAACATCTCGGAAGAGGGCACGCATACCGATATGACCTTCACCGTGCCGGCATCGGACGTGGAAAAGGCCAAGGCCGCGCTTGCCGCCAAGCAGTCCGAAATCGGCTATGACGTGATCCAGAGCGAGACCGAGCTTGCCAAGATTTCGGTGATCGGCATCGGCATGCGCTCCCATTCCGGCGTTGCCGCCTCGGCCTTCAAGGCCCTGTCGCAGAAGGGCATCAACATCAAGGCGATCACGACGTCCGAGATCAAGATCTCGATCCTGATCGACGGCGCCTATGCCGAGCTTGCAGTCAGGACTTTGCATTCCTGCTACGGTCTCGATAAATAGACCCTAAAAGGACGTCCGGTGAGTCCCGGACGCCCATGGAAGCGAAAACGCTTCCGCCACCGGGGACAGACTGTGATGAACCACCAGGCATCGAGCCCGCGCATATTGCTGAAGCGGCTGAGGGAACTGATGGCGGAGCCATTGGAGCCGCAGGACCGCCTCGACCGCATCGTCGGCCAGATCGCCGACAATATGGTGGCCGCGGTGTGCTCGGTCTATGTGCTGCGCGCCGACAGCGTTCTCGAGCTTTACGCCACGCAAGGCCTGAAGCGCGACGCCGTCCACCTTGCCAGCCTGCGCATGGGGCAGGGGCTCGTCGGTACGATCGCGGCCTCGGCCCGTCCGCTGAACCTTTCCGACGCCCAGTCGCACCCCGCCTTCCGTTACCTGCCGGAGACCGGCGAGGAAATCTACCACTCCTTCATGGGCGTGCCGATCCTGCGCGCCGGCCGCACGCTCGGCGTTCTGGTCGTCCAGAACACCGATGAGCACGCCTATAGCGAGGAGGAGGTCGAGGCGCTGCAGACGGCGGCGATGCTGCTCGCCGAACTGATCGCCTCCGGCGACCTCAAGAAGATCACCCGCCCCGGCATGGAGCTGGATCTCACCCGTTCCGTATCGTTGTCGGGCGATGCCTATGGCGAGGGGATCGCGCTCGGTCATGCCGTGCTGCACGAGCCGCGCATCGTCATCAGCAATCTTGTCAACGAGGACAGCGACGCCGAGATCGCGCGGTTGCGCGCGGCCGTCGAGAAACTGCGCTTCTCGATCGACGAACTGTTGCAGCGCAACGATGTGCCGTCCGAGGGCGAGCACCGCGAGGTGCTGGAAACCTACCGGATGTTCGCCCATGACCGCGGCTGGGTCCGCCGGCTGGAAGAGGCGATCACGCTGGGGCTGACGGCCGAGGGCGCGGTCGAGAAGGTGCAGAGCGACACCAAGGCGCGGATGATCCGGCTTACCGACCCGTTCATGCGCGACCGGATGCATGATCTCGACGACCTCGCCAACAGGCTTCTGAGACAGCTGACCGGCGGAGAGATCGACCGCGACGGCGAGAATTTTCCCGATGACGCGGTCGTCGTGGCGCGGGTCATGGGCGCTGCCGAGCTTCTCGACTATCCGCGCGAAAAGCTGCGCGGCCTGGTGCTTGAGGACGGGGCCGCCACCAGCCATGTCATCATCGTCGCGCGTGCCATGGGCATTCCGGTGATCGGCCAGGCGACCGGCGTTGCCGCCCAGGTCGAAAACGGCGATGCCATAATCGTTGATGGCGATGATGGCGAGGTGCATGTGCGCCCGCTCGATGCACTCGTCGTTGCATACGAAGAGAAGGTCCGCCTGCGCGCCCGCCGGCAGGAACAGTTCCGCGCGCTGCGCGCCGTCGAGCCGGTTTCCGCAGATGGCGTGCGTTTCAAGCTGATGATGAATGCCGGCCTGCTGGTCGACCTGCCGCAACTCGACGATTCGGGCGCGGAGGGCATCGGCCTGTTCCGCACCGAGTTGCAGTTCATGATCGCCTCTCGCATGCCGAAGGCCGCCGAGCAGGAGAGTTTCTACCGACAGGTGCTCGACCATGCCGGCGACCGCCCGGTGACCTTCCGCACGCTCGATATCGGTTCCGACAAGATGGTCTCCTTCTTCCGCGCCCAGGAGGAGGAAAACCCGGCCATGGGCTGGCGCGCGATCCGGCTTGCGCTCGACCGGCCCTATCTCCTGCGCATGCAGATGCGCGCTCTGATGAAGGCGACGGCGGGCGAGACCCTGCGCGTCATGGTGCCGATGGTTTCCGAGGTCGGCGAGCTGCGCGAGACGCGGGCGCTGATGGCCAAGGAAATCCAGCATCTCGTCAAGTTCGGCCATCAGGCGCCGAGGAAGATCGAGCTCGGCGCCATGCTGGAAGTGCCGGCGCTGCTTTATGAAATCGACGAGCTGATGGCCGAGGTCGATTTCGTCTCGGTCGGGTCCAACGACCTCTACCAGTTCTTCATGGCGATCGATCGCGGCAATGCCCGGGTTTCCGACCGCTACGACACGATCAGCAAGCCGTTTCTCCGGATGTTGCGCGATATCGTGCGCGCGGGCGAGCGCAACAATGTGCCGGTGACGCTGTGCGGCGAATATGCCAGCAAGCCGATTTCGGCGCTGGCGCTGTTTGCGATCGGCTACCGCGCCGTGTCGATGTCGCCGACGGCGATCGGACCGGTGAAGGCGATGCTGCTCGGGCTCGATATCGACGCGGTCAGCGCCGAGATCAACGCCGCGCTTGACGATCCCGGCAACGGCACCCCGGTGCGCGCATTGCTTGAACGCTTTGCGAACGACCACAATATTCCGCTATAGACGGCGATCCGTCATAAGCGATCGGCGCGCGAGCGCTCCATAACAAACCTCCATAACCAGCGGAGTGATCCCGGCGTGGCAAGGCTACCCAAAGACAAGATGCGCGAATTGGAACGGCGGTTCTCCGAGGTCGAGGCCCGGATGTCGTCCGGTCCCGACGCGGAAACCTATGTGAAGCTCGCCTCCGAATATGCCGAGCTGGAACCGGTGGTGAAGAAGATCCGCGACTATCAGGCCGCCGAAAGCGAGCTTGCCGATCTGGAAACCCTGCTCGCCGACAAGGCGACCGACCGCGAAATGCGCGAACTCGCGGAAATGGAGATGCCCGACCTCGAGGAGAAGATCGACGCGCTGTCGGGCGAAATCCAGATCCTGCTGCTGCCGCGCGACGCCGCCGATGAAAAGAGCGCCGTGCTCGAAATCCGCGCGGGCACCGGCGGTTCCGAGGCGGCGCTGTTCGCCGGCGACCTGTTCCGCATGTATGAGCGCTACGCCTCTTCCAAGGGCTGGAAGGTCGAGGTGCTGTCGGCGAGCGAGGGCGATGCGGGCGGTTACAAGGAAATCATCGCCTCGGTCTCAGGCAAGGGCGTGTTCTCCCGGCTGAAATTCGAATCCGGCGTTCATCGGGTGCAACGCGTGCCGGAAACCGAGGCCGGCGGGCGCATTCATACATCGGCGGCGACCGTAGCCGTGCTGCCGGAAGCTGAGGATATCGATGTCGAGGTGCGCCAGGAAGATATCCGCATCGATACGATGCGCTCCTCAGGTGCTGGCGGCCAGCACGTCAACACCACGGACTCCGCCGTGCGCATCACCCACCTGCCGACCGGCATTGTCGTCACCAGTTCGGAAAAATCCCAGCACCAGAACCGGGCGAAGGCGATGCAGGTGCTCAGGGCAAAGCTCTATGACATGGAACGCCAGCGCGCCGATGATGCCCGTTCCGCCGACCGCAAGAGCCAGGTCGGTTCGGGTGACCGGTCGGAACGCATCCGCACCTATAATTTTCCGCAGGGTCGCGTCACCGATCACCGCATCAATCTCACGCTCTACAAGCTCGATGCCGTGATCGCCGGCGATCTCGACGAGGTCGTGGATGCGCTGGTGGCCGATTACCAGGCCGGCCAGCTTGCCATGCTCGGCGTCGAGGCGCATTGAGGTGACGCTTTCGGAACTCTTCCGCCAGACTGTCGACGCCTTCGCGGCGGCAGGTCTCGATGCGCCGCAGGAAGATGCTCATCATCTCGTCAGCGGCGTGCTCGGCCTGACGCTGACCGAGATGGTGACCGAGGGTGCGCGCGTGATCGATGCCATCGAGATGCAGGCGGTCGCCGAAGCGGTCGAACGCCGCAAGAACCGCGAACCGGTCTACCGCATTCTCGGCGCGCGCGAGTTCTACGGGCTCGACTTCCTGCTGTCGCCGGAAACGCTGGAGCCGCGGCCGGATACCGAAATCCTGGTCGAACAATGCCTGCCCTTCCTGAAACGCCGCATCGCCGAGACCGGGCGGGCGCGTTTCGTGGATCTCGGCACCGGAACCGGGGCGATCGCGATCACGCTGCTCAGCCAGTGTCCAGAAGCGGAGGGCGTGGCGACGGATATTTCCGAGGGCGCCCTTGAAACGGCGCGCGGCAATGCCTTGATAAATGGCGTAGCCGACCGGCTCAGCCTTAAACAGGGTTCGTGGTTCGAGGCAATTGACGGCCGGTTTGACATGATCGTGTCAAATCCGCCTTATATCGTCTCGGACGAGATTGCGGCGCTTCAGCCCGAGGTTCGCGATTTTGATCCGCTGGCAGCCCTTGATGGCGGCGAAAGCGGCCTGGATGCGTATCGGGCGATCGCCGCCGGCGCGGGCGACCATCTTGCCGAAGGCGGGATCGTGGCGCTCGAAATCGGAGCCGAACAGAAGGTGGCGGTGACCAGGGTGTTTACTGAGGCCGGTTTCAAACTCTCGGTTGCAGCCAAAGACCTCGGCGGAAACGATCGCGTGTTGATATTCATCAGGTCCGATTGAGGCCGGAGACAGAGGCGGCGGCTTTTTGGCCGCCGGCAATGGGTCTGTCTAAATATTTGAAACTGCGCGGCGTTCCTGTCGCGAAAGATTGCGATTTTCCGGCCCAGGCGCCCGGATTTTTTTGAAATCAGCTAAAGAAAGGGCTTGGAATTTCTCCACAGGCGGGCTAGGTTGCAGCCACGCAAAACGGCGACTGAAAGAAACAGCGATTCGTCGCTTGGCCTCAGTCTACAGGTTTTCCGTCCAATGTTGGTTCATTGCGACTTACCGTCTTTTGCGTGATTCAGGTCCTTAAATTCCACGAATGGCAGCGCTGAGATGCCCTGCCGGATGGACTATGCCGCCGTGTGTTCATGACACCGCCCGGCAAAGGGCGTAGCTCGACCATAAACAGAAATTCAGGTGAAGTTTTCATGAGGTCAGGACAGCAGAATAAACGCGGACGCGGGCGCGGCGGCAATAATAACAATTTCAACCGCAAGGGCGCCAATCCGCTGACCCGGACCTATGACAGCGCCGGTCCCGATGTGAAAGTCCGCGGCACCGCCCAGCATGTGGCGGAGAAATACATGACGCTGGCGCGCGACGCCCAGAGCGCCGGCGACCGCGTCATGGCTGAAAACTATCTTCAGCATGCCGAGCACTACAACCGGATCATCGCCGCCGCCCAGGCGCAGATGCAGGATCGCCACCAGCGCGACGACCGCTCCGACAATGATGACAATGACGACAACGCCGCCCAGGCCAACGGCAACCGCGCCGATGATCGCAATGACGGCAATGATCGTAACGACCGCAATGACCGTAGCGAGCGCAACGACCGCAACGACCGTCGCAACAATCGCCGCCCCGAACAGGCCGTCGATGCCGATGGGCCGCAGCCGGTGATTGAGGGCACGCCCGCCGAAGTGATGGCAGAAGATGCCAACGGCCAGCCGGTCGACAAGCCGCGCCGCCGCGCTTCGACCGCCGCCCGCCCGCGCCGCACCAAGCGCGCCGCCGCCGAAACGGCAGCCGAGGGCGAAGCACCGGCAACCGAGGACAAGGCACCCGCCGCCGAAGCCGCCCCGGAAGGCGAAGCCCCCAAGAAGCCCGCCCGCCGCCGTCGCACGCCGAAGGCGGAAGCTGGCGACAATGACGGCAACCACGACGCCAAGGCGCTGGCTGACGCTGCTTCGGAATAAGCAGCGGTCGTCGGGCCGAGGCGCAGTCGTTGGTTTCTGGCTTTCGATATCGGAAGCCTCTCCGTTCCTGATCTCTCCCCTTGAGGGAGAGATGCCCCGAGAGGGGCAGAGAGGGGTGAACCCTCTCCGAGAGTTCGGTGTTGACGGCTTTTAGGGCTTGCGCCCTTTACCCCTCTCTGTCGCTTTCGCGACATCTCCCCCTCAAGGGGCAGGGCAATCGCATATGAGCGATTTCGAGGAATCGAAAGACGAACAAAACAGAATCGTCGGAGGAACAAATGCTCCCAGATTCTACCTTTGTTCCGCATATGCGATTGCCCTGCCTCAAGGGGGGAGATTATTGGCTGTGAGGCTTCCGGTTCAAACGGACGGGAGCAGTCGCGGCAAACAAGCATATCGAATGAAACCGGCCCCGGCCGGTGGCGGGGACGAATGGCACTGGTGATTGCAATCGATGGCCCGGCGGCGGCCGGCAAGGGGACGCTGGCGCGCAGGCTCGCCGCCCATTACGGCCTCCCGCATCTCGATACCGGCCTCACCTATCGCGCCACCGCCAAGGCGCTCATCGATGCCGGCAAGCCGCTCGATGACGAGGCGATCGCCGCCGAAATGGCCGGCGCGATCGACCTTTCCGGATTGGACCGCGCGGTGCTTTCCGCCCACGCAATCGGCGAGGCGGCCTCGAAGGTCGCGGCCATGCCCAAGGTGCGCGTTGCGCTGGTCGCAGCTCAGCGCCGCTTTGCCGAAACTGGCAGGGGCGCGGTGCTCGACGGACGCGACATCGGCACGGTGGTCTGCCCCGAGGCGACGGTGAAGCTTTATGTCACCGCCGATGCCGCATTGCGCGCCAGACGCCGTTATGACGAGATTGTCGCTGGCGGCGGCGCTGCCGATTTCGCCGAAATTTTCGAAGACGTGAAGCGCCGCGACGCGCGCGATATGGGCCGCAAGGACAGTCCGCTCAGGCCGGCGGACGATGCGCACTTGCTTGATACGTCCAAAATGGGTATAGAGGCCGCGTTTCAGGCCGCGCGCGCGATTATCGACGGGCAGCTTGACCGGAATAACTGAAATTGGCGGGTTTTCCCGCATATAGAGGTTTTCACAGCATCCACGCGCCGGAATGCTCTTTGCCATAAGGGAAAGAGGGGTGCTCTGACTACCTGATATCAACACCAGCCACCGGCGCATCCGTGTCAGGCTTTTTGAGCCGGCACGATCCAGGAGTTTTCATGACTGCACAAACCCCCACGCGCGACGATTTCGCCGCAATGCTGGAAGAATCCTTCGGCGCCAACAATGATCTGGCCGAAGGCTATGTCGCCAAGGGCCTCGTCACGGGCATCGAAAAGGATGTCGCCATCATCGATGTCGGCCTGAAGGTCGAAGGCCGCGTGCCGCTGAAGGAATTCGGCGCCAAGGGCAAGGAAGGCGAACTCAAGGTCGGCGACGAGGTCGAAGTCTATGTCGAGCGCATCGAGAACGCGCTGGGCGAGGCCGTCCTGTCGCGCGAAAAGGCGCGCCGCGAGGAATCGTGGATCAAGCTCGAAGCCAAGTTCGAGGCTGGTGAGCGCGTTGAAGGTCTGATCTTCAACCAGGTCAAGGGCGGCTTCACCGTCGATCTCGACGGCGCGATCGCCTTCCTGCCGCGTTCGCAGGTGGATATCCGTCCGATCCGCGACGTTTCCCCGCTGATGCACACGCCGCAGCCGTTCGAAATCCTGAAGATGGACAAGCGCCGCGGCAACATCGTCGTTTCGCGCCGGACCGTTCTTGAGGAAAGCCGTGCGGAACAGCGTTCGGAAATCGTCCAGAACCTCGAAGAGGGCCAGGTTGTCGAGGGTGTCGTCAAGAACATCACCGATTACGGCGCGTTCGTGGATCTCGGCGGCATCGATGGCCTGCTGCACGTCACCGACATGGCATGGCGTCGCGTCAACCACCCGACCGAGCTTCTGACCATCGGTCAGCAGGTCAAGGTTCAGATCATCCGCATCAACCAGGAAACGCATCGCATTTCGCTGGGCATGAAGCAGCTTGAAGCTGACCCGTGGGATGGCATTTCGGCGAAGTATCCGGAAGGCAAGAAGATTTCCGGTACGGTTACGAACATCACCGATTACGGCGCGTTCGTCGAGCTGGAGCCGGGCATCGAAGGCCTGATCCACATCTCGGAAATGTCCTGGACCAAGAAGAACGTACACCCCGGCAAGATCCTGTCGACCACGCAGGACGTCGATGTCGTCGTTCTCGAAGTCGATCCGGCCAAGCGCCGCATCTCGCTCGGTCTCAAGCAGACGCTCGAGAATCCGTGGGAAGCCTTCTCCTTCTCCAACCCGCCCGGCACCGAAGTCGAGGGCGAGATCAAGAACAAGACCGAATTCGGCCTGTTCATCGGTCTCGAAGGCGATGTCGACGGCATGGT
>MDSV01074822.1_pt1 | contig 17091 bp, 14 predicted proteins | sample 810851 | NCBI WGS metagenome assembly MDSV01 (sample SAMN05326640, study PRJNA326480) | marine metagenome | isolation source: seawater | place: Atlantic Ocean: North East | collected 2012 | reverse complement strand
TGCATCCAATAAGTCCTTTGATGCATTCATCGCTAACATTGCCAACAAAACAAGGTACATCATACCAATCATTTGTTGACGAGGGGTTTGTTTTACTCCTGCCATAATAACTGTTTTTATTGATTGGATAATTCTTATGAATTATCTAGGCGACAACACGATTTTTTGCGACGCTTCAGTTATTAAATACAGATAAGTAAAATAGTTACACTTATTAATTTTGGATGAATTAATTATATTTTTTTGAGTTTTAAAATTTAATGCTACCAGTACATTAAGCTAGCTTAATTTTAAACAATACTCTTTTTCTAAAGTATTGCGATTAAATTTTAAGCGTTTAAACCATTATTTTCTATGCAAGAGCTATTTCTCTTATCTTTGAATCAAGATGGTCATAATTGATTGGTTTTCTGAGAACTAATTCGTTATCAATCTCTTTGTCTAGGTATTTAATGTATTTATCCTTCAATGAGGTTATAAATAACATTTTTGTTTCTGTTTTGTTTAAATAATTAAGTGTTTTATACAGTTCACTTCCAGTTACATAAGGCATCAGAAGATCCGTTATTACAAGATCTGGTTGATGTTTTAAAATTAGAGATAGAGCTTCCATCGCATTTGTTGATTCAATTACTTTATGACCTTTTTTAGTTAAATAAAAAGAAAGTTTTTTAAGAACAAGTAGATTATCATCAATTATTAGAATATTCATAGCGTCAGAGCTTAGGGGATGTCTAATTGGATACGGTAAAAAAAAGATAAAGTTATTTTTTTAATCGATTAACTTCGTTTTTTAATCGATTAATGTTGCTTTTGATTAGTTGTCAAAATCTATTATTATGATTGGGCTTAAAACCTTTGCCTGGCAAGATAGAGCAGTTCCACTTTCAACTTCATCATCAGATAATGCAATGTTATTTTCCATTTCAATTTCCCCTTCTCCAATCAAACATTTACACACACCACACACACCACCCTGACAAGAGAATGGAATATCATAACCTGCGGCTAATCCAGCTTCTAATATTGATTCGTTTTTTTTTATTACGAACTCAAACGTTTCACCATTTAATATTGCTGTGGCTATGCTCGAACCCTTTTTATTTTTCGATTTTTGTTTTTTGTCAACTTTATTTGAAATGAAAAGTTCATAATGGATGCAAGAGGCATCAAAATTTAACGTGTTTTCTAGTAAGTTTTTTATAGTTGTTGTCATATCTTGAGGACCACAGATAAAAACGTTATCAGTAAGATTTACGGGGGCTAATTTTTTAAATATCTTTTTAATTTTCCTCCCCTCAAGTCTCCCGTTGTGAAATCTACTTTTTCCTTTAGTTTGGCTGTAAATAAAATGTACGTTAAGTTTTTCTGAATACTTTTGATTAAGAGTTTCAATTTCTTTTTTAAATATGGTTAATTCAGGTGATTTATTTCCGTAAAATAAATTAACAGTACTATTTGGTTCCTGGATCAATATTGTTTTCAGGATAGAAATAATAGGCGTTATACCACTACCTGCAGCGATTAAAGTGTATGATTTTTCATTTTTAGGTTGAGGGTTTAAAAAAAAGTCTCCGGAAGGTTTAGTCACATCAATAATATCACCAATTTTAAGCTCTTGAACTGCATACGTCGAAAACTTTCCATTTGGTATTTGTTTTACAACTAATTTAATTTTCCCTGATTCAGGAGTCGAACAAATAGAGTATGACCTTCTTATTTCCTCATTATTTATTTGTTTCCTAACCGTTACGAATTGTCCTGCCTTAAATGAAAATTCACTTGAGAGAGTTTGAGGAATTTCAAATTCAATCGAAACAGAATTAGAGGTTTCTTTTTTAACATTCAGAACGTAAAGCGAGTAAAACATATTATAAAATAAACAAAATATATTAGTGTTGTTATTTTTCTGATTATGAGAGGTTTATGTTCTTTTTTATCAGATTTGATAATTAGATATAATTTGAATTAATAGCTGAGTTTTAAAAGCAAAGGTTTTTTAATTCTCCTTAAATTGGAAATGACTCAATATTAATAACTCATTTTTCTCTACCTCAAAAAGGGTAATTTAATTAAAAACATAATATAGCCTGTATTTAAAGGCTTTTAGTTCAGTAAAAAAAGCTGTTAATTTCATGGTGTAATTTGATTTTTGATTATTTTTGACAAGTAAAATTAAGCTGAGTTTTACAGCTTTTGCAATCTTATTTTAAGTCAAAAATTTATTGATATGTTCGGAGGATTAATTAAGCGCTTGAAGAGAAAGGAGGTATCGGGTAAAACTCGAAAGAAATATTCTAAAGAAGAAGCTGAATATATATTGTTGTTTGGCACTCAGTCGGGAAATACTCAAAGCATGGCGAAAGCTTTTTATAAAGGCCTACTTGCGGAAGGGAAGAAAGTCTTTATGGATCAACTTGATAATTATTCTTCTTATGAAAATGCAACACATCTAATTATTTTTACATCGACATACGGTGTGGGTGGCCCTCCAAATAATGCCAATTATTTCGAGGATTTGATTAAAGAAAAGGATGCTATAAATCCTTTAAAGTTCTCAGTTGTGGCATTTGGATCTACATCATTCCCAGAATTTTGTCAATTCGGTGTTGATGTCGATCGTTGGCTTGAATCAACCCATAATTTGGAGCGATTTTTACCATTGGTTAGAATTAACGACCAATCTGCTTCTGATATTCGGAGTTGGCTTTCACTTTGGAATCGTGTCGCTAATATGGAGGTGAATATAGGGGTGAGGGATTTGGGTACTAAAATTTCAAAGGTTGAGAGTTTTACTATTTTAGAAAATCCTAAGATTAATAATGATAACACTGCGTTAATCAAACTCCGACCGACTAAATCAACTGACTTTCAGTCCGGTGATTTATTAAGTATAATTCCCGAAGGATCGGAAAAGCCGAGGATGTACTCAATTGCTAGAATTGATAATGATATTATTTTGAGTGTCAAAAAACACAATAGTGGTATTTGTTCTGCTTATTTATGCGGCTTACAAAAGGGAGATGTTATTTCAGCTTATCTTGAACGAAATGAGTCATTTCATTTTGTCCCTGATGCTCCTTCAGTCTGGTTGATTGGTAATGGAACAGGTATAGCACCTTTCCTCGGAATGATTGAAGAAAATCAGAATTCATCTTTGAAACTTATTTGGGGAGGTCGAACGGTATCATCTTTTGATATATACAAGCCCTATGTTGAAAAAGCGATAAAAAATGGCCTTATGGATAAATACGAATTAGCCTTATCCAGAGAAGATAATGGACAATATGTTCAAGATGTTTTAGCTCAGCAGGAGAATGAGGTTTCGGAGGCCTTCAATACTGGATGTGTTTTTATGCTTTGTGGATCTATGGCGATGCAGGATTCCGTTCTTGAAGTACTGAATAGGATTACAAATACTAAGTTAAACCGATCCCTTAGTTCTTTTCAGAGTAATGGTCAGCTACTGAAGGATTGTTATTAAATATAATTTTACTGTTTTCTATTCGAGAAAAAGACTCTGTTCAATAATTTCAGGACTCAAAATTTAATTTAATATAAAATTTATCTTTTTTTGATTGGTCTTGAAATTAAAACGCTTGTGTTTTCCTAAGGTATTTGTTTTTTCATTTTACAGGTGAAAAAATATTTTTACTAATTCAAACCCGACTATTGAAAACATTTGAATTGATAGTGATTTTAAAAAACAGAGAATTATTATCTAAAACATATCAGGCTTAATTAAGACTTATTTAATATATCTTGAATGATTTTTTTGAATAAATCGTTGTTTTTTTGGAAATATACTGGTGAAAAGTAAGATTTTTTAATCGGATAAATATTTCGCTATTCAATTTTTATTTCAAGAGCGTAAAAATGTTTTTACGTTTGTAGGACATATTAAACTTATGGTATATAAATTAATACAATACATACTTAGGCTTTATCTTCCTGTTTTTTTTAAAAAAATGGAATTTAGAGGGTTAGATAATATACCTCAAGACAAACCGGTTATTTTTGCTGTGAATCATCAAAACGCTTTTCTAGATGGTATATTGGTTGCACTGAAACAACGTCGTCCCGTTTTCTTCTTGACTCGTTCTGATGTTTTTAAAGGCAGAGGTATTGTTAAACTTTTCAAGATTCTTAATCTTGTTCCTATCTTTAGAGCACAAGATGGTACTGGTGATATCACAACCCGAAATTATCAAACATTTAAATACTGTATTCGAGAACTTGAAAAAAGAAAACCAGTTTTAATTTTTCCAGAAGGTGAAAGTGAGCCGATTCATCATTTATTTGATTTAAAAAAAGGAGTTGCGCGTATAGCTTTTGAAGCAGAGGCTAAAAATAATTTTAAACTTGGATTACACGTTGTTCCGGTTGTTATTAATTACGAAAATCATTTCCTTGCAGGTAAAAAGGTCTATGTGAATTATCTTAAGCCGATATTAATTTCTGAATACAAGAATTTATATTTTGAGAATAAATTTCGAGCAATGAACTTTTTCCTAAAAAAGTTACAACATGAAATGAGAGAAAACATGATTCATATTTCAGGTGATTATGTCAAATTTAAAAGAAGATACTGGAGGGGAATCCTTAGACAATCTAGAAATGATAAAGAAATAATAGCTGCCATTAAATCTATACCTTACGATACTAGTAATTTTTCCATGGTGGGGCACAGTTGGAAACAAGAAAAGCATAAATATAATAAACCAAAACCTTTTTTAGTGCGCAGTTTTTACTTTGTCATTTGTTTACCAGGTTTTGTTTTATTTTCTCCAACAATTTTAATTACGAAATTAATACTTATTAAAGTCAAAGATGAATCATTTTATTTATCGATTATAGCCCTAAGTTGGCTTTTGTTTGGTTTGGCTCAAACTTCTATTTTATCTATTTATATTTGGAATTATACTGATATATATATTTTAATAGGCTTTATACTATTTAATTTTACAATTGTATTTATTACACTTAGAAACCTTAACAAACCTATTTAATTGTTGTAGTTACTTTTTTTCTAACTCAGGAGCTTCTGAATTAATGTAATTGGTGAATTTCCAAATTTCTAAAATTTCGTCGACCTTAACTTCATAGGGTTGGTATGAAGAATTAGTAGAACATAGTAAAATTGTCTTATTTTTTTTTAGTTGGTTGTAAACAATCTTAAATACAATTCCTTCATCTTTAGTAATAATAATATATGGGTATCCATTTTTTATATAGTTCCAATTTTGGATAAATTCGCCGGTAACAAAGCTACCATCAGATATTGGAGGCATTGAGTCACCTGAAATCGGAAAAGACCTATACTTTCTATCTTTAGATAAAAATGGAAGCTGAAAAGTAGGCAATACTTTTATATATTCAGGATCATATAAACCCTGTGTATAACCTGCTTGTGCTGCTAAGGGAACCAGCTCAATATTTTCTTCATCTTCATGGTTTACAGTTGTGGTTAGGACCCTTAGTTTTCTTCCATTTACATCAATATTAAAACCGTTTTCCAAGTTTGTTAATCTAAGTTCTGAAAATTCATGCAGGTTCTCTTTAAGAAATACATCAATTGGGAGACTGAAATATTTAGAAATCTTCATTAGTGTCCTGAAGTTAGGTTCTGCTGCTTCGTTTTCATAAGCGCTCCAAGTTGATCTGGTGATTTGTAGCGTTCTTGATAAATCGGCTTGGGATCTAGACCTTCTTTTTCGTAATAATTTTAAATTACTTCCAAAATAACTCATTGACAAAAAATTTGTCAAAAGATAAGAAGGATTTTAACAAATCGCAAATATATAAACAGAATGGATAATGACTTATTTAATCCTAATTAACTGATGAGTTTAGTCTGTTTAATGTTTCAAATGCTTCTTCTATTGATTTAATAGAGCTAAATGTGACGGCTAATCTTGCTTTTATTTCTTTCATTTTACAGATTTTTGAATTGTTTTGGACAAATAATAATATTTCGCCAAATTTTTCTGTCTGATAATATTTACTGTCAGGATTTGATATAAAGTATCCCCTGAGAATTCTGTTTTTCAGATATAAACGCTCTAATCCTATTTTTTGGGCTAGCCATTTTAAGCGCATTGTAGCGATTAGCTCCTCTGTTTGGTGAGGTAGCTCTCCAAATCGATCTATTAGATTATTTGTGAACTTTTGAAGCTCATCCTCTTTTTGAATATCGTTTAAATTTTTATAGAGATGTAGCCTCTCATCTACCGCATTTACATACGTATTCGGAATAAGTATCTCCATGTCTGTTTCAATAATACAGTCTTTAACGAAAATTTTGTTTTCCTCCTTAAGTTCCTCTGCATATAATTCTTTAAACTCCCCTTCTTTTAATTCTTGAATAGCTTCATCGAGAATTTTTTGATAAGTATCGTAACCAATATCAGAAATGAATCCAGATTGTTCACCTCCCAGTAAATCACCAGCTCCTCTAATGTCTAAGTCTCGCATGGCTATATTGAATCCACTTCCTAAATCACTAAATTCTTCAAGTGCTCTTAGTCTTTTTCGTGCCTCTAGTGTTAAGCTACTTTGATTAGGAGTTAATAAAAAACAAAATGCTTTTTTATTAGATCTTCCCACACGTCCTCTCATTTGATGTAAATCACTCAGTCCAAAATTTTGTGCCTGATTTATTATTATAGTATTGGCATTTGTAATGTCTAGTCCAGATTCAATAATTGTAGTGGCTACTAAAACATCAAAATCACCATTCATAAAATCCTTCATAACAGTCTCAAGTTTCTTTCCTTCCATTTGACCATGCCCAATTTTTATTTTTCCATTGGGAACGAGCCTTTGTAAAATACCCGCAACTTCTTTAATATTCTCAATTCGATTATGAATAAAATAAACTTGTCCTCCACGAGATAATTCATAGGAAATAGCATCTCTTATATTCTCTTCATTAAAACCTGTTATACATGTTTCTATAGGGTAACGGTTCGGAGGTGGCGTGTTTATTACACTAAGATCTCTAGCACCTAATAGTGAAAATTGAAGTGTTCTTGGAATGGGAGTTGCGGTAAGTGTTAATGTGTCGAGATTAGCTTTTAAAGTTTTCAGTTTGTCTTTTACCGAAACACCAAACTTCTGCTCTTCATCAATTATTAACAAACCTAAGTCATTGTACTTAATATCTTTACCGGCTAACCGATGAGTCCCTATTATAATATCAATTTTTCCTTTCTCTAGTTTATTAAGCGTTTCTTTTTGTTCTTTAGCACTTCGAAATCTATTGATATAGTCAACTGAAACAGGAAATTCTTCAAGTCTTTTTGAAAAGGTTCTGTAGTGTTGAAGAGCCAATATTGTTGTAGGAACTAGTATTGCAACTTGTTTTCCATCTGTGGCCGCTTTAAAAGCAGCTCTGATAGCTATTTCTGTTTTTCCAAATCCCACATCTCCGCAGACTAAACGGTCCATAGGGAAGGGTTTCTCTAAGTCTTTTTTCACAGCTATAGTTGATGTGATTTGATCGGGTGTGTCTTCAAAAAAGAAAGAGGCTTCCAATTCGGTCTGGAGGTAGGAGTCTTTGCTAAAAGAAAATCCTTTAGTTGCTTTTCTTTTAGCGTAAAGCTTTATAAGATCATAGGCGATTTTTTTAACTTTTTTCTTAGTGTTCGCCTTTTTTGTTTTCCAAGTATTTGTTCCTAATTTATTAAGTACTGGTTCTTTGCCTTCTTTTCCTGAGTATTTGGATATTCTATGTAAAGACTGAATTCCAACGTATAGAACGTCTCTATCTTTGTATATTAGTCGAATTGATTCGGTCTGCCTGCCGCCTTGTTCAATGATTTCTAATCCATCAAAAACTCCAATTCCATAATCAATATGTGTGACGAAATCTCCTTTTTTTAAACCAGTTAATTCTTTTATTGTTAAAGATTGATTGCTTTTTTTTAGACTATCTTTTACTCTAAATCTGTGGTATCTGTCAAATATTTGGTGGTCGGTATAACAAGTTATTTTTGTGTCTTTATCAATAAATCCCTCGTGAAGTGTAAAGTATTGGGGGGTAAATGAAATGTTTTCTTGAGTTTTTTTGTTGGCTTCCTCGTGATCCTCAAAAATAGAGTGAATACGCTCAATTTGCTTAGGATTATCGCTGATAATGTTTACTTCGTGATTAATCAATTTGTTGTTTTTCAGATCATCAATTAAAATTTTGAAGTTTTTATTGAAGTTAGGTTGTGGAAGTGTATTGAAATTTAAAGTAGTAGATTCTGTATAAAATTGACTTCCTCCAAATTCGATTACTTTAGAATTTTTTATCAATTCTTGTAATTCATTTTTCGTCAAATATATTTCGTTAGGCGGTCGTTGAATAGAATCTTTTTCAATTTTACTCCATGCATCCACTGCTTTTTTATAAAGGCGGTTAGTTTTATCAAGGGTAGCCTGAACATCTCTGATCCAAACGATTGATGAAAGCCCAAGAAATTCGATAAAAGAGGTTTGTTCGTCTTGTATTAACTTTTCCTGAACATTAGGTACAATTTGAATGTGTTCGTATTTTGCAATTGAAAGTTGATTGGAAGGGTCAAAGGCACGGATACTATCAATTTCATCTCCAAAAAATTCTATTCTAAAAGGTTTATCATAGGAGTATGACCAGATGTCTAGTAAGCCTCCCCTAACTGCGAATTGACCAGGTTCAACAACAAACTGCTCTCTAGTGAATTCATATTCAAATAATACGTCAATTAAAAAGTCCATAGGAAGATTATCACCTACTTTTATTTTATGACTGTTTTTAGTAAGTTCTTTTTTCGTAATCACCTTTTCTAGTAATGCTTCAGGGTAGGTGACTATAAACTTTTTCTTGCTATCATTAAGCTCTGAAAGTACTTCTGCTCGTTGAACTATGTTTGCATTTTGAGTCCTACTCGTCTCATAGGGGGATGTTGAACTGGATGGGTAATAGAGAGCTTTCGTTTCTCCCAATAAATTTTGAATATCATTATATATATATGCTGCCTCTTCTTGATCATTAGCAATAATAAGCTGTTTACGGGCTTTTTTAATTTGAAGAGCAGCCATGAAAACATTAAGAAATGATCCCTTATGACCTTTCAGTACTAGTTTTTCATCCGTAATTAACGAATCGTATAGAGTATAGAATAAAGGGTGTTTTTCAAATTTTGATAACCAATTAATAGAATTCATCTTGTAAAATTACTCAAATTGAAAAATAAACATACCAATGGAATCAAAACAATTAAATGAAACGTTATTTAAATTGGTAAAACGGATGTTTTTAAGTCTCAACGTAGCTGAATAGAATGATTTGAGCGATTTTTTTTCATTATTTCATTGAAAAATTTTGATGCTATTCCAAAAATTATATTTTTGCGAGAAATTGGATATTATTTTAAAATACTTTAAATATGTATTGGACGTTAGAGCTTGCAAATTATTTAACAGATGCACCTTGGCCAGCAACAAAGGATGAGTTAATTGATTATGCAATGAGATCAGGAGCGCCTTTAGAGGTTACTGAGAACTTACAAGAGCTGGAGGAAGAAGTTGAGTCATTCGAAAGCATTGAAGAAATTTGGCCGGATTTCCCAACAAAAGAAGATTTCCTCTTCAATGAAGATGAGTATTAGCAGATTATTACTCCCGAGAAAGAGGGATTTATTTATAAATACTCAATAAAATCTAGTGTTCCCATTTCAGGAATAACTCATTTTTTTCGACTTTCATTTCGATGTCTTTTCCGAGAATTAATGCTCTGTTGTCGTTAATGTGACCTGCTGGGAAGTTCGTAAAAATAGGTATTTCTAGCTTTTTGCAGAGTTCAAATATAATCTCCTCCGGAGATTTCCCAAAAGGAATTGGACCTTCTTTAATTTTAGTGAAACCTCCAATGATTAAACCCGCTATATCTTTAAAGAAGTAATTTCTTTTAAGGTTCTGAAGCATTCTGTCTATATGATAAGTATATTCAGATAAATCCTCTAAAAAAACAATTTTATTCTTAGTTTCTCCTAAAGATTCTGAGCCGCAAAGACTATATATAATTGAGAGATTTCCTCCAATTAACTGACCTCTTGCATTACCATCTTGACAGAGTTTATTTCTAATAGATTTTACTTTATACTCCATAGAGCCTTTAAGAATTATGTCTCTCAAGGAATTTTTGGATTCTAAAGTGTTTTCGTTAAAAAAAACAGGCATTGTGCCGTGTATAGTAGGGATGTTGAAATTAGAGTTAATGTGGATGTGAAAAACAGTGATATCGCTAAATCCGATCAGCCATTTAGGGTTTTTAATGAAAAATGAGAAATCAATTTTATCAATAATTCTTACGCACCCATATCCACCTCTAGCAGAAATAATTGCTTTTATTTCAGGATTATCTAACATTTTTTGGATATCAGCTCTTCGGTGTTCATCGTCTCCGCTAAACTGATTCCATTCAGAGCCAACCGTATCACCGATTACAACTTCTAGGCCCCAATTCTCAAAAGTTTTAACTGCAGGTTGAATTTCTTTTAGTGTGATTTTTTTCGCAAAAGCAACAATTCCTATTTTATCGCCCGATTGTAATAGAGGAGGATGCATAATATTAAATATACGAAACCAACAATAGTTAAGAAGTGTTTTTAGAATAAACTTCGAAAGAGTTATTACTAATTTTTGAAAAGCGCATTTATACTCTGGATATAATTTAAAACTTCTTCTTTTCCTGTTTTTTTCTCAGAGGAAGTAATAAAGTAAGGCGGTAATTCCTCCCAGTATTTAAATAATTCTTCTTGATATACTTTTATATTATAGCTTAAATCTTTTTGTTTTATTTTATCTGATTTAGTAAATATTACGGAAAAAGGGACATCTTTTTCTCCGAGAAAAAGCATAAAATCGATATCAATTTGCTGAGGTTTTATTCTTGAATCTACCAAAACAAAAGTGTTCATTAAGTTTTCGCGATTTAGAATATAATTCTTAATCATCTTACTCCATTCCTCTCTTGATTTTTTGCTAACCTTTGCATAGCCGTAACCAGGGAGATCGCATAAATACCAATCCTCATTGATTAAGAAGTGATTTATTAGCTGAGTTTTACCTGGAGTTGATGAAGTTTTAGCTAGGCCTTTATTTCCACATAGCGCGTTTATTAAAGAGCTTTTCCCAACATTTGATCTTCCTATAAACGCATATTCAGGAATGTTTGGGGTAGGGCAATCTTTCCAATGAGGCTTGCTTATTATAAATTTAGAAGACGTTATTTTCATGCCTGAAAGTTAGGTCCGAAATGACTTTGAATTTATTAGGGCTAACTTTCGTTATCTTTTTCTAACGTTTTCTAACCAAGGTGATAATATATCGTTAAATTTGACAGGATGTTCCATCATGGCAGCATGTCCGCATTTGTCAATCCAAAATAATTCTGATTTTGGCATGAGTCTATTGAAATCTTCAGCGACTTCTGGAGGAGTGACAATATCTTGCTTTCCCCAAATTAAGCAAACAGGAATGTTGAAATTTGGAAGATCTTTTTCCATGTTGTGGCGAATGGCGCTCTTGGCTAAAGCTAGGATCTTTATTAATTTACTTCTCTCTCCGATTATACCAAGAACTTCGTCAACTAATTCATCAGTAGCTAGTTCAGGATCATAAAATGTTTTGGCTGTTTTTTCGCGAATATACTCTTTATCTCCCTTTCGAGGATATTGATTTCCAAAAGCATTTTCGTATAAACCTGAGGAGCCTGTTAATACCATAGAATGGACTTTTTCTGGCCAGTTGGCGTAGTATACGAGAGAAACATGACCTCCTAGTGAATTACCCAATAGGGTTACGTTTTCATATCCTTTGTGATCAATAAACTTTTTAACAAACTTAGCTAATGATTTGACTCCTGTAGTTGCAACTGGCATATCATAAAGAGGGAGCATAGGAATAACTACTTTGTAATTACTCTTAAAGTGTTCGAATAGATCTTTAAAGTTAGATAAGGCACCAAAAAGTCCGTGCAATAGCACTATTACCTCTCCTTCTCCTTCTTCTAAATATTTGAATTTACCGTCCTCTTTGATTTTATAATCCATATTCGCTTGATTCAATATCAAAACAAATATAGTAAAAGCGTTGAGGGGTTCAAATTGTAGAAGATAAAAATGTGAATTAGACTGGTGGAATCCACTCTAATTAGCCGTCTAAAAAGATTATGTCTTGATTTTTATGAAAGTAAATTGAATGTTAAACTTATTAACAAATAATATTATACCCACTAATTCCCACATTTATAAAAGTCTCGAAAAGACCTTAAAAATATATGTTTTTCTTATCTAACGAAACAAAGATAAGGCGTATACGTTTCTAAGTTATTAACAAGGTGGTAGTTGGTGGTAAAAAGTGGTAAAAATCTTATTATATTTATAGTAATAGATTGACAGTTATGACAAATTTGATTGGAGAATATGAATGCAGAGTCGATTCCAAAGGGCGTTTATTGGTTCCTTCTGGGTTACGAAAGCAGTTTTCTCCAAAGGCTGAGGGTAAATTATTTGTGAAGCGAGGGATTGAGAGTTGTTTGGAGTTGTATCAAAAGCACGATTGGGAATCCGTTTCTGAGAAAGTAAGCGGTCTTAATCAGTTTGTTAAAAAAAATAGAGTTTTTGCTCGGAAGTTTATAAGTGGCGCAACACAATTAGAGTTGGATAGTGTTGGTAGGATTAATCTTCCGAAGAACTTATTAGAATACGCGGGAGTCAAGAAGGACTTAATCTTGTTCGCTTATGGTAATAAAATTGAGGTTTGGGATAAGGTGAGTTATGATTCAGTATTAGATATGAATGATGATGATTTTGCTGGATTAGCGGAAGATGTTATGGGGGATATTAATCTTGAAGAGTAGATGCGATACCACACGTCTGTATTGTTAAAAGAAAGCGTTGACGCTTTAGGTGTTTTAGAGGATGGTGTATATGTTGACGTCACCTTTGGTGGAGGCGGACACTCTAAAGAGATTTTAAGCAGAGTTGAGAGCTGTTCTTTATTTTCTTTTGATCAAGACGAAGATGCCTTAGAAAATGACTTAGAGGATAGTCGTTTGACGTTGATTCATGCTAATTTTTCTGATTTAGAAAATGCTTTGAAGCTTTACAGGGTTGATCATGTTGATGGGGTTTTAGCTGATTTGGGAGTTTCTTCTCATCAGTTTGATGCGGAAGAACGAGGTTTTTCGATTCGATTTGACGGTCCGTTAGATATGAGAATGGGTAGAAATATTGAGAAATCTGCGGCAGATATTATTAGTGAATATTCTTGGGAGGAAATCGCTGCTGTGATAAGGTCTTATTCTGATTTAAAGGGAGCTGGTAAAATTGCAAGAAGGATTAAAGATGTCCATTCTTCAAGTCCAATAAAAAGAACCGGAGAATTGGTTGAAGTGATTCGGAAATTAGCTCCGCCAAATAAGCATAATAAATTCTTGGCTCAAGTGTTTCAGGCCCTTAGAATTGAAGTAAATGATGAAATGAGGGTTTTGAAGGATATGCTTACACAAACAATAAATGTTTTAAAGCCAGGAGGAGTTTTGGTGGTTATATCTTATCATTCAATTGAGGATCGATTAGTCAAGAATTTTATGCGGTCAGGAGATTTTTCAGGAGATGAGAAAAAAGATTTTTTTGGTAATTCGCTTTCTCCTTTTAAAGTGATTACAAGAAAACCAATTGTTCCAAATGAGGACGAAATAGATGTGAATAATAGAGCGAGAAGTGCAAAATTAAGGATAGCCAAAAAAGTTTGATTTGAAAGAGCGTTGGAAATTTAAAAAGTGGTTTGGTCTAAATGATAAAGTGTTTTTTAAAAATCTACCATTTGTGGGGTTTTTAACTCTATTAGGTGTTTTATACATTACAAACTCCTATTATTTGGAGGAGACAGTAAGAGATATTGAAATCATAAAAAATAAAATTAATGATCAAAATAATGAGTTTGTAATTACAAAAACTCAGGTGAGTATAAAAGGGCAGCGAAATGAAGTGGTAAATAAAGTCTTTAGTTTAGGATTGGAAGAAAGTAAAAACCCTCCATTTCAAATGCAACAACGAACTAAAATAGAAAGTGAATAAGTGGAGTCAAAAACAAACATATTAAAAAGGGTTTACGTTTTCTTTTTTGTTTTAGTCGGTTTCAGCTTACTGATAGTGTTTTTTACAATTAATATCCAATTCCTTAAAACAGAAAAGGTAATTGAAAACGTTAAAACTACTACCGTCAAAACAAGGACTTTCCCTGCTAAAAGAGGTGATCTTTATGCCAAGGACGGAAGCTTGTTAGCTACATCTTTAACTTACTATGAAGTCGGATTAGACCTTACTTCTCCTGCAATTGTAGAAGACACACTTAATAAATATGTACAAGGATTAGCTGACTCTTTAGAGTCGTTAATTGGTAAAAAATCCTCATCGGATTATTATAGATATATTTTAGAAGCCTATAAAGATTCGGTAAAGTGGTTGCCTTTAAGCAGAGCTTTGAATTATCCTGAATTCCAAAGTTTAAAGACCTTTCCTTTTATTAATCAGGGAAGACTTAAGAGTGGCTTGGTTTACAGCAAGAAAACCAAAAGGAAAAAGCCTTTCGGTATTTTGGCTTCAAGAACAATCGGTTCAAGAGCTCCGTTTGGGTTAGAAGGTGCGTATGATGCTTATTTGATGGGCGTTAATGGTAAGCAACTGCAGCGACGAAAATCAAATGTGTGGGTTCCTGTCAATAACACAAATATTAGAGAATCCGTAGATGGGTCAGATGTTTATTCAACAATCGATATAAATATTCAAGAAGTCGCCGAGAATGCTTTAAAAGACCAACTTTTTTTTAACAAAGCAGATTATGGATGTGCTGTGGTAATGGAGGTTGAAACCGGTAAAATAAGAGCAATCGCAAACCTTTTAATAGACACTATAACTAATGAATTTACTGAGGCGAGAAATTTTGCTATTGCTGATGCTGAGGAACCTGGCTCAACTATAAAGCTAGCAAGTTTTATGGCTATTTTGGAAAAAAACCAACTTGATTTAGATCAAAAAGATATAAAAATAGGAAACGGGAGGTATAAAGTATTTGATAGAGTAGTAAAAGACTCGCATGTTTCGAGCTCTAAACTTTCAGCTCGAGAAGTTTTTGAGAAGTCCTCGAATGTAGGAACTGTTAAGCTGGTTGAAAAATACTACAAAAGCAATCCTGAAGAATATATTCAAAGACTTTATGCTTTTGGGTTACTTGATAAATTGAATCTTGATATTATTGGAGAGGCAACTCCAATGATAAAATCTCCTTCGGATGACGATTGGTATGGGACTACATTAGCCTGGACCTCTCACGGATATGAATCTAGGCTAACTCCATTACAAATATTAGCGTTTTATAATTCTGTTGCGAATAATGGAGAACTAGTTAAACCCATTTTTATTGAAAAAATAGTTGATCAAAATAATAAAGAGACTTTATTTAAGCCATTCGTTATAAAGTCATCAATTTGCTCTAAAGAATCAGTAAATAAACTCAGAGGCTTACTTGAAGGTGTTGTAAGAAATGGTACAGCAAAAAGACCTTTTAGAGGTTCTTTATATAAGGTGGCTGGTAAAACAGGTACCGCAGTTACAAATTACAGTACTTTAGGAGTGACAAAGAAAAACTACAGAAGCTCATTTGTAGGTTATTTCCCTGCTGATAACCCAAGATATTCTTGTATTGTTGTCATTACAAATCCTCGTCAGAATGGAATTTATGGAAGTAGTACTGCAGCTCCTGTTTTTAGGAAAATATCAGACAGGATTTACGCTTTAGACAAAGAATTAAGAACAGAATTAGTAATTCAGAATAAACCGATTAATATAAAAACTAAAAATGGTCGGGAAAATGAAATGGTAACAATTTCTCAAAATCTTAATGTTAATTCTAAGTTAAGAGGTTCAAATAGATATGTATCTGCGAAGATTAAAAAGAATGAGCTATATGTGAAATCGTTAAAAAAAATGGACGGATATCTCCCAAATGTCAAAGGTTTAACTATGAAGGATGCTTTGTATTTATTGGAGCAAAAAGGATTAAAGGTTAACGTTAAAGGAAAAGGTAGAGTTGTTAAGCAAAGTTTGAGACCTGGCAGTAAAGTGATTAAAGGAAAACAAATTGAAATTATTTTGGGATAATGAAGTTACTATCTGATTTGTTATATAAGTGTAGAATTGAAAAGGTTCAAGGGGATACTAATCGCTCGGTTACTTCAGTTTGCTTTGACTCACGTAACGTAAAACAGGATTGTGTTTTTATAGCTACTCGCGGGACTTCTTTTGATGGGCATTCTTTTGTGAACAAGGCCATTAATAAAGGTGCAATAGTTATTATCTGCGAACATTTTCCAGATGAAGTTGATCAACGAATAACTTATGTAAAGGTAAAGGACTCTTCTTGTGCCCTTGGAGTTGTTGCTGCTAATTTTTACAATAATCCATCTGAGAAGCTTAAGCTAATTGGAGTAACGGGTACAAATGGGAAAACTACTATCGTAACTTTATTGTATTTATTATTCAGAGATTTTGGTAAAAAGGTGGGCATGCTTTCAACAGTCCGAAATCAAATTCTAGGAGATTCGATTCCCTCAACACATACTACTCCTGATGCTATTGCTATAAATAAGTTACTAGCAGAAATGGTTGATAAAGGTTGTTTGTACTGTTTTATGGAGGTTAGTTCTCACGCTATTCATCAAAATAGAATATCAGGTTTATATTTTGATTTAGCATTGTTTTCAAATATCACTCATGATCACTTGGACTATCATAAAACCTTTGACGAATATATACGTGCCAAAAAACAATTTTTTGATGAGTTGCCATCGGGGTCAATTGCTATCACTAATGCAGATGAACGACATGGAAATACTATGATTCTTAATACGAAAGCCACTATTAAAAAGTATGGGTTAAAAGCTATGGCTGATTATAAATGTAGATTAATAGAAAACTCCTTTGAAGGTTTGCAATTGAACATTGATGGACAGGAAGTTTGGACCAGATTAGTTGGTTCTTTTAATGCCTACAATTTATT
>MDSV01167367.1_pt1 | contig 17096 bp, 16 predicted proteins | sample 810851 | NCBI WGS metagenome assembly MDSV01 (sample SAMN05326640, study PRJNA326480) | marine metagenome | isolation source: seawater | place: Atlantic Ocean: North East | collected 2012 | reverse complement strand
GGTTTTCCAGAATATGTATCTAAAGCATGTGTTGTTAATTTAGTCATAAAATATTATTACTATAATATACATATTAACTAATTAAATGTTCAATAAAATAGACAAACTATCTAAAACTGAATTTACTGAAGTTTTTGGTAATATTTTTGAAAATGCTAGCTGGATTGCTGAAAAACTATATGTAAAAAAACCCTTTAAAAACTTTGAAGATTTGTCTAATCAGATAATTTTTATTTTTGATAATATCAACAATCAAAATAAACTGAAAATTTTAAATTCTCATCCTGATCTTGCTGATAAAACAAGGATCGCTTCATTAACTCAAGATTCAAAAAATGAGCAAAAACATGCTGGCCTGAACCAATGTACTAATGAAGAGTTTAATGAATTTAAAAATCTTAATGCAGAATATAAAAATAAATTTGGCTTTCCTTTTATTATTGCTGTCAAAGGGAAAAATAAATCTGAAATTTTAAAAAATTTTAAAGAAAGAATTTTATCTAACAAAAAAAATGAATTTGAAGAAGCTGTCCGACAAGTAAAAAAAATTGCTAATTTGCGACTAGATGAACTAAAAACTAAATTTCTTTAATATTCAACATCGACAGGATCTATTGACCTCCACATGTACCAAGTTAAAACAGTTCTATAACCAGAGTGAAGATTAGAAATTTTATCTAGAAATTTTTTACTTGGTGGATACGATGTTTTGTAATTTAATGATAGAGCTCTTAACAGTCCTATATCCCCAATAGGATATATATCAACTCTATTTAAGTTAAACATTAAAAACATTTGAGCGCTCCAAACTCCTAAACCTTTTAGCTGTGTTATATAATTTATAGCATCCTTGTCATTCATTTTTCTAAGCTTTCTTAAATTGAAAGATTTATTATTAAAATTTTTTGCAATGTTTTTTAAATAAGATACTTTTTGACGCGACAGGCCTGCACTTTTCAATTTGCGAGAAGGTAATTTAAGCACAGTTCTTGGATTTATTTTTTTTTTACACTTTGCCTCAAATTTTCGCCAAATTGAATCTGCAGCTTTAGTACTTATTTGTTGTCCAATAATTGTTCTACATAAAGAATAAAAAGGTTTATTTTTCGTAGTTAAAAAACCTTTTTGATATTTCTTAATTATTTTTTTTAATACCGGATCTCTTTTAGATAATATTTTTTTTGCCTTATACCAATATTTTGGAGGTTGTTTCATTGCTGCCTAGGTAGAGTAATAGGTTTTTTTAATTGATGCTCTCTAACAAAAATTATAGCAGATGAAATGACAATTAGACTCGCCCCTGATAATGTGTAAATAGTTGGACTTTCATCAAAAAAATAAAATCCAAAAATAATAGCAAAAACTAAGGATAAATATTTTAGAGGAGTTGTTAGAGAAACTTCAGCTAATTTATAACTCTGTGTTAAAAGTAAATTTGCTATACTTCCGAAAAGACCTATCAAAACTAATAAACTTAATTCGTAAATTGAAGGAAAAATCCATCCACCAAATGGTAAAGTTAAAAGACCCATGGTTCCAGAACAAATTGAAAAATAAAAAGCAATTAAATAAATTGGTTCATTTACTAAAGTTAATTTTCTTATAAAAATAGAAACGCTTGCAAAACCAAGAGTAAATATTACTGGGTAAATATAATAAAAATTTAAATTATCAAATCCAGGTTTAGAAATTACAAGGACACCAATAAATCCTAAACCTACTGCGATCCATCTCTTTGCTTTTATTTTTTCTCCTAAAAAAAGAATAGAAAATATGACTACCCAGATGGGTCCAGAAAATGCCATTGATGTTACTTCTGCAAGACCTAAATTTCTAATTCCTACAAAGATTGCAAACATAGCAATAGCACCCCAAAAACTTCGGTGAAAGTGCAGGCTTATATATTTTGTTTTATAAAAGTCTTTAAACCGATTTTTAGGTATCAAAAAAAATATTGGAATTAGGCCAAACAAAGCTCTGCTAAACATGACTTGGCCAACCGCAAAATCAGTAGCAGTTATTTTGATCAAACAATCCATAAATGAGAAAAATAAAACACTTAATATCATGCAAAGTGCGCCAAGATGATTTTGATTTTTGATCATTTAGATAAATTAATTTATATTTATCATTAAATTAAAAAATATTATGCAAATATTTATAGGTGGTATTGGTTGCTTTTGGGATGAAACAGAATATCAGGGAGTTCCCGGTATTGTTTCTACAGAATGTGGATATTGTGGGGGAAAAAGTCCTACAGTAAGTTATGAACAAGTGTGCAGTGGAGATACCGAACATATTGAGGTTGTAAAAGTTACATTTGATCCTAAAATTATTTCTTATGAAGATGTAACTAGACTGTTCTTTACAATTCACGATCCTACAACACTTAATCGACAGGGACCTAATGTTGGATATCAATATCGCTCAGAAATTTTTTATACTAATGAAGAAGAAAAAATATCTGCTCAAAAAATATTAGATGAGGTCAATAAGAAGCTTAAAGGAAAAGTAGTTACAATAATAAGAAAAGAAAAAAATTATGTTCGCGCAGAGGAATATCATCAAAAATATTTTGATAAACGAAATAAAAGATGAGCTTAGTTTCAACAGATTGGCTTTCAAAAAATTTAGATAAAGTTAAAATTATTGATGCTACATGGCATTTAGAAAAAAATAGAAATGCAATCGAGGAATATAAAAATGAACATATAGAAAATGCATTATTTTTCGATTTAGATAAAAATTCAAATAAAAATAAAAACTTACCACATGGTCATTATCTTCCAGCAATAAATGATTACGAAAAAAACATTTCGGAATTAGGAATTCTAAATACTGATCGTATTATTATTTATTGTAATTCTAATTTAATTTCTAGTTGTCGTGCGTGGTTTCAATTTTTATATTTTGGGCACGATAAAAAACTAGTTTCAATATTAAATGGTGGTTTAAAGAAATGGAAATATGAAAATAGAAAAGTTACTAATTTAAAAACAAAAATAATTTCATCAAAATATGTTGCAAGAGAAAATATAAATATGATTAAAACCAAACATCAAATTAAAATGAATGTAAAAAAAAATGATTTTCTATTAATAGATGCTAGAAGTAAAAATCGTTTTTTAGGTAGAGCCCCTGAACCTAGACCTGGGGTTAAAAGTGGATCTATCAAAGGTTCTAAGTCTCTACCTTTTAATGAATTAATAAGCTTGAAAGATAATTCTTTTTTAGGTAGGAAAAAATTAAAGGATATATTTAAATTATTAGAAATTGACAGCAAAGAAATAGTTATGAGTTGTGGTAGTTCTGTATCAGCGGCAACTCTTGCACTTGCTTATTCTCTTATAAATAATGATTATATACCCAAAATATATATTGGTAGTTGGACTGAATTTGGAAAAAAATAAATGAAAAGATCAAAAAAAATAACCATAGGAATTTTAACATTTTTTATAGTTATTGCCATAATTGTAGTTGGGCGCTATTCAGTAGGCTTGCATTTTAAAAAAAAATTTTCAAAGCGTCCACCTCCTGGTGTAATAGTTGAAATAGTCCAGAATAAAAATTTTAGTCAAACATTAGAAAGTTATTGTACTTCACTTAGTAGCAAAACAATTTCTTATAAAATAAAAAAAGATGAGTTATTAAAACCAATAAATTTTAATAAAAAAGTAAATAAAGGAGACATAATTGCTAAACTGGCGAACAAAGTTATCGTTGCTCCCTTTTCTGGAATTATTGGCAAACGAGGAATAAGCGGAAGTAGTTTAGGTTCGCAAAATACTATAATTTTAACACTTGATGATTCAAAAATAGTATTATGTGACTTAAAAATACCAGAAGTCTATGCAGCAGTTTTAAAAAAAGACCTTAAATTAAATGCAAAATTTTCAGCTTATAAAAATAAAATTTATAAAGGAATAATAGAGTCTGTAGCATCACGTGTAGATGCCCAAACAAGAAGTATTCTTGCACGTGCCCAAATTGAAAATGAAAATTCAGAAATAATCCCAGGATCTTTATTGGAGATCGAAATATTATACAGTGAAAAAGAAGCTTTAAGTGTACCTGATACAAGTATTATTTATGAGGGAAATAAAAAATTTATATACAAAATAATAGATGGTAATTTAATTAAGAAAACTGAGGTTAATACTGGTGTAAGAAATCAAGGCAGCCTTGAGATTTTAAACGGTCTGGAAGATGGGGATAAAATAATAGCTGAAGGATTAACAAAAGTTAGGCCAGGCATGGAAGTAAAACCTATTATTAACTCTCAATAATAAATTTAAAAATGTATATAACCGAACTCAGTATCAAAAGACCAGTTGTAGCAATAGTCTTCTCAATGATATTAGTTGTTTTTGGTTTATTTGTTTTTTCAAAATTACCCGTAAGAGAATTACCGTCTGGACTACAGCCTCCCGTCGTGCAAATCCAAGTAGATTATCAAGGTGCCAGTGCTGAAGTTATATCTAGTGAAATTACTGAAATAATAGAAGATGTAATTGGTGGAGCGGAAGGTATTAAAAATATAGATTCGACCTCAGAAAATGGAAGAAGCACAATTAAAATTGAATTTAACACTGATATTAATTTAGATTCTGCTGCAAATGATATAAGAGATCGGGTTTCGAGGGTGTCGGATAATTTGCCTGAAGATTCAAAGCCTCCTGAAATATTAAAACAAAGTGCTGGTTTTACAACAAGTATGTGGTTAAGCGTCTCAAGTTCAACATGGACTGATTTAGAAATAGGTGACTATACTAGAAGATATTTGGTAGATAGTTTTTCAAATGTCAAAGGGGTTGGAAGAATTTTAGTTGGTGGTTTAAGAGAACTGAGTGTAAGAGTTTATATAGATCCAATTAAGTTAGCTGCTAATAACCTAACAATTCAAGAAGTTGAACAATCCCTCAGAAAAGAAAATATTAGTCTTCCAGCTGGAAGTCTAGAAGCAGCAAATATAGATTTAACAATAAATCTTGATAAGGCCTACAAAGATTTAGTTTCAATCAAACAACTACCTATCAAAAAAGATAACAATAGTATTATTCGTTTAGAGGATATTGCTGAAGTTAAATATGGTCCGGTGTCAGAAAAAACCCTTTTTAAATCAATAAGTAAAGAGGGACTATCTAGTGATAAAGTTGTTGGAATTGGAATTTATGCTAAATCAGGTGCTTCAACTGTAGAATTATCAAAAAAAGTTAAAGAAAGGATTAAAGAAGTTCAAAAAACTTTGCCTGAAAATCTTAAATTGGGTGTTTCATTCGATCGAGCAACCTATATAAATGCTGCAATATATGAGGTCTATAAAACTTTAGCTATTGCTTTCGTATTAGTTGTTATAATTATTTATCTTTTTCTTGGTAATTTAAAAGCAGTTATTGTACCAGCAGTTGCTTTGCCGGTAAGTTTGATTAGTTCTTTTTTAGGCCTTTGGATATTCGATTTATCTATTAATATTTTTGTTCTGCTAAGTTTTATTTTAGCAATTGGTATAATTACTGATGATAGCGTTATTATGACTGATGCTATTTACCATAGAGTTGAAAATGGAGAAACGCCGCTGGTAGCTTCTTTTAAAGGTTCTAAAAGTATAACTTTTGCAATTATTTCAACTACTTTAGTTTTAGTAGCTGTTTTTTTGCCTTTAATTTTTATAGAAGGAATATCAGGAACCTTATTTAAAGAAACAGCTATATCTTTAACTTTTGCTATTGTTGTGTCATCTTTTGTAGCGTTAACTTTATCACCAATGCTTGGTAGTAAGTTTTTGTACAAAAATACAAAAAAATCTAAAGTAGTTTTAAGATTTGAAAAATATTATAAATTATTCTCTGAATTTTATATTGAAACATTAAATTTTTGGATAAATAGATATAAAAGTATTATTTTATTCATGCTCTCTTTAGTGTTTGTTTCGGTACTATTATTTATTTTCTCTCCTAAGGAGCTTCTGCCTAAGGAAGATCGAGGAGTTTATTTAGTTATTGGAAAAACTGATGAAGGCAGTTCATTTCAATATACCTCTGATAAAGCAGAAGAAATAGAAAAACGATTAACGCCGCTTGTAAAAAGTGAGAATGAATCTTACAAAAGAATGATTATGCGAGTGCCGGGTTTTGGAAAAGCAAGTAAATCATATAATAGTTTTATAATTATTGCTTTGCTTGATGATTGGAGTGATAGAAGCGAAAGTGCAGTAACAATTATGAGAAAGGCTATAGGAAAAATTGTAACTGTTCCTCAAGCTCTTGCTTTCCCTATTTCTCCTCAATCAATTCGAGTTAGTAGCTATAATAAACCAGTACAAATGGTTTTATTGGGTAAAAGCTATGAAGAGCTTGAAATGTGGCAAAAACAAATAATGAAAGAATTAAGAAATAATAGGAATTTAGCAGCAATTGAATCTGATTACTCCAAAAATAAACCTGAAATTAAGTTAATTATAAATAGAAAAAAAGCTCAAGATTTAGGTGTGTCTATTGAATCAATAGGTAAAACTATAGAGACTTTATTTTCAGGAAAAACTGTTACAAAATTTAACCAGCTTGGCAAGGAATATCCGATAATACTCCAATCAGATATTGAAAATAGAAAAAAAAGTGAAAGTTTAAGTAAAATATTCGTACGTTCAGATACAACCAAAAAACTAGTATCCTTAGCAAATCTCGTAGAATTTGAGGAAGTGGGGTCAGCAAAAATCTTAGCTAGATATGACAGACAGCGCGCAGTTACTATTAGTGCACGATTAGTTGGAGATTATAGTCTTTCAGATGCTTTGAACTACTTTGAAAAAACAGCTAATGAAAATGTTCCAGAAGCAAGAATAGAATGGAAAGGTAAGTCAGAAGAATTGAAGGAAACGAGCAATGAACTTTTTATTATATTTGCCCTTGCATTGTTAACTGCATTTCTTGTTATGTCTGCAAATTTTAACAGTTTTATACATCCGGCTATAATAATGCTTACTGTTCCTTTGAGTGTGTTCGGTGGTATTGTTTTTATATTATTATTTAATTCAAGCATAAATGTTTTTTCACAAATTGCTCTTATAATTTTAATTGGAATTTCTACAAAAAACTCAATCTTAATTGTAGATTGGGCCAATCAATTAAGAAGAACAGGTAAAGATATACAAAATGCAGTCTTAGAAGCTTGCAGAAGAAGATTTAGAGCAATAATTATGACTTCTCTTTCTACAATGATTGCTATGCTTCCTCTACTAATTGGAAATATTGGACCAGGTGCCGGGGAGGCTAGTAGATTATCTGTTGGTTCAACTATTTTTGGAGGTATGTTAATATCTACTTTCTTTACTTTATACGTTACACCTACAATGTATGTATTGCTTACAAAGAATACGAAAAGAATTGATGCAGTCGATCTTCAGTTAAACAAAGAGCTTAAAAAATAATATACTTTTTTCTATTTAATGCTTTCTGACACTCATTTATTTGTTTTTTATAAATTTTAGACAGTTTCTCAACATTCTTAGCATATAGAACTGCATTTTTGTCAGTTTTATAAACTTTTTTTGAATAGTTTCCCCAACCCAAATAATAGTTTAAATATTGGCGATAAGAATCACTCATTGGAATTTTATTAACTTTTTTTGTTTTGCTCATATACCAACCAATAAACATAACTGAATCTTTAAAACGAGCTCGAAGAGCTAAGGGATTATTAGTTTCATTTTTGTATAGCTCCCATGTTTTTTTAACAGCCTGCGAGTATCCTAATGAACTTGAAGGTCTCTTATAAGGAATTATCTTAAATAATTTTTTTCTTTTAGGTTTTGCCCAGCGTTTAAATCCAGATTCTTTGTTAACAAAAGCTAAAATAATATGTATTGGAGCATTATATTTTTCTGAACTTTTTTTTATTGACTTGTACCAAAGATAGTTTTCTCCGAAAATTTTACAGGCATCTTGTGGATATTTAGGTACTGAACTACAAGAAGTTATTAAAAAAAAAAAAATTAAATAAAATAAATTTTTATTTAAAATCATTTTTTGCACGTAATAATGCCTTTTCCATTTCATTTCTAATTTCAGATTCTTCAATACTTACTGAAGCTAGTTCAAAATCTCTTTTGATTTTTCTAAAAACATCTTCTTTGCCCGCTTCCTCCATGTCAGCTTTAATTATTTCTTGAATATAATCTTTTGTTTCTTTTTCATTCTTTTTAAGTAAAGCACTTACAAATTCTGCTAAATATTTATTACTACGTGCGGTAACCTTAAATTGTAATTCTTGATCATTTACAAACTTCTTTTCAAAACTTTTTTCTCTTTCATTAAATTTATTCATATTTTATTAAATAATAAATAAATCCTTATTAAGCAATATGCAACTATAACACCCAAAATATTGCTTATTAAATCAGTAAATTCAAAAGAACGATTAGGTATTATAATATGAATAGCTTCTAAAATTGCTGATACACAAAAAAAGCCAAGTGCTATTTTATTAAAATTTTTGTTATTAAGATAAACAAAAAAACCCAATAAAGATGTGTATAAGTAGGCAAAAAAATGATTAAATGTTAGTAGTGAGGAATTTGCATACAATACAACTTCTTGACTCCAGTCTCCATGAAACAAATAGCCAAGTAAACTACCGGGCCAAATTGATATAACTACTAAAAGTAATGCTGAAATATTAAAAATATTAGATAAAAATTTATACATTTTATTAATATACAATTGAATTAATCAGTCGTATTATATTTTTTAAGAAATGAACAATCTTATTTTGGTACGCCACGGACAAAGTCTTTGGAACAAACAAAAAAAATTTACTGGATTTATGGATGTAGAGCTGACCGAAACTGGGAAATCTGAAGCTATGTTGTCTGGAAAATTAATAAAAGAACTAAATATTGAATTTCATTCATATTTTACTTCTGAACTAAAAAGAGCAATTGATAGCTTAAATATAATATTAAAAATTTTAAATAGTTCTAATAATCAAATTACCAAAGCTTGGGAATTAAATGAAAGACATTATGGTGGGCTTACAGGTCTTAACAAAGATGATACCATAAAAAAATATGGTGAAGAGCAAGTAAAGCTCTGGAGAAGAAGTTTTAGTACACGACCTCCTCCCCTAAATCGAGAAAATCCTTATAAAGATAAAATTAATTCTAATATATTAAGTGAATCATTAGAAGATACAATTAATAGAGTAGTTCCTTATTACGAAAAAAATATAGAACCTTTAATTTTTTCAGAAAAAAATGTCTTAATTGTATTTCATGGCAACAGCTGCAGGGCTTTGTTAATGAAACTTTTTAATATATCAAAAGAAAAAATTATTCAGTTTGAAATACCTACCGGTAATCCACTATTAATAAAATTTGATAAAAATCAAAAAATAAAAGAATATAAATACCTGGATCATAAAAGAGAAAAAAAAATACTATTTAATGTATAAATTTACTCTTTATTAACTTTTTATAAATATCTAATGTACTGATATGTAAAAACTTATTTCTACTTTCTTGGCCATATAGTTGATTAGTTTTAATTAACCGATCCCAAACTACATTTATCGAAAAAACTTTTTTATCTATCCCGGAAAAAATTCCTGGTTCAATAATTTGAATGCCAGTGTAAACATAATTCAAATTTTTATAATCATCTCTTTTAATAAAATTATTTTTTAGATTAAAATCTCCTTTAAATGATTGATCAAAACTTTTTTCTTTATTTACTACAAGCAGTAAACATCTATTTTTATTTTGAAAAAATTTTTTTTCCATTATTTGGATTTCTTGTAAATAGTAAGGATTCCATATTGTATCTGGATTAATAGTAAAAAAAGGTTCATTTTCAAAAAATTTAATTGCATTTAATACACCCCCACCTGTATCTAAAATTTTATCTTTTTCTCTAATAATTTCGATTTTTAGATTGAAATTTTTTTTATCGATATACTCAATAATTTGCTCTTCTAAATAGTGAACATTTATTACTACTTTGTTAATTCCAATTTTTTCTAAAAATTTTATAGTATTTGATAATAGGGTTTCATTACCAATTTTTAATAAAGGTTTTGGTTTATTTAGTGTTAATGGATGAATACGTTTACCAAATCCAGCTGCAAGTATCATTGCTTTTTTAATCATACTTTACTTTATAACAGATGTTAAAAGTGAATTGGTTTTTTTTCAACTGCCATAGCAGCTTCTTTTACCGCCTCGCTGTGAGTTGGATGTGCATGACATGTTCTTGCAATATCCTCTGCACTTGCCCCAAACTCCATTGCAAGAGCAAGTTCGGCAATCATTGTTCCTGCTAGAGCGCTGATCATAGAGACACCCAGAACCTTATCTGTTTTATCCTCAGCTAATATTTTAACAAAACCATCTGTCTCTGAATTAACTTTTGCCCGTGAATTTGCGATAAATGGAAATTTACCAATCTTATATTTAATACTTTCTTTTTTAAGTTGTTCTTCGGTTTTTCCTACCATAGCTACTTCAGGAAAAGTATAAATAACAGCGGGTATAACATCATAATTTACATGCCCAGCTTGGCCAGTCATTATTTCTGCAACTGCTATTCCTTCATCTTCAGCTTTATGCGCAAGCATAGGACCTTTACTTATAATGTCACCGATTGCATAAATATTTTTTACAGATGTTTCAAATTTTTTATTTACTTCAATTTTTTGATTTTTATCAAGTTTAATGCCCATCTTTAATATATCTTCGCCAATATTAGGTTTTCTTCCTACTGCAACTAAAACTTTATCACATTCTATGCGTTCTCTTTTTTTGTTAGAATTATTTGTAAAATCAACAACTGTTTTATTTTTTATAATGCTCACATCTGTAACTTTTGAATCAAGTTTAAAATTGATTCCCTGTTTTTTGAGAATTTTTAGGAATTCGCTTGAGATATCTTTGTCCATGCCAGGAATAATATGATCTAAATATTCAATAACAATAACATCTGAGCCCAGTCTTTTCCAAACACTTGATAGTTCTAAACCAATATATCCACCGCCTATGACAACTAATTTTTTAGGTACTTTATTAAATGAAAGAGCTCCAGTAGAAGATACGATATTTTTTTCGTCTATATTTATATTTGGCAAAGATGTTGGGATAGATCCTGTGCCCAAAACAATATTTTTAGTCCTATAGTTTATTTTTTTTCCAGAATCGTCTTCCACTGTCACGGTATTGTTATCAAATATTGATCCTTTTCCTTTTATATGCGTAACTTTATTTTTTTTAAATAAAAATTCTATTCCCTTTGTAAGAGATAAAACTGATTTATTTTTATTCTCCATCATCTTAGATAGATTTAGTTCGACATTTCCCGTTTCAATTCCGAGATTTTTAAATTCGTTTTGAGCTTTATGGTATATTTCTGAAGAATGTAATAAGCTTTTAGAGGGTATACACCCAACATTTAAGCATGTTCCTCCCAAAGTTTTACTGGACTCAACGCAAGCTGTTTTGAGCCCTAATTGTGCAGCTTTTATAGCACATACGTACCCCCCAGGACCTGATCCAATTACAATTACATCAAAATTGGTATTCATTTTTAAAGATCTAAAAAAAGTCTCCTAGGTTCTTCGAGGCATTCCTTGATAGTTTTAAGAAAAGAAACTGCTTCCTTCCCATCTATTATTCTATGATCATAGGAGAGAGCCAAATACATAATTGGGCGTATTACAATATTACCATCTTTTACGACTGGTCTCTCTATAATATTGTGCATACCTAGAATACCAGTTTGTGGTGGATTTAATATTGGTGTAGATAACATAGATCCATAAATTCCTCCGTTACTGATCGTAAACGTTCCTCCTTGTAAATCATTTATAGTAATTTTTCCTTTTTTTGCTTTTTCTGAAAGTAGAAAAATATTTCTTTCTATGTCTGCAAAAGATAATTCATCTGCTTTCTGCAACACCGGCACCACCAATCCCCTATCAGTTCCAATTGCGATAGAAATATTGTAGTAATTTTTATATATTATGTGATCATCTTCAATTTCAGCATTAACAGCGGGGAAATTTTTTAAAGCCACTACTGAAGCTTTGGCAAAAAATGACATGAAGCCTAATTTTACAGAATATTTTTTTTGAAAATCTTCCTGATAGTCCTTTCTCATTTCTATAATGTTAGACATATCAACTTCATTAAAAGTGGTAAGCATAGCAGCATTTTCTTGAGCTTCTTTTAATCTTTTGGCGATGGTTGCTCTAAGTCTAGTCATTTTTACACGTTCTTCTTGACCATGAGATATTTTTCTTTTTGAAGGTTCAGGCATATTACCCATCAACTCAATTAAATCGCCTTTTAAAATTCTTCCAGCTTTTCCAGAACCTTTTATTTCAGATACATCAATATTTTTTTCTTCAACCATTTTTCTAACTGACGGGGATAAATTTTTTTTTGAATTTGGTGGTACGTACTCTTTTTCTGTTTCATTAACCAATTCATCTTTTCTTGTTTCGGCAAAGGTTTCGTCAGCTAAGTTATCTAATACTAAAGTTTCATTTGAAAGATCATTTTTAGTTTCTTCAACTAACTTTAATGATGTTTGATTATCTGAAGTTTTATTCTTATTTTTTTTTAAATTTTTTTTAGCAGTATTTATTTTTTTAGTTGCTTTTGTCTCTATCTTAGATTCTTGAATTTCATCTGGTGAAGCAAATTTTTCATTATTTTTAGATTCAACTTCTCCTTCTGATATAAGGCCTAATAAAGTACCTACTTCTACTGTATCTCCCTCTTTTACTTTAATTGAAGATAAAGTTCCGCTTAATGGAGAGGGAACTTCGACATTTACCTTATCTGTTTCTAATTCTACTAATGGTTCATCAGAATTAACTGATTCTCCAACTTGTTTATGCCATTTAGATACAGTTGCTTCTGTGACCGATTCTCCTAAAACTGGAACTACAATTTGATTCGACATATTTAACTAAGTACCTTTTCTATTATTTCTTTTTGCTGCGCAAGATGTTTTTTAAGATATCCTGTAGCCGGTGACGCAGCTGGGGCCCTTCCAATATAGCTAACTTTAGTATTTTTAGCCTTTATATGATTTAATGTCCATTCGATATAATTTCTGGCAGAGTTCCAAGCACCCATGTTTCGAGGTTCTTCCTGACACCAGTAAAAATTAGCTTTTTTACTGAATCGTTTTAAAAATTTTGCTAATGTCTTTACTGGAAAAGGGTATAGTTGTTCAACTCGTATAAAAAATACTTTATTATTTTTTATTTTTTCTCTGGCTTCGAGTAAATCAAAGTAAATTTTACCAGAACATAAAATGACCTTTTCGATTTTACTATCTTGTTCAAGTTTAATGAAGCCATGTCCTTTAAAATCAGCATGATCCTCTAAAACTCTATGAAATGTATTTTTTTTGGTAAAATCTTCTAAGTTTGAAATACATCTTTTATTTCTTAAAAGAGATTTAGGAGTCATAATTATCAGGGGCTTCCTAAAAGCTCTGTGCATTTGTCTGCGTAAAGCATGAAAATAATTTGCAGGTGTAGTACAATTCATAACTTGAATATTTTCTTTTGCACACAACTGTAAAAATCTTTCAAGTCTTGCAGATGAGTGTTCTGGACCTTGCCCTTCGTAGCCATGAGGTAATAACATTACCAATCCACTGGCTCTAGACCATTTTCTTTCTCCAGAAACAATAAATTGATCTATTATAACTTGAGCTCCATTTACAAAATCTCCAAATTGAGCCTCCCAAACTACTAAGGTTGTTGGTTCTGAGAGTGAATAACCATGCTCAAAACCAAGGACGGCAAATTCTGATAACAAACTATCAATCACTTCAAATTTTTTTTGTTTATTTGAAAGATTGTTTAATGGAGTATAATAAGCACTATCATTTTGATCGCGCAAAACAGAGTGACGTTGACTAAAAGTACCTCGTCCAGAATCTTGACCTGATAATCTAACCGGATATCCTTCTAGTAAAAGAGATGCAAATGCTAACTGCTCAGCTGTAGCCCAATCAAATCCTATGCCTGTATTAAACATTTTATTCTTTTTTTCAAAAATTTTTATTAGTGTTTTATGCGGATTAAAATTCTTGGGAATAAAAGTTAATTTCTCTCCAATTTTTTTTATCATATCTTTTGAAATACCAGTATTTCCCCTTTTATCTTTTCCTTTTTCTGGTTTAAATCGCGTCCATACACCCTCGTACCACTCTAATTTAGGTTTATATTCTTTTGCTGTTTTAAATTGTTCTTCTAAGAGATTTTTAAATTCTAATTTCATAGAATCAAATTTTGCTTTAGAAATGGTTCCTTCTTTGATTAATTTATCGGCATATACGTTTAATGTTGTTGGGTGCACTTTTATTTTTTTATACATCATTGGTTGAGTAAAGGATGGCTCGTCACCTTCATTATGACCAAATCTTCTGTAACAAATCATATCAATAACTACATCACGATTAAATTTTTGTCTAAAGTCCATGGCTATTCTTGCGCAATGAACTACTGCTTCTGGATCATCCCCATTTACATGTAAAATTGGTGCGTCAACCATTTTAGCTAAATCTGACGGATAAGGTGATGACCTTGCAAATTTTGGATTAGTAGTAAATCCAATTTGGTTATTAACTATGATATGAATTGTTCCTCCTACATTGTGTCCCGGAAGTCCACTCATAGCGAAACATTCGCCAACAACACCTTGTCCTGCAAAAGATGCATCTCCATGTATTAAGATTGGAATAACTTTATTTCTTTTTTTATCTTGATGGAAGAATTGTTTAGCGCGAGTTTGTCCTAAAACTACTGGATTTACTGCTTCCAAATGCGAAGGATTGTCTGTTAAAGAAATATGAACTAGATTTCCATCAAACTCTCTGTTGGATGAAGCTCCTAAATGATATTTGACATCTCCTGTAGAATCTTTTGATGAAGCTTCAAACTCTCCAGCAAATTCATTAAACATCCTTTTATAAGATTTTTGTAATAAGTTTGCTAATACATTTAGTCTGCCTCTATGAGGCATGCCAATTTTTAATTCCCTAACCCCTAACTGGCCTCCTCTTTTAATTAATTGTTCTAAAGCTGGAATTAGTGATTCGCCACCATCTATTCCAAATCTTTTTGTGCCTAAAAATTTTATTGCTAAAAATTTTTCGAAGCCTTCGGCTTGTATTAATTTATTTAAAATGGCCTTCTTGCCATTTATAGTAAAATTTGGTTGATTTTGCTTATGTTCTATTCTTTCTCTAAACCACTTTTTTTCAGCGGGGTCAGAGATATGCATATATTCCGAACCTATAGTTGAACAATAAGTTTTTTTTAGATACAGCAACATCTCGTTAAGAGTTGCATAGTCTCGATCTAAATAACCATTTAAATAAATTTTTTTACTGTAATCTTCTTTTTTAAAACCATGATCGCTTGGATGTAAATCATATAAATACTTTCTTTCCATCATTCCCAAAGGATCAAGATTCGCAATAAGATGACCTCTTATTCTGTAAGCTCTAATTAAAGCAATCGCTTTTACCGAGTGTTCTTTTTCTTTTTTATCGTCCTCTTTATTTGTTGCTGATATATCGCTAGATAATTTTTCTTTATCTTTAACTAGATATTTTTCTATAAAACTTATTTTTGAAATATTTTTTATATTGGGAGCCCAGCTCGGCCCTAATATTTCTTTTTTTATTGAATCCAGATCTTCGTTCAATCCATCAAAAAATCTAATCCAACTTTCAGGAACAGAATTTGGGTCTTTTAAATATTTTAAATAAAGTTCTTTAATAAAAGGTCCGTTGCTACCTTGTAAAAATGAAGTTCTTTCAAAATTTATATTATCTTTGTTTGAGGTCATTGATAGCAAAAAAATATATCTAAATTGATTATAAAATTGATAAAACTATCTTGCAAGCCTGTCGTGCAAAGTTTGGCCAATTTTTGCGGGTGAGTCTGCAATTAATATGCCACATGATTTCATTTTTTCAATTTTATCTTCTGCACTTCCTTTTCCCCCTGAAATAATGGCTCCGGCATGACCCATTCTTTTTCCTTTTGGCGCTGTTTTGCCTGCTATAAATCCAACAATAGGTTTTTTGGTTTTTGAAGATTTTATGAAATCAGCTGCTTCTTCTTCAGATGACCCTCCAATTTCCCCAATCATTAAAATTGATTTTGTCTGTTCGTCTTTTATAAAAAGCTCTAAACAATCAATAAAACTAGTTCCATTTATTGGATCACCTCCAATACCAATAACTGTTGATTGACCTAATTTATTTTCTGTCGTTTGAGCTACTGCTTCATAGGTAAGAGTTCCTGAGCGCGAAACAATTCCACAGGAACCTTTTTTGTGAATATTTCCTGGCATAATTCCTATTTTGCATTCTCCAGGTGTTATAATTCCCGGGCAGTTAGGTCCAATTAATCTTGATTTTGAATTTATAAGTTTTTCTTTTACTTTAATCATATCTAAGATTGGGATTCCTTCGGTAATACATACTATTAGAGGAATTGCACTCTCTATAGCTTCAATAATTGCTGAAGCTGCAAATTTAGCAGGCACATAGATCATTGTTGCGTTAGCTTTAGTTTTTTTTATAGCTTCACTAACTGTATTAAAAACTGGTCTATCTAAATGAATTTGCCCACCTTTTGTAGGTGTAACTCCACCAACTAAATTGGTGCCATAATCAATCGCTTGTTTGGAATGAAAAGTACCATGTGTTCCAGTAAAACCTTGACAAATAAGTCTGGTATTTTTACCAACCAAAATCGACATTTTATTTTGTTGCCTCTATAATTTTTTTTGCAGCGTCTGCAAGATCATTTGCAGATATAATTTTTAAATTAGATTTTTTTAAAATTTCTTTACCTTCCTTTACATTAGTTCCAGCCAATCTAACAACTAATGGTATAGATAAATTAGTTTCTTTAGCTGCAGAAACTACTCCTTGGGCAAGTACATCACATCTCATTATGCCTCCGAAAATATTTATTAAAATTCCTTTCACATTTTTATCTAATAATATAATTTTAAACGCTGCTGATACTTTTTCTTTTGATGCTCCTCCACCAACATCTAAAAAATTAGC
>MDSV01140004.1_pt1 | contig 17097 bp, 13 predicted proteins | sample 810851 | NCBI WGS metagenome assembly MDSV01 (sample SAMN05326640, study PRJNA326480) | marine metagenome | isolation source: seawater | place: Atlantic Ocean: North East | collected 2012 | reverse complement strand
TTTAGCCTTTGATCTAAATAATTCATTATTTGTGGGTGATATTTTCTTAAATTAATAATTGTTTTTACCCATTTATTTAAATCGTAATTATCTATTAAAAATTTATAATCACTTCCTAGTACTTCATTATTAGCTTTTATATTCAAACAAACTGGTATTAAACCCATAGAAATTGCCTCAAGCAGTGAATTACTGATGCCTTCAGCGATTGATGTAGATAAATATATTGAGCTATTTTTCATTTCTGATAACAAAGTTTGTTTATCAACCCAGCCTTTTAAAAATACATTTTCTCGGAGTCCTTTATTATCAATATATTTATATACTTTTCTATATAAAGGTCCTTTACCATAGATCAATAATTTATATTCCTTGGGAAGTTTTTCAATTATTTTTAAAGCAAGCATAATATTTTTGTGCTCAACAAGAGAACCAACCCATACAATTGATTTTTTAAACTTACTATCTGATAATTCGTTCCTATGCATCAACTCGACTCCATTGGGAATTGAAAAAAGTTTCTCTTTTCTAATTCCTTCTTTTAAAGCCTCATCTTTAATTTGTGAATTTATACAAATCCATTTATCAATTGAGAAAATTAAAATTTTTATCATTAATTTACCTAGTATTGGAAATTTATTTTTAATTTTTTGAAAAGATGACTTTTCTCCAGAATTAGATATTTTTAGAATAACTTTAATATTCTTATTGAATAACTTTGTAATAAGGAATGGGAATACATACTCTGACAAACCATGGATATGAAAAATTGTTTTTTCATTCAAAAAAATAGAATTAATGAATACATAAAAGAAACTAAAATATATTTTTGGCTTTAAAAATTTATATACTATTAAATTATAGTTTTCATCATTATCAGGCAAGGATAAAGTCCAGAGATTTACATCATATAGTTTTTTTTTCAAAAAATCATATTGCAATATGGCTTGATTTTCCATCCCTCTGAGATTACTTAGATTTGCCACAAAATGTATGATTTTCATTAAATTTTTTTTACAATTATTCTGATTGTATTTTTAAATCCCCATGCTTTAAATGACTTGAATAGTTGATAAATTAATTTTGGAATATATCTATAAATCATTAATATACTTTCAGGCCTATTTAAATCAAAATCAGAAAAGAATAGTAATTGATTAAATCTTATATTAAAAAAAATTATTTCCCTTAACCATCTTGAAATTGAAGTACCAGATGCAACATATATGCATTTATAATCACTCCTAATATTATTTTTAAAAAAATCTCTTCCTTCTCTAGATAAATTATTAATTTCAAAACAAAAAAATCTTAAATCATCTATTAATATATTTTCAATAATTTTTTTATATAGTGGTGTGAATTTACCTATTAGAATAATTTTATTTAGTCCTCTTATTCTCCATTCCTTTAATATTTTATTTTTTAATTTATTGCTAAAAAAATCCTCGATATTCTTATATCGATATTTAAGATCTTCTTCCAATATTCTAACTTCATCATAATATTTTTTAATATCATTGCTTTTTAATTTACTTTCCTCCACAACCCAATCATTATTAACTTCTTTACTCTTAATCTGATAAAATAATTTTTCTTGCGTATCTAAGTCGTAAATAAGTTTTATATTATTTTTCACTAAACAAACTTTTCCGTTTGGTTGTGCTATGTATCTATTCCAAGTAGAGTAAATTGAATTATTATGATATTTGCCAAGGTTTAATTGATAAAGTTTATTGCTATTAATTTTATTTGAAATAATTGATTTAATTAAATCACTAATATCAATTAAACCTACCCTTTCATAAACTTTATTATATGATTTGAAATTCTTACCAATTATTATTAAAGGAGTTGTAATATTGTCTTCAGTCATTACTAAATCATGACCCAATAAAGGTATACTTTCCTTAAGATTTTTTTGTGGATCAGGGTATCCATGATCAGAATTCAAAATGAAGTAAATATCTTGTTTGTTATATTCTGATTTCAAAAAATCAATTCCCTTTTCCACCTCTTTACTGGTGTTAGGATCATTCCTGCAGTTGTAATTAAGATATAATAAAAATGGCTCTTTTATAATTTTTTTATTTACAAGGTCCTTAAGTACTTGCGTGATTTCGTTATTCTTCCAAAAACGATTTTCAGGAGGTGATTTACTACTTTTTCTAGAAGTAACTCCATCAAAAACATCTCCTAGTAATTTAAACCCTTCTGGGAAAAAAGTAATAAAATATGAATTATAACCTTGAGGCGAAATAAAATCTTTTAAATAAGAAATTTTATTCGTATTAGCATTAAATCTATCATAAGTTATAGAATGTTTTATACTTTCTACTCCGCTTAACATAGCTGAAGTTGACATAACAGTACTTGGAGCAGAGGTCTGTACATTAAAAAATCTTGTACCCTCTATGCTCTTTTTATAAAAAATTTCTAAAAAATCCCTTGAATCATTTGCGCCAGAATATGATCTTACTGAGTCAACTACAACCCATACAATATTTGGCTTATTTTTTTTACTCATTCAGAATTTTTTAAATAATCGTAACATCAACATTAATAAGAACAAATTTTATTTCTTATTAAGAATTAACTTACCATCTTTTAGAGAATATATTTTGTCACAAAGTTTTAAAAGCTGTTTACTATGAGTTACCGATATTATCGTAATATCTTTAAAAGATTCTCTTATATTCTTAAAGATAGTAATTTCACTTTGTGGATCAAGTGCGCTAGTTGCTTCGTCAAGAATAAGTATAGGTTTACCTGTTATTAATGCTCTCGCAATTGCCACTCTTTGTCTTTGACCACCACTTAACTTTGCTCCATTGCAACCAACATAATATTCTCTTAAACTTTTTTCATTTGGGATCATCCCATCAATCAATGCAATTTTTGAAACAAAATCAAGTTTTTTAAAATTGTTTTCATTCTTTTCAATACCAAACAAAATATTATTTTCAATATTTGAGTCAATCAGATAAACTCTTTGTGGAACATGTGCTACAAAATTTACCCAATTTTTAATTATTTCTTTTTGTTGAACATATTTTTTATTGTTAACCAAATATGTACCTGAGTCAGATTGAAGAAGAGTGAGTACTATATCTACAAAAGTAGATTTACCACTACCACTTTTCCCATATATCCCAACAAACTCTCCTTTATTAATTGAAAAATTTATATTTTGTAAGCATTTAAAATTTGTTAAAGGGTAAGAATAAGTAATAGATTTCAATTCAAATGATTTTGGGGCTTTTGCTTTAGTTAATTTTTGGTTAAAAACTATATTCCTTTTTTGATTATCTAACTTTAAACTCCCTTTTACTAAATTCAACGCAGAAGGGTAGTCAGTTTTTATCCCAGCATATGCAGAAAAAATTTGCTGTAAAGAAGGTATTAATTTTAAAGCCGCGAATACTAAAGTTCCCAAGATTAAATATAATGAATCATTGTTATTATTTTTAGAGTTAATGACAATATAAAAAGTTAACATCAAAATAAATAATGGTTCAATTATGTATCTTGGTAAAGCTGTAAGAGTTAAAGTATTTGCTCTCGAATATCTAATATCTTTATCAATCTTAGAGTAGTCTTCTATATAATCTTTTATTGAACCTGATAAAATAATATCTCTAAAGGATCCAAAAACATCTTTAACAATACTGACATGTAGTGGGGTTTTTTTGGCTATTAATTTTCCATTAAAAGTTATTTTTTTTCTGCTTCTATAGGTTAATAAATAATATATAAATGGAAGAGCAAAAATAAGAAAATAAGCTATTCTTGCATTTATAAAAAATATACCCAGAATTATAAGGATCGAAGATGTTATACCCGAAACTAGAAAGATAAATCTATTAATCAACATTACTAATGAATTCGCATAATTTGTAGTTACATTTACAACATCAGCCTCACTAGAATCTAAATATGAGTCAAATTTTTGATTAAGAAAAGAGGATAGGTAATCTTTAGAAACTTTATTACCTATTAAAGCAGCTAAATAAGTAGTTTTTCTAAAAGTTAAAATACGAACTAGAGAAGAAACTATGATAATTAAGGCTAGAAATATTGATATATTAGAAATTGATAAATTTTCAAAACCTAAATTATTTTCAAAAAATCTTAAAATCGGTACTTGATTAAAATCACTTGGTTCTAATGTCAATAATCCAAGAAATCCAGTAATGGCAAAAAGAGTTAGAAATTCTGTAATTGAACTAAAAATCAAGAGAAAAGTAATCAAAAAGATACTTTTTGAATTAGTAAAGTCACCAAGATATCTTATAAGATCAAGAACTTCTGAATTCTTTCTTTTAACAAAAAACAAGTTGGAATTTGAATTGATACATTTAATAACTTAGCAAATAATAATTAATAAAAGATAACTTTTTTTTAAATTTAAATTTAAATTTGAATAATATAGAGTTTTTTTACTAATATTAATTCCATGATTCTTGAAGTATTTCTTCAACATTTAAAATATCAATAGGTAAAATAAAGTTTTCCATTCTCTCTGGTGTAAACATATGATTTTTTATTTTAATTAAATCATCAAAAGTAGTTATATAATTCTTAACTGATCTAGAAACATTCATTTTTTTTACAAAAATATCGATTGAATCTAACAAGCTTAAATTATTATTTTTTAACCAGAGTGAATCTACATTTTCAATAGTTTTTTCTGAGATTTCACTTTTTCTTTTATGAATCATTTTTAAAACAGCATTCATTGTAAAAACACATGCTAATCCATGTGGAATTTTAAAATATGAAGTTAATGGGTAAGAAATTGAATGGCAAATTGAAGTTTTTGTATTAGCAATACATACTCCCGAACAGATACTTGTTAAAAACATAAAATAACGCTCTTTATCGTTAAATTGGTTCTCTATTACTTTTGGCAATGTGTTAATTCCATAGCTTAAAGCACTTATCGCTAGTTCTATTGTTTGAGTTGTTGCAGATCTATTCCATATTGAATCAAATGCTTGATTAATAGCATCAAATCCTGTTGTGATAAGAATGTTTTTTGGTGATTTCTCCAGTAATTCAGGATCAATAAATGCATATTCTGGAATAAGAAAAGGTTCTGAAATTGAATACTTTTTATTTCCTTGAGAATCCCATACTGTTGCATAAGGTGTAACTTCACTTCCTGTTCCAGCTGTTGAAGGTATAGCAATTAATGGGATAGAATTTTTAGAATATTTTTTGATATTTTTTTTCCAAATCAAACTTTTAATAGTATTTGACTTTTCACTAAAAAAAACTTTTATAAGTTTAGCTGTATCAATGACGCTCCCGCCTCCTATTGCCAATAACATATCAAAATCTATATCTAAATTCCTTAATTTCGTAAATACTTTTTCGATTTCCAAAATCTCTGGATATTTATCTACGTGAATAATTTCAATGAATTCGGAATCTCTAAAAAATTCTTTAAATTTAGAATCATTTCTCAAGAAATGATCCATCCTTTTGCTACAAACCAATAAAACTGATTTGTTTTTTAAAATTTTAAGAGAATCTTGTCTTTTACCATACCCAAAACTTATTTTTACATTTGTAAGTTTACTTATTTTTTGTTTACAAAGAAACCACTCATTCATTACATTTTCCTTAATTTTTTAATTATTTCTAACTTATTATCTAATGGAGATTCTTTTGGCCTTCCAAGATCTTTTCTTGAAACATTATCAACATATACCTCAATAAACGTTGGGCCATCTTCGAGAATAGATTTTTTCAAATTTAATCTAAGTTTAGATAAATCATCTATTGGTCCATATAAATTTTTGTAATTACAACTCTTTGCAATATTAATGAAATTAGTATCAAATCCAACTGTTGGCTGACCCCCTACAGAGCCATGGGAGCCATTGTTAAGGACAATATGATTAAAATTCTCTAGTCCCAAATTTCCGTTTATAGCCATACAACCCATATGCATTAAAAGAGAACCATCACCATCAATACAGAAAACATTTAAATTGGGTTTATTAATTGCTATTGACAAAGCAATTTGAGAAGAATGTCCCATTGAGCCAACTGTAAGAAAATCGATTTTTTCATTTGAATTATATTTCTTTCTAATCTCGTACAACTCTCGCGAAATATGTCCAGTTGTTGAAACAACTACGGAATTGCTAGGCAAATGTTTTGTAATGGTTTCAATAACTAATTCTCTATTTAGGAAATTATTGCTTGTATCTTTTACCTCTGGTGAATTACTCTTAAAAGTACCTTTTTTAACTAGTAATACATATGGAGTTTGACTTTTCATTGCTTGTTCATAAGCAGTTTTAGCAATCTCCATTTCATCTGAATCATCCGAATTAATTACTCTATATTTAATTCTCATTACTTTTAATAAATCAATCATCACTTCACCCTGTTTAAGATGCTGAGGCTCGTCCTTAACTCCAGGTTCACCCCTCCAACCAACTACTAAGATAATAGGAATAGAATAAACTTTCTCATCAGCCAGAGATAAAAGAGGATTAATTGCATTTCCAATACCTGAGTTTTGCATATAAACTAGAGCAGGTTTTTCGGTAGAAATATAATGTCCAGTAGCAAGGGCAATTGAGCTGCCTTCATTAGCTGCGATAATATGTTTTTTTTCTGGTAAATGATCCTGAAGAAAATAACAAAATTCTTTAAGCAAGGAATCTGGAACTCCCGTAGCAAAATTCACTCCTAAAGACTCAAAATTTAACCAAAACTCACCTGGATCCAACATCTAATTTGTACCAGGAATAAGATCTAAAATATTTTTAATACTCATCAACTTTGAATCAATTTCATGAGATCTTCCATTCTTTAAAATTGATTTTGCAGTTTCAATCATCGCTGGATAGGCTGCTCTTAATAATTGATTGGCATAAATTACAACATTGATGTCATTTTTCTCCAATTCATCCTCAAAAACCTTATTAAAACTTGAAGGAACTACAATTAATGGAAGTGATAAAGATTCATTATTATATTGTTTGCAAAATTCAAAAATCTCATCAGGTTCTTTTTTTCTGCTATGAATTAATATTGCATCAGCACCGGCTTGACTATAAGCTTTAGCTCTTTTAATTGCATCCTCAATACCAGCATTCAAAATTAGGCTCTCAATTCTAGCAACTATCATGAAATCTTCAGTTACTTGCGCTTGTTTGCCCGCCTTAATTTTTTTCGTGAAATTTTCTATGGTTTCTTGATATTGAAGGACTTCATTTCCAAGTAATGAATTTTTCTTAAGTCCCACTTTGTCTTCAATTACAGCGGCAGAAACCCCAAGCCTCTCAAGAGTTCGAACAGTAAATTGAAAATGTTCAGGTTTACCACCTGTATCTGCATCATAAATTATGGGTTTTGTTGTAACTTCTAAAATATCGCTTAACGTCAAAGACCTTGATGTGGTGTCGAGAGCCTCTATATCCGGCTTACCTTTAGCAGTTGATTCAGTTAAACTTCCTGCCCACATAAAATCATATTCTTTTTTTATATTATTAATTTCTTCAAACGTTTTTTCAGCTATTAAGCCAGTTAGTGCATTATGGACCTCAATTCCCCTTATAAAGTTTTTTGAATTTAATAATCTTCTAAACCTAGCTCTTCTAATATCAGGTGTTGTTCCAACTTCTTTTAAAGCCGAATTTAATTTAGTAGATGAGATCCCAGTTGTATATGGAATTTCAATTAATTCTCCACCCCATTCATTTATAGTTTCAATGACTCGCCTTCTTGTTTTTTGCTGTATTCCGGTTGCCCAATCATCTCCATGGACTACATAATTTGGCTTAATAACTTTTAAATTACCCACATAATCAAGTGTTAATTGTGGGATAACTTTCTTTACATACTTTATTGAGCTTACAACTTTTTTTCTCTGTTCAAAAGACATGTAAGGTAGCCGTTTATAACCTGCTATTGCTTCATCGGTCAGCAAACCTACCACAACATCTCCATATTCTGCTGCTTTCTCCAGAATGTTTAAGTGACCTGGGTGCACTAGATCTGCACTCATTGCTACATAAACCAACTTATTTGATTTCAATTTAACTTGTAAATCTTATGGAATACATCCTAACATAAGTATTTACTGTAAAAATATAAATCAAAATCATGTTATTAACAAAGCGAGAAAATATATTAAATCATATGAAAAGCACTATATTAAAATGAATTCTTATTCTCCTGGTAGAAAAGTTTTATCAGAGTACATATTAAATATACTTAGTAAACCATTTACTAAATTCATTTTAAAGACCAACTGTAGTGCAAATTTTATAACTTTTCTTGGAGGTTTTTTAGCCTTAATAGGGATAATATTATTTCCAGCAAATAAACTTTTATCAACTTTATTTATTTTTCTTTATTTAATTTTAGATTTGGTTGATGGTGACATTGCTAGAGCTAAAAATAACTTTTCAAAACTTGGCAAGTGGAGTGACAGTATTATTGATAAATCAGTTGAATCTCTTTTAATTTTTACAGCTTTTATTGAATATAAAGGTAATTATTTTATAGAAGTATGTTTATTTATCATAATTTCGTGTGTATATATTACCCAATTTTCTATGGAAATTTTAGGTTCAGAAACTAGAGTCAATAGATCTTATTTATTAAATGAAAAAAAACAAAATCTTAATTTCAATAAAAGTAAAAGCAAATTCAACCAATCAAGGTATTTTTCATTAATAAGATATAAACAGTATCTGATTATTTTACTGGACAATTTATCATTGGGACACTCAACATTAATATTGATGGTTACTGTTGGAACTTTATTATTTAATGCGCAATTAATTATTCCTTTAATTACTTTACAATCTATTTATACTTTAATTTATGTTTTATTTTCACACTATAGAATTTGCATCAAATCTTAAATATATTTAGTTAGTTTAAATATTTAAATCAAATAAAACAAGGTAGGTTTACTTTAAATGAATTAATTATTTAATTATAAATTTAACAATTTATAAAATATTCCATAGGTATTGATTTCTTTAGAAAAGTATTAAGCTATTGTCGTTAATAATAATTTAAAATAATAAAAAATATGAAATCACAAAAATTGTATTTAAATAATTTTTTAATTATTAATTTTTTAATTATTAATTAATTAATTAATTAAGATAATAAATTATATATGAAACAAAAAATATTTTTCCAAAATCAATGTGATGTTGAAAAAACCATAAGTGCTACATGCAAAATTATAAATATTTGTAGGAAGCACAATATTCAAACATGGCTTTCATGGGGGGCTTTATTAGGAATAATTAGAGAGAAAAGGTTATTACCTTGGAATAATGATGTAGAGTTAATGGTAATTGCTGATGAAAATTACGAAAAAAAAATTCAAAAACTTGCTAGAGAGATTTCAAAAGATTATTTTCATTGCACCTATTACAAAGATATATCTGCGCTTTCTATAAGATCAATTTCTAATGACGTTAATATAAATATAAATTTCTCTATGATTTATAAAGACAACATTATAAGACCTCATGAAACTGCTGATGGGAATATAAAAGGAACGCCATTAATAGCAAAAATTTTTTGGTTAATTTCTGTCATGATCAATTCTCGAGGTTATTATTCCTTGAAGAATTTAATAAGGTTTTCACTAAAATATAAAATAAAATACTTAAGTTTAAATTTAATAAATTTATTACCAGAATTAGGCAAGATATTTATTTCTAGAAACTTGCATAATCTGTCCAAAAGATATGGAGGGGAATCATATGCAACTGTATTGCCCAAAAATTTAATATTGCCACTAAAAGAAATTAAATTTTACGAAACAAAAATCTTTATCCCAAATAAACCTGAAGAGTTCCTAAGCTATATATATGGGGAAGAGTGGCGCATTCCAAAAGAAAATTGGAGTTTTTATGATAAAGAAAATAAAAAAAACTCATCTATGAAATACTATGACATAAATTTATTTGGTGCAGATTTATCCAATAACAAATTTTTAGATTATTTTCATGATCACCAATCAATGAGGAAGTTGTGAATAAAGTATTAATAACAGGTGCTGATGGTTTTATCGGATCACACTTAACGGAATTACTAGTAAGAGAAGGATATAATGTAAGAGCATTTGTTTTGTACAATTCTTTTGGGAATTTAGGATGGTTAGATAGTACGGGGAAAGATACTTTAGATAATATAGAAATATTTAAAGGTGATATCAGAGATCCAAATGCAGTCAGAAATGCAGTTAATGAATGTGAAATAATACTGCATCTTGCAGCCTTAATTGCTATTCCTTATTCTTACTATTCTCCTGATTCTTATGTAGATACCAATATTAAAGGAACTTTAAATTTACTTCAGGCTGCCAAAGAATGCAAAGTTAGTCAATTCATACATACCTCAACAAGTGAAGTATATGGGACAGCACAATTTGTCCCTATTACAGAAGACCATCCCTTATCTGGACAATCTCCATATTCTGCTACAAAGATAGGAGCTGACCACTTAGCCATGTCTTTTTTTAATTCTTTTGATCTTCCCGTATCGATAATAAGACCTTTTAATACCTATGGGCCTAGACAATCAGCAAGAGCTGTAATACCGTCCATAATTACTCAAATAGGGAATAATAAGAAAAAGATCAATTTAGGCTCAACTCACCCAACGAGAGATTTCTCATTTGTTGGGGATACTATTGAAGGATTTAAGTGTGCCATAAATTGTACAAACTCAATAGGTGAAGTTATAAATCTTGGTAGCGGATTTGAAATATCTATTATAGATACAGTTAATTTAATATCTGAAATAATGCAAGAAGAAATAGAAATTATTTCTGATAACAAAAGAAAAAGACCATTAAATAGTGAAGTCGAGAGACTATATGCATCAAATAGGAAGGCTAAATCGATTCTTCAATGGGAACCAAAGTTTTCAGGCAAAGAAGGATTTAAAAAAGGGTTATCTGAAACAATAGATTGGTTTCTCGTGGAAGAAAATCTTGCTAACTACAATTCAGAGATCTACAATACCTAAAATAAAAAAGTTTATGTCCTCAAAAAGAGCTGTAATTTTAGCTGGAGGAAAAGGCAGACGACTAAGACCTTATACAGTGGTCCTACCGAAACCTTTAATGCCAATTGGTGAATTCCCTATACTAGAAGTTGTTATTAAACAATTAGTCAAAAATGGTTTTGATCACATCTCCATGGCAGTCAATCATCAAGCCAGCCTAATTAAAACTTTTTTTGGAAATGGTGAAAAATGGTCTATCAAAATTGATTATTACGAAGAGAGTGAACCTCTAGGCACTATGGGACCTTTATCAAACATACATGATTTGCCTGAAAATTTCCTAGTCATGAATGGAGATATTTTAACTGATCTGGATTTTGATTTTTTTTATAAATATCACATTGAAAAAGGTGCGATATTTACTATATGTTCAAAAGAGAGGAGTCAACTTATTGACTATGGAGTTCTTGAAAGTGATTCAAATGGGTTTCTTATGAATTTCAATGAAAAACCAAAGCATAATTATCTTGTAAGTATGGGAATTTATATGGTTAATAAGGAAGTTATAAAAGCGATTCCAAATTGTTTTTATGGTTTTGATTCACTAATGCTAGATCTGTTAAAAAAGAAAGAGAAAATTTGTATAAAAAAATTTACTGGTTATTGGCTTGATATAGGAAGACCGGATGATTATGAAAAAGCGATTGAAGACTTTGATCTTATGAAGGAAAAGTTTTTATGAAGAGAATAATAATAACTGGTTCCGGTGGATTTGTTGGTAAAAATTTATTAAAAAAAATCAACTATGATGAATATGAAGTACAGAAAATAGATTCAACATTTGGAGATCTTTCTAATCCCGAGACATGGAATAATTTTAAATCTTGCGAATATTTAATTCACTTAGCGGCAAAAACTTTTGTACCTGATAGTTGGGAAAAACCTTTTGAATTTATAAAAAATAATCTTTTATCTACAGCAAATGCCCTGGAATTTTGTAGTAGGAATAATGCAAAACTTATTTTATTAAGCTCTTATATGTATGGAAATCCTATGCAATTACCTACTCCTGAGACTCATAAATTAAGTGCTAATAATCCATATGGACTTTCTAAATTACTTTCTGAAGAAATTTGCAAATTTTATTATGATTGCATGAAAACAGAAGTAATCATACTTAGAGTTTTCAATTTATTCGGACCAGAACAACCTGAAAATTTCCTGATATCAAAAATAATATCACAGATAAAATATAACAATAAAGTTCAGGTTTCAAGTCTCTCTCCCAAGCGTGATTATTTATATGTAGATGACCTCATATCCGCAATTATAAAATCATTGTCTTATTCCGGGAAGCATAGAGTATTTAATATTGGTATGGGGATAAGTTACTCTATTATAGAAATAATTGAAATTATAAAAAAAAATCTTAATTCAGATGCCGAAATAGAAAATAAAAACGTATTTAGAAAGAAGGAAATCATGGAAACCATTGCCGATATTAAGCTTGCTAAAGTCGAACTTAATTGGAGTCCAAGTATTAGTTTTGAAGAAGGAATTAAGTTACTAATAAGCCAAAAAAATATAATCTAATTTTTTAAAAAATGAAGCCAAATCCAAGAGAAATTTTATTTATAGCTCCTATTCCACCTCCTTTATCAGGACATAGTTTAGTCTCAGAGATATTATTTAAATACTTATCAAAATCATATAAAGTAAATTTAGTTAATCTAATAAAAAATTCTACAAATAAAGGTCAATTTACATTAAGTAGATTCCTTTCTGTACTGGCAGTTTTAAGAAAAGTATTAAAATATTCTAGAAGCTGCAGTAGTATTTATTTGACTATTTCAGAAAGTTTTTTAGGAAGTATAAAGGATATTTTTATTTTTTTAATTCTTTTTAAAAAACTTGGTAAGTTGAATATTCACTTGCACGGAGGGAGCCTTGATAAAAAGATTTTTCAAAGATTTCCTATGTTAAAGGCAATTAATAGTTTCTTTTATAAAAGAATTTCTAAAGTAATAATTTCGGGGAATTCACATAAATCAATATTTCCAATGTTAAGTGAAAACAAAATTGCAATTGTACCTAATTTTGTTCAAGAAGAGTTATTTATAGAAAAAGCAAATTTAAATAAATTCAAAGAATATAAGCAAATTAAAGTCCTTTATTTAAGTTCAATGGATATTGGGAAAGGGTACTTAGATCTTTTATATGGAATTGAAAATTTTCCTGAAAAACTACTTAATTTATTCGAATTTAATTTTGCCGGTAATTTTAAAAATGTAAATGAGAAAAATAAATTTATGAGTAGAATAAAAAAATTTCCACAAATAAAATATCATGGATATATTCATAATCTAAAGAAAAAGCAACTATTAAATGAAGCACATATATTCATTCTGCCAACAAGATATTTTGAAGGTCAACCAATATCTATTCTTGAAGCCTATGCTTCAGGTTGCATAGTTTTAACAACAAAAAAACCAGGGATTCTTGATATCTTCAAACCTAATTTAAATGGTTACAGCATTGATGAAAAATCTCCAGAATCCATAAACAAAAATCTGTTAAAAGTAGCAAAAAATAAAGATAAACTAAAAGAAATTTCTATTAATAATCTTAATATTGCAAAAGCTAATTACAAAGAAATTTATTACTGCAAAAAAATTGAGTCATTACTAATATCTTAAATTTCATATGGATATAAGTATTAAAAAATATTTTCCTAATTTAACTCAAGCAATATGGATGGGGTCATTTGTAATAATAATTCCCACATTAATTGGAATCAATCAATATGGATATTTTGCGAAATTATATGCAATACCTTCAATATTAGCAGGACTTATAGATTCATATTATTTGTCTTCATCCTCTAAAAATGAATTATTCGATTATGAATCTCTTAAAAATCCATTAATAAAATTAATTAATTATTTAAATTTATTTTTCATTATATTGTTATTTTCTGTTCTTATAGGAATTAAATTAAGTTTATGGACAAATTTATTAGCATCTCTTGCAATTTTTAATTCTCTTCTTATAAGGTGGAGAATTACATTTCTTTTTCATAGAATTAGAAAAAAAACCATATTAAAAGATTCAACTATTTTTGAAACTATAAATATAACCTTTTACTTATTTTCATTTCTATTATTTTTTTTATTAATTCAAAATCAATTATTAGACAATGATTACCTTTTTTTAATTCCATGCTTAATCATTTCATTATCTGGAACAATAATATTCTATTACTCACAATCAAAAGTCAAAAATTTAATTCCAAATAAATTAGGAAGTTTACAAGAAAATAAAAAAGATAAAAAAGCTTTAGATCAAATTTTAAAAATAATATTTTTTAGAAGTTATGAAGATATCTTCATATCAATTATGCCACTTATCTTTTTTGAAGTGTTTGGATCTACAGTCGCTGGGCAATCAAGAATTGTTATAAGCATAATAAAAGGAATTTCTAAGGTGTTCCCTCACAGATATGACCTCTTTATTTATAGAGAATTAATTAGTTCAAAATACATTTTGGAATTTTATAGGGATGCAAAAAATTTCATAATTAATTTTGCTTTATTTTTTTTAATTGTATTTTGCATTTTTAAATTTATCAATATTGAATTATTTCAAATCATTTATAAAGAATTTATATTTACAAATTGGTCTTTAATTATTTTATCTGCCCCCTTTTACGCAGTCTTATCATCCATAACTCCATACTTAAATAAAACAAACCTAAAATTTAATATTGTTTGGTTAGTTCCTTTAATATTTACCTATTTAATTGGTTTTTGGTTTAATTCGTTGAGTCTATTAAGTTTTTTATTCTTATTGTCAAATTTATTTATTTTTTATTATCTTAAAATAAACTTAGGAAAATTTTTATCTACATAAAGTTATAATTTTAATAATCACAAATAAAAAAACCATTAATAATGTGCGGTATCTTTGTAAGTAGTTCGAATAACTTTAGTAAATTAGAAAAACTAAATACTGCCAAATATTATTTACAAACAAGAGGGCCTGACTCCTCCAAAGTTTTAAAAATTAAAGATAAAATTTCATTTGTACATAGTAGGTTAGCGATACAGGATCAAAGTGAACTGGCTCAACAACCAATGTATTCTGCTAACAAGAATTTTTTAATTGTTTATAACGGAGAAATCTATAATAAATCTGAATTAGATATCTATTTAAAAAAAACGTATAAATTACAGTTAAAAACAAATTGTGATACAGAGACCTTAATAGAAGGTTTTAGTTATGAAGGATTGGATTTCATAAATAAAATTGATGGTATATATGCTTTTATAATTTACGATATTCAAAATGAGCAAATTTTTGTAGCACGTGATGAGTTAGGAATTAAGCCATTATTTTATTCTTCTAGGAAAGATGGCATATTGTTTTCTTCAGATGTTAGAACTTTATTTTATCTATTTGATAAACCCTTACCATCAAATAAATCAATAATTGATCTTCTTACTCTAACTTTTATACCTGAGCCAACAACACTTTTCAGTGAAATAAGTCACTTAGAAACAGGTATAGTTTTTAAATATGATCTAAGTGGGAAAATTATTGATAGATATAAAATTAACACTAATTTTAATTCAAAAATTTTCAAAGGTGAAAGCTTCAAAAAATCAAGTCAAATAGTTGGTCATTTACTCAAAGAAAGTATTTCAAAGCAAACGATAGCCGATAAAAAAGTTGGTTTATTCTTAAGTTCTGGTTTAGATTCCTCACTAATTTTTAGTTATTTAATGGGTATGAAATATAAGTTAGATTTTGCTCTTACATTAATTTGGAAACCTTTTATGAATTCAAATGATTTTCAAAAACCTGAATATGAAGCGAAATTACTAACTAGTGATTTAAGTTATAAAAAACATTTGGAGATAACCCCACCATCTAGGATAAGAGGTCTTGAAAAAATATTATCCTATATGGTTATAGAAGGATTAACTGATCCTGCAGCTCTTTCTACTTATTATTTAAGTAAAAAGGCAAGAAACTTGGGTTGCAAAGTTATGTTATGCGGTCAAGGAGCAGATGAGATATGCTATGGATATCGTAGACACAAAGTCATCCCATTATATTTTCTAATCTCTAAATTTAGACCTCTGAATTCTTATGCCTATGAAAAAATCCTTAGATTCATTAAGATACCATATATACATCGGATAGTTAGAAAATTAATCAAATTATTATCTCTCGTAGGATTAAGTAAAAAGGCATTTTTAAAAAATATTTACTCATTGGGAAGTGATTCTTTAATTTCAAAATTTATACAAAATTTCGAACCCTCTTCTCTTGACATAGAGTTAAAAAATTTAAAAACCGATAATTTAATTAGTCATGAAACTATTGAATATCTAGATACCAAGTTTGATTTAAAGTCTTTAAACCTCAGATATGCAGATCGAATGGGTATGGCTTCTTCAATTGAAATAAGGGTTCCTTTCTTATCTAATAATTTAGTTAAATATATACATTCAATTCCTGTATATTATAAGTATAGATTTTTTGAGTGTAAAAGAATTCTCAGGGAAATATCAAAAAAGTTGCTTCCAAGTTTCATTATTCGAAGATCAAAAACTGGTTTTACTTTCCCTCTAGAGGAAATGCTTATGCAAGAGAAAGATTTTATTATAAAATTAATTAATAAAGAAAATGCAATATTTAATAAATATTTTGATAATAAGTATTTAAGGTATTATTTTGATTCTTTTTACAAAGGTGAATATATTAATACACAAATGCTTTTTTCTTTGATAAGCATAAAAATATGTTTTGATGATTTGTATTTACAAAAATAAAATATTTAATTTCTCGAACAATCTATTTTGATAAATAATAATGATAAAAAAAATATAGCCCAATATAAATTTTTCCATCAAAGAATAGATAGTTGGGCGTTTAACTGAAAATTTTTATGGAGCCAAGCGGACTCGAACCGCTGACCCCCTGCATGCCATGCAGGTGCTCTACCAGCTGAGCTATGGCCCCATGTGTGCTTTTTCTAGTCATATTAAGCAATTGAGAGATTCTGTAAAATCGCTGATGTTGCTTGAT
>MDSV01111767.1_pt1 | contig 17098 bp, 17 predicted proteins | sample 810851 | NCBI WGS metagenome assembly MDSV01 (sample SAMN05326640, study PRJNA326480) | marine metagenome | isolation source: seawater | place: Atlantic Ocean: North East | collected 2012 | reverse complement strand
TGAAATCATGATTGAAGTTCAAACTGCTGAAACAATTCAATAATTATACAATTTCATCCACAACAATTTTTTTAAATTTTCATAAAATATTTTTCATATAAATTATTAATTATGGAAAATAATTTAAGTATTGTTAAAGATAAATTCAAAGAGTTACCCAACAATATTGAAGCGGAACAATCTGTTATTGGGTCAATTTTAGTAACAAATGAAATATTTGATGAAATAAGCACAATTATCTCAAATATTAATTTCTATGATCCAATGCATCAAAAAATATTTAATGCTATTGAAAATTTAATTTATAAAGGAATGCTTGCTAACCCAATTACATTAAAAAATTATTTTGATGACGAAAAAGATGATTTAGATATTCCTGAATACCTCGTTAAGATTACAAAATTTTCTACCTCGGTAAGACAGGCAATAGAATATTCAAAAATTATATATGATATGTTTGTAAGAAGAGAGTTGATAAAAATTTCAGAACAAACAATAGATAGTGCTAAGATAAATGATTTGGACACCAATGGTCAGAACATTATCGAAAACTCTGAAAAATTATTATTCGATTTAGCTGAAAAAGGATCATTTAGTTCATCTTTAATTAAATTTGATGATGCTATGAAGCAAACTATTGAGATGGCATCAGCTGCATATAAAAATGAAGGTGGTATTGTTGGTGTCCCAACTGGTCTAAGAGACTTAGATGACAAATTAGGAGGACTACATCAATCTGATTTAATTATTATAGCTGGTCGTCCATCAATGGGTAAAACTTCTCTTGCAACAAACATTGCTTTTAATGCCGCTAAACATATTCAAGATAATGGAAAAAAATCATCAATAGCTTTTTTCTCTTTGGAAATGTCCTCTGAGCAATTATCAACGAGAATATTATCAGAGCAAGCCAGAATAGGATCTCACGATATAAGAAGAGGAAGAATTTCTGATGATCAATTCGATCAATTTTTAGAGACATCAAAGAATATTTCAGAATTACCTTTATTCATTGATGAAACTCCAGCAATAAGTATTGCAGCTATGAGTAATAGAGCAAGAAGAATAAAAAGACTTCATGGACTTGATATGGTTGTTGTTGATTATATTCAACTTATGAAAGGTACAATTTATAATAAAGATGGAAGAGTTCAGGAGATTTCTCAGATAACTCAGGGTTTAAAAGCGATAGCAAAAGAACTTGGAGTTCCAGTTGTGGCACTATCTCAATTATCGAGACAAGTAGAGCAAAGAGATGATCATAAGCCTCTATTATCAGATTTAAGAGAATCCGGGTCGATTGAGCAGGATGCAGATGTTGTAATGTTTGTTTATAGAGAAGGATATTACCTTCAAAGAAAAGAGCCTAGAGAGGCTACAGTTGAGCATGCTGAATGGCAGGCTAAAATGAATGAAGTTGCTCATTTAGCTGAAATTATAATTGGAAAACAACGGCATGGTCCAATTGGTAAAGTAACTCTTGAATTTGAGGAAAGATTTACGAAATTTAAAGATACTCAAACTAATTAATTTCCAATATAAAAGACTAAGATGTTTTGGCAATTTTATCAAAATATAATTTTAAAAAACCCTAAATCTATATTCATAATCTTACTTATTGTTTTGTTGAATTTTGGATATTATTCAAAAGATTTTAGATTAGATGCTTCATCAGAGACTTTGTTGATTGAGGGTGATCCTGATCTTAAATATCTTCAAGAAATTTCTAAAAGATATGGATCTAAAGAATTTCTAGTTCTCACTTATACACCTACTGATGCCATGATTTCAGACAACTCAATAAATAATCTTTTAAGTCTAAAATATAAAATTCAAAGTTTAGATTGGGTTCATAATGTAATTACACTTTTGGATATCCCTTTGTTGAATAGTTCTGATGCACCCTTACAAGAAAGACTCGAAAATTTTAAAACACTTAAAGATGAGGATATTAATAGAGAAAGAGGTTTTAGAGAAATTATAAGCAGTCCAGTATTTAGAAACTTTGTTATCAGTGAAGACGGAAAAACAAGTGGTATTATTGTAAATATCAAGAAAAATAAAGAACTGAAAGATATTGAAAATAAATCTAAAGAGGAAATTGAGGCCTATAAAGATCAAATTAAAAAACAAAACCATAAAAATATTGTTGAAATTAGAGACGTCATCAAAAGTTACCAGAATGTTGGTAAGATATATCTTGGTGGTATTCCTATGATTGCTGATGATATGATGTCATTTATTAAAAGTGATATAGTAGTCTTTGGAATTGGAGTGTTACTTTTTATAGTTGCAACCTTATGGTTTGTTTTTCGAAAATTAATTTGGATTATAGTTCCAATAAGTAGTTGTTTTTTTTCAGTTATAATCATGATGGGATTATTAGGTTTACTTGGGTGGAAAGTAACAGTTATTTCCTCAAATTTCATTGCGTTAATGCTAATTTTGACAATGGCAATGAATATTCACATGAGCACAAGATTTTTACAACTAAAAGAAATTTATCCAAACAAAAATATTTTAGATTTATTGAGTTTAACAACTAATAAAATGTTTTGGCCTATTTTATACACTGTTTTAACTACGATTATTGCTTTTCTCTCTTTAATCTTTAGTGAAATAAAACCTATTATTGATTTTGGATGGATGATGACTTTAGGTTTAATGATATCATTTATCATAACATTTACTCTGCTTCCTTCTTTAATAAATTTTGTACCTCAAGAAAAAATTTCTTTAAAAGAATATAAGGATTCTAAAATTACTTCTTTTTTCGCAAGATTTTCTCAAAATAATTCCAAAACTATTTTTATGATTACAGGAGGAATAATTATTTTAAGTTTAATAGGGATAAGTCGACTTGAAGTTGAAAACAGTTTTATAAATTATTTTAGTAAAAAAACTGAAATTTATAAAGGAATGAAGTTGATTGATGAAAAATTAGGAGGAACAACACCCCTTGAGGTTATCTTAAAATTTCCAAAAAAACAAAAACAAGGAAAAGATAGTGAAGATGAATTTGATGATTGGGAAGATGATGGTGATCAAAATGATGAAAAGTATTGGTTCACGAAAGATAAAATTGATAGAATATCATCTATTCATAATTATCTTGATAGCCTACCACAGGTTGGAAAGGTTCTTTCCTTTTCATCAATTATTGATGTTGCAACATTATTAAATAATAATAAACCTTTAGGCACGTTAGAAATGGGAGTTCTTTATTCTAAAATACCAGAAAGTATTAAAACAGAAATAATTGACCCTTATATTTCTATTAAAGATAATGAGGCAAGAGTCAATTTAAGAATTATAGACTCTCAAGAAGATCTGAGGAGAAATGATTTAATTAAAAAGATAAATTTCGATTTAAAAAACAAGTTTGGATTAAAAGAAAATGAATTCAAACTTGGTGGTGTTTTAATCTTATTTAACAACTTACTTCAAAGTCTTTTCAAATCGCAAATATTAACTTTAGGTCTAGTAATGATTGGTATATTTGGAATGTTTTTGATCCTTTTTAAAAATATTAAATTATCATTAATCGGGGTCATTCCTAATTTTATTGCAGCATTTTTTATATTGGGAATTATTGGTTTACTTAATATTCCTCTAGATATGATGACAATTACTATAGCAGCAATTACTATTGGAATTGCGGTAGATAATAGTATCCATTATATTTATAGGTTTAAAGAAGAGTTTTATAATTTAAATGACTATCATAAAACCCTCGTTTTATGCCATTCAACAGTAGGTAAAGCAATCTTAAATACATCTATAACTATTGTCTTTGGTTTTTCGATATTAGTTCTCTCTAAATTTATACCTACAATTCTATTTGGTATTTTTACAGGACTTGCAATGTTATTGGCTATGGTTTCAGTCCTAACTTTACTTCCATCTTTAATATTATTAATTAAACCATTTGGAAAATAGATAATGTTTGATGCAATTGCAGATTTTTATGCAAAGACCTCTTTTATAGATATTTTTTACATCATCATAACAGCTCTTTCATTAATCAAGTGTTATAAAAAAGGATTTGTTTTAAGTATTCTGTCTATGTCTAAATGGTTGCTAGCCTATGTCATCACCTTATTAATTTTTCCTAAAATAAAACCTTATTTAAAAGATACAATAGATAACGAATATGTGCTTGACTTTGGATTGGGAATAGCAATTTTCGTTCTAGTTGTATTCTTGGTATTGATGATAAGCAAAGGAATTAGTAGTGCAATTACTTATACAGGAATTGGAAGTTTAGATACAATATTTGGATTCTTTTTTGGTTTTATTAGAGCTTATATTATATCAATATGTATCTTTTCAGGTATACATATAGTGTATAATTACGACAAATGGCCAATAAATTTAAATAAATCATACGTCTTTCCATATTTAGAAAAAGGTAGTAATTATTTACTGAAAGAATTTCCTAATGAAAAAACATATCAAGATTCTAAAGAAAAAATTAAAGATTTTTGAACCTAAGTTAAAAGAAGAATGTGGTATATTTGGTATAAGCAATAACAAAGATGCCTCTGCGCTAACTGCCCTGGGACTTCATGCATTACAACATCGAGGACAAGAAGGTTGTGGTATAGTTACTTTCGATGGTAAACAATATTTTTCTGAAAAAAGATTTGGCTTAGTCGGTGACAATTTTAATAAAGAAAAAATCTTAAAAAAACTTCAAGGAGATTATGCAATCGGTCATAATCGATATAGTACTACAGGTGAAAATACTCTGAGAAATATTCAACCTTTTTTTGCTGATACTAATGCTGGAGGAATAGGAGTGGCTCACAATGGAAATTTAACAAATTCAATATCGCTTAGAAAAAAATTGGTAGAAGACGGTGCAATTTTTTATACTACATCAGACACTGAAACTATTGTTCAATTAATTGCAAAATCAAAAAGAACTAAAACTATAGATAAAGTAGTTGATGCAATTTTTCAAATACAAGGAGGTTATGCTTTAGTTATGCTTACCCAAACATCTTTGGTTGGTGTAAGAGATCCTTATGGTATTAGACCGTTAGTAATCGGAAAATTAAAAAATAGCTATGTATTAGCATCGGAAACCTGTGCCTTAGATATAATTGGAGCAAGATTTATAAGAGAAGTTGAAAATGGGGAAATTGTATTAATAGAAAATGATGAATTAAAAAGTATTAAGCCATTTCCACCAAAAAAAGTAAGGCCTTGTGTTTTTGAATATATATACTTTGCAAGACCAGATAGTATTCTAGATGATAAAACTGCTTATGAGCATCGTAAAAGTCTTGGTGCTGAATTAGCAAAAGAGAATGACATAAATGCAGATATTGTTGTTCCAGTTCCAGACTCTGGGAATGCGGCTGGTCTAGGGTTTGCACAACACCTTGGAATGAATTTTGAATTAGGATTAGTTAGGAATCATTATGTTGGAAGAACTTTTATTGAACCAAGTCAAAAAATCAGAAGTTTAGGTGTAAAATTGAAATTAAATGCTAACCGATCTGCAATAAAAGACAGAAAAATAATATTAGTTGATGACTCTTTGGTGAGAGGTACTACATCTCATAAAATTGTGAAAATGCTATATGATGCTGGCGCAAAGGAGGTTCATGTCAAAATTGCTTGTCCAGAAATAAGATATCCTGATTTTTATGGAGTAGATACTCCAACAAAAAAAGAATTGCTAGCTGCAAATAAAACAAATAATGAGATTTGTGAATATATAGGCGCTAAGTCTCTAAAATTTTTGTCTTTGGAAGGAATGTATAGAGCTATTGGTTTTGATAAAAGAAACCAAAACTACCCACAACTCACAGACCATTACTTTACTGGAGATTATCCTGTTAAACCGATTGATGAACTTGGAGATAATAAAATTACTCAATTATCGTTGCTCAATACCGCTTCTAACAACTAATGAAAACGGTAAATTTCACAGATATGAAATCAGGTACTAAAGATGAATATCTTTTATTAGATAAATATGAAAAAGAATATATCAATGGAACAGCTGATAGAATTTTAAAATTTATGAGGGGTTTAACTGATACTTTAGAAGGTTACAAAGTATCTAGACTTGAACACTCACTTCAAACTGCAACAAGAGCTTTTAAAGATAATGCAGAAGAAGAAATGGTTGTTGCAGCGCTATTACATGACATTGGGGATGAATTAGCGCCCTTAAATCATTCAGAATATGCTGCAGCAGTGCTCAAACCTTATGTAAGTAAGAAAACTCATTGGATAATAGAAAAACATGGTGAATTTCAAATGTACTATTATGCTCACCATTTAGGAAAGGATAAAAATCAAAGAGATAAATACAAAACCCATGAATACTATAAAGATACAGTCAATTTTTGTGAAAAATGGGATCAGGCTTCATTCGATCCTAACTACAAAAGTATGACTTTAGAAGAATTTGCCCCTATGATTAAAAGAATATTTTCAAGAAAACCATATACATTTCTTTAATCAAAAAAATAAAGTAAACATGAAAAATCTAACTGATCAAAAAAAAGGTTCTTTAATGGCTTTTGTGGCCGTAATGTTTATTACACCTGACTCTTTGTTTATAAGACTTTCAAATGTTGATACTTGGGGGTTAGTTTTTTATAGAGGGATAATTCCATTTTTTACAGTTTTTTTAGGAATGTTATTAATCTACAAATCAAATTTCTTTAAAATTCTTTTAAATAGTGGATACCATGGGATTATTTATATTGGAACATTTAGCCTAACCAATATTACATTTGTAGTCTCGATTCAAAATACTAATGTTGCAAACACTCTTGTAATGATAGCTACTGCACCGATGATGTCTGCTATCCTTGGAGCAATTTTTTTGAAAGAACCACCTGATAAAAAAACTTGGATTTCAATAATTGTAACCTTTTTAGCAATAATTTATATTTTCTTTGACTCTTTAAAATTAGGTAACTTCTATGGAGATACTTTAGGATTCATCACTGCATTAGGCTTAGCGGTAGGAGCTGTGACTATTAGATCTGCAAAAACAAAAAATTTGGTTCCAGCAGCTGTTGTTGGAAAATTATTTGTTGCTACTTTTGCTTTATTTTTTATTGAAAGCTTTGTATTAATAGATAAAGACTTAATAATTATACCCTTAATGTGTATTCTTTGCGTTGCAATACCATTTGTTTTAGTAACTATAGCCCCTAGATTTATTCCAGCTGCAGAGGTTAACTTGTTTTTTCTTTTAGAAACTATAATAGGACCTATATGGGTTTGGTTGATAATTAAAGAACAACCCAGCATAGAGACTCTTCAAGGGGGATTGGTTATTATTACAACTATAGCAATACACTCATATTTAAAACTCAAAAAATCTTAAGCTTGTCACATTTAAGACTTGATTTCATAATACATCGCAAATATTAAGTCAGATTTTATGAATAAAGTATTAAAAAATTCTTGGGCACTATTTTTAGGAATGGGTTGCCTAATGATGGCTTACGGTTTTCAAGGCTCACTTTTGGGTGTTAGAGCTGTTCAAGAGGAATTTAGTTTGACTGCCACAGGGTTTATGATGTCAGGATATTTTGTTGGTTATTTTTTAGGAGCTACAACAATACCTTCTGTTATATCACAAGTCGGTCACATTAGAGTTTTTGCAGCCTTTGCATCTTTAGCATCTCTTGTAATTCTCGTTCACTCAATATTAGTACACCCTTTGGTTTGGTTCTTTTTAAGGGTTCTAACTGGAATAAGTATGGTTTGTATTTATACAGTAGCCGAGAGCTGGTTAAACGATAGATCAAGTAATAAAAATAGAGGAAGTGTATTATCGATCTATATGGTTATACTTTACGGTTCAATGGGTGTTGGAATGTTTTTACTAAATTTTAGTAGCCCTGAAAATTTTCAACCTTTTATTTTAGTTTCTGTAATTACTTCAGCTGCATTAATTCCAATTTTATTAACAAAGAAAAAACCACCTACATTTAAAAAAATTAAAGCGATGAATTTAAAAGATTTATATGAAGCATCACCATTTGGTATGGTTAGTTCACTTTTTTATGGCACTATTCAATCTGCTTTATTTACTTTGTTAGCAGTTTATGCAACTTCAATGAATTTTACGATATTAGAAGTATCGATTGTTACTTTCCTATTAGCAATATCTGGGGCTGTTGCACAATTTCCGATAGGAAAAATTTCAGATATATATGATAGAAGAAAAGTAATAGTTTTTAGTACATTTGGTGCTGCATTTTTTTCAATTTTAGCAATTGTAGTCTCTAGACAAATGTACTTACCTGAGGGTCTAGCAACTAGCAAAACATGGTTTTATATTTTTTTTATTTTATTTTCTTTTTGTAGTTTGCCTATGTTCTCTTTAATTTTAGCTCACACAAATGATTATATATCTAAAGAAAAATTTGTTGCTGCAGGCGCAGGCCTGCAATTTGCATTTGGACTAGGTGCAATGAGTGGCCCATTTTTATGTTCAATATTTATGGATTTAGTAGGTTCAAATGGATTTTTTGTATTTTTATTCTTCTTTCACTCTGTGATTGGAGTATTTGGAATTTACAGAATGAGAGTAAGACAATCTGTAGACAATCCAGACTCTCAATTTGTTGCTATGCCTCAAACAATTACCCCTGCAGGTATAGAATTAAACCCAACTACAGAACCTATTGAAGAACCAGACAGAATATCTGAGGAAATTAAAGATAATAATACAAATAATTTTTAAATCACTTTCAGGTTGTACCCAATTTAGTCAAATTTAATTTCAATCTGTAAATTTTTTTATTGAAAAACTTTTTTTTCTCCATTGAAATAAGTTTTTTAAAAAATGACTATAAAAAAGAAAACAAAAAAAAAAATTTACAAAAATAAGAATGGTTTTGCTAAAATAGCAACTATTACGACTAAGTCTATAAGTAGTGCTTTTTCTAACTATAAAAAAAATAAAGAATTAGAAAAAATTCGATTAATAAAACTCCAAAAACTTGAAGAAAAAAATCAAATATTAAAAGATAGAAAAGAACTCAAAAATTGGGAAGAAAGACTTACTAAAGAGAGTAATAAAATTAAATTAAATGAAGAAGACCTTAGAATAAAAGAAAAAGAATTTAAGATAAGAGAAGAAAAACAAAAAGCAGAATCAGAAAGATTAACAAAAAAAGATGAACATTTAATTGCATTTGCAAATGAACTTAGAAATAAAGAAAAAGAATTAAAACTTAGAGAGGAAGATCAAAATAGAAAAGATATTGATTTAAAAGTAAGGGAAGATCAACAAAAACACAAAGAACTTAAAGAACAAAGAAGAAAAAATAAAGAATTGAAAGTTTTAAAAGAAGAAGAAGATAGAAAAAAACAGCTTGAAAATATAAGAATAAAAGAATGGGAAGAGCAATTTGATAAAAACCAAAAGGAAAAAGAATTAGAAGAAAACAGAAGAGAATTGAGATTGAGACAAAAAGAATTGGAAAAAAATAAAACGATTGAACCCTTAGTTGAAGATACTTCTAATCTTGGCCTTGAACTGGAAAAATTTGATATAGATAAAAATGTAAAAAATTAAGTTTAATTTTTATTCTAGCTTATCAATATACTTTGACATTTTTGATAAAACTTGTTTTTTTGTCAACTTATCTGTTTTTATTAATATAGCATCATTTACCATAATCAATGGACTGTTTTTTCTTTTTTTGTCTAAACTTGTTCTTTTAATCAATGATTTCTTTACTTCTTTTATTGAAACTTTTTTTTTTAAATCAAGCCACCTTCTATAGCTAGCCACATTAAGATTACATTTAAAATAAAATGCTAGGTTATACTTTGGATTCTTTGATAAAACTTTACTTGCAATATCACGACCTTCAACACAAATTCTGTTACTTTTCTTTATTATCTTCATTTGGACCTGATTCACTACATCTCGTATTTTTTTATTTTTTGCAATGATTGCTACATGATTTGATATTTTTTCAGAATGTAAACTTTGTTTTGAAATATTCTTATAAGATATCTTTGTTAATTTTTTTTTTAAAAATAAAATCTTGTTTTTTGGTTTATAATTGATAATCATTTTACTGCAATAGCGGTATAGTAAGCCTGAGTTAATTAATAATAACTTATATTTCTTAGATATGAGTTTTGCTGCTGTGCTCTTTCCACTGGCAGACTCTCCATCACAAGCAATAATCAATTTTTTTAATTTTGCCATAAATTAAACAGACCTTTTTTAAAGATTAAATAAAAAAATAATAAATTATTTATTATATTTAATTAATTGATAGTATAATAATCTTAATAATAAAAATCTAAACATATATGAATAAAATTCCATTAAAAAAGGAAATAATAATAATAATTTTTGGAATATTACTTAATATTTTAGCTTCAAACTATAATTTGAATAAATACGATAAGATCATTAAAAATTATAATGGAGAATCTTATAATCAAATTACAGGCTCAGATCTCGTAGATACTTGGATATTTGCTGATAAATTTAAACAAAAACTCTCTGACACAAATAATTTTTTTGAGTCATTGCCACATTATGAAAGATTTTTATTACCATCTATATTTATTGGATTTTACTATCATTTGATCGATAAAGAAATATATGAGACTATCGAAACAGGAGAAAAAGTTGTCAAAAAAGATAATTATAAATTTGGATTACTTTTAATTCAAATTTTACTTTATTATTTATCAGTCTATCTTTTTGTTGAGTCTTTTAAGCGCAAATTTAATATCAAATATCATTTGTTTTTGTTAATTTTTTTATGTTTTGAGCCAACAATTATTCAATGGCACCATTCTTTTTGGAATGAAAGTATTTTTTTAAGCATGCTGTTTTTTTTATTTTATCTATTAATTAAAACTTCAAATAATTTTTTCCTAAATTTAATAATCGGTTTCTTAGTTGCTTTAATGTTTGCGCAAAGAGCAGTCAGTTTTTTTTATATATTGCCTGTAATTTCGTATTACTTATTAATTAAAAAAAAAAAAACTTTATAACATTATTTTTTTATTAATAGGTTTTAGTAGTTTAATGATTTTCATTGGTTTTAATAACTATGATAAATCAGGACGTTTTTATTTTATTCCCGCAGAGCATCAATATAAATCATATTATTACTATTTTTCGACTAGAATTTATGCTGATAAACATGACATATCACGCACTAAAGCTCATGAAATATTGAATAACCAAGAAATTCAGTGGAGAAAAGATAATAATTTATATTTAGATATAGAAAAAAAGTTTAATCTCAATGAGTCTAAAGACAATTTAAAGATCAATCAAGATTATTTAAAAGCAATAGAATATAGAAATAAGAAATTTTTAGAAATTGCAATTTCAAATCCAATTTATCTAACAAAATTTTTTATTAAAAGAGTTTTGTTAATGTCTCAATTTTCACCAACATGGACAACTCAAAGTTATAATAACGATAGACATAGTTTAGAAGCAAATATTAATCCAGCTAAATATTATAATAGAAATCTGATTAGAAATATTTTTTACTCTCTAATTATTTATCCGTTTATAATATTAGGTTTTTTGTTTTTTTTAAAAGATCTTTTCATAAAAAAAAACTTTTCAAATCATAATAAATTTTTGATATTTCAAATTATTTCTATTTTTTATTTTGTAGCTATTTCTGGTTTTTGGGGAAATCCAAAATATTTTGTTCCTTGTATAATAAATTTGTCTTTCTTTATGGCTCAAGGTTTGAGTTTATCAATTATTTTTTTTAAAAAGAAATTATTTAATAAAATTAATGAATAATGATAACACAAATAAACTATATAAAAATCAATGGTCTAACATGCAGCTTTTTGATAGTATTTTGATTTAAAGAAAACTTTTTAAGAATCTTAATTTGGTTAAATGAAAAATCTTCATAAATTTAAATTTGATGAATATTCACAAAATGGTGAAGATGGAGTAATTAATGAAATTCTTAAAAGATCCTTTGAAAATAAAAAATTAAATGTTGTGGAATTTGGTGCAGGTGATATAGAAAAAAATTCTAATACATTCTATTTAATAAAAAATAATAAAATTAATTTTTCTGTTTTTATTGAGATGGATCAAAATCTTTTTAGAAAATTAGAAAAATTAAAAAATGAATATAAGCAAATTATACCAATACATAATATTGTTGATTTCAAAGCTGAAAGTGAAAATACGATAGATAAAATTTTAAAAAAGAATAATATCAATAATAATATTGATATTATGAGTATTGATATTGATTCCTATGATTTAGATGTTTATAAAAGCATTAAAGAATATCATCCAAAACTATTAATCATAGAAGCGGGTAGACAAAAATATGGTACTTTATCAGTTCATACTATTGATAAAAACTTAAATAGTTTCTCATCTATATTTAATACTATTTCGAAAAAATATTATTTGATATTCTTTAATGGCAATTTATTTTTTTTAAATAAAGAATTTTTTTCAAAAGATCATATAAAAAAAAACTATCATTTAGATGACGAATATCATTATTTATTACATTGCATTTATTTAAACTATAAAAAAAAAATTTTTTTAAAAAAAATATTGATTGACTTGTTATCAAGAAGTAAATTTATCTTAAAAACTTTAATTAACTATAAATAACAATACAAAAAGAGAGAATAAATTTATGAAAAATTTTTATGGATTATCCTTCTGGTATTTATAGAAGTCTAGATCATAGGCTAGATCATTTCGAGATAAATCAAGGTTTAGTGGTCTATGAACGAAGATAATCGACATAAACTCTGGGTTTTAATTAAGGAAGCTGGTGATTATTTGGTAGGACAATTGCCAGATCATCCAAATCATCCTAAAGGTAGAAATCCTTATGCGCATGTCGCAATTTGTGTAAAAAATAAATTTAATTCGAGTTATAAAGATATTCCAGACGAAAAACTTAATGATGTAATAAATTATATTAATTATTTAAAAAATAATCCAAGTTAAAGAGTTATTTCATCTCCAACTGTAATTTTAGATGAAGATAGAATTTGACATCTAAGACCACCTTTTCTTATAAATTCTTTCAAAATATTTTTTTGATTTAATATTTCTGTTAAATGTCTACATGGTCTACATAAGTCAATGCCCTCTACTTCAACATTGCCAATATTAAATTTTTTATTAATCAACTCATTGAGTTTGATACCTTTAGTGACTACATTTCTTCTAAAATCTACATAAGGAATATTTAGGCCATATTTTACATTATAAAATTCAATATTCTCAGACTCAATTAATGATAGTTGACAATAAGGATCGTTAAAATCTTTAAAATGTCTATCTCCTACTACACCTTTATTGGCAACAACTTCTAACGAACTTACTTCTTCGATCTTTTTATTATTATCTTTTGATTTTCCTAATTTAAAGACTTTAGACATAATTACTGTTTTGGAAAATAATCCTTTAACTCACCCTCTCTATAAACATCTGCTGTACAACAATGTAAACCTCCACCAAAAGCATAGGCGTCCCTTAAATCTACTAAAACAACTTCCATGCCTAACTTATCTAATTGTTCTGCTTGGTAAACTTCACTTTTTTCCACACAGACTGTTTTTGGATCAAGCACCAAAACATTCATTGATAACCAAACTGATGAGTAACAAAGTTCAGGTGGTTCATTATGAGCAGGTTGAGCGCTGTCTATAATTTGCCATCCATTATCTTCAAATAATTTTCTCTGCTCTTTTGGTAATCTTCTTTGTGGATTATTAATTATTAAACCTTCTTTTATTGGGGTGAATGTAGCGTCAATATGTATTGGGTAAGGATCTCCAGGGAAATTTACTGTGTGGACTCTATGATCTTTATAATGTCTTCTTAGCCAATTAATTCCTTTTAAGTTTGTTGTAAAACCATGCTGTACAACAAGATCTTTACCAAATCTTAGAACATCTGCAGCGTCAAATAATGGCTCTTCCTCAGTGGTTACAAAATACTTATTTTCAGTCCATTCCAATCTTTTTTGAACTCCAATTTTATCAGATAAATAATCTTTTCTATAATCAGCATCTGTAAGTCTAGGTTTTGGAGCAGACTCATGTCTCATATTTGGGTCATTGTCATAAAATTCTTTTATAATTGGACGATAACATAAGTATTCAAACCATCTACATCTGTAGCTCATTGTAGCTTCAAGTATTTCATTTCCCACTGTTAACAAAACATCTCTGGGAGGCATACAACCAAACATAGTTTCGGTCTTCCAATCTGGTGTTGATGTTTTTTGATTAAAATTTATAGGAGTTGGACGATCAACTTTTATCCCTCTTTTCACTAACATATTGGAAAAGTCATCTAAAAGTTGATTTGCCTTATCAATCGTATCTTTTGTTCTTGGACCAAATTGACCTCTCATATCTGAATCCTCAGGCACTTTTGCTTCTAAAGCAGGTTCTGGGGCAGGTATACAAGTTCCATCTGCTTTACCAACGATAACATGTTTCAAGGGATCCCATTCATTCCAGCTGTTAACTATTATTTTGTTACTACTCATTTTATCCTTTAACAATATTGTACTCTGGTCCAAATGGAAACTTAGTAATATTTTCAGCACTTTTTTTACCAATTACAAGAATATCGTGTTCTCTATAACCACCCGCACCCGGTTTCTCCTCTGGTATTAAGATCATTGGTTCCATAGAAATAACCATATTTTCTTCTAGCACAGTATCAATATCTTCTCTTAATTCTAGTCCCGCTTCTCTTCCATAAAAATGAGATAGAACACCGAAAGAGTGTCCATAACCAAATGTTCTATATTGTAAATAACCAAGGTCAGCAAATAACTCATTTAATTCATTACATATATCAGAACATCTTGCTCCAGGTTTTATTAACTCTAAACCTCTTTTATGAACTTTAACATTCGCTTCCCAAGCTTTTAAGGAATCGTCATCAATTTCATTAAGAAATAATGTTCTTTCAAGTGCTGTATAATATCCTGATATCATTGGAAAAGTATTTAAAGATAAAATATCACCTTTCTTTAATTTACGATTGGTCTTAGGATTATGGGCTCCATCTGTATTAATACCAGATTGAAACCATACCCACGTATCCATGTATTCAGCCTCAGGATAAGTTTTTGCTATTTCTATTTCCATTTTATCTCTTCCAGTAATTGCAATTTCTAATTCTGTTGCTCCTTCTTTTATATTCTTTACAATTTCTTCTCCTCCTAGATCAGCTATTCTAGCTCCATTTTTAATGATTTCTATTTCTTCCGTAGATTTTATCATTCTTAATAACATTAATTCTTTAGAAACATCTTTAAAAACTGAAAAAGTAAAAATTGAACCAATCTTTTCTCTCATGTCCAATGATATGTGATCGTTTTCTATTCCTATATTTTTTGGAGGATCATCTCTTCCAATAATTGAAACTATTGCTTTTAAAAAATTATCCCTTTTCCAGTCTGTATAAATTACATTATCACAATTTGATCTTCGCCATGGTTGACTCGCATCTATGTTTGCTGAAATAGTGCTAATTTTAGATCTTGAAATAACACAACCATAAGGCCTTCCAAAAGAACAATATATAAATCCACTATAATAAGCAATATTATGCATCGATGTTAAGATAATCATATCAAGATTATTTTTATCCATCCTTGATCTTAATTTATTCAATCTTTTTTCATACTCTTCATTTGTAAATGGAAGTTTTGCTTTATCTCCATTTTTTAATTTAAAAAAATCTGGTCGTTCCATATCTAAAGATTTTAATTCAAGGCTATATATCTTTTATTCCATCTCATTATTAAACTGTAATAAACTAAAGAGACAAAAAGAAAAAAACCACCGACTATAGTGTTTGTTGATGGTATTTCATTTATTCCAAATAAAGGTAACCACACCCAAAAAATACCCCCAATTACCTCAGTAAGTGATAACAAAGTTAATTCTGCTGCTGGAATCGCTTTTGACCCAATAGAGTATAAAATTAAACCTAAACAAACCAATGTACCGTGAAGAGAGAACATTGCACTATTGTAACTTGTCACAAAAAAAGGTTGTTTATTAATCAAAATTACTAATATAGCTATAGTGAAACAAAATAATCCAGCTATTGCTACTGTTGTAAATTTTGGAGTTTCTTTTCTCCACCTTAATGTTACTGAGAATACAGAAAAACCAATTGAAGAAGTAATACCAAATATAAAACCAATAATTGAGCTCTTTTCAGTATTTCCAACTGCCATTATTATTATGCCTATTGTTGCAATAAATATTGAGATCCATACGTTTATCGAAATTCTTTCTTTCAAAAATAAAAATGCTAATAGTGCAGTAAAAAATGGCATTGCCGCTAAACATAATAATGTTATTGCAGCTGAAGTATTGGTTATAGAGTAAATAAAAGAAATCATTGCTATTCCAAGCCCACATCCACCAATTAGGCCTGATTTACCAACTTTTTTATAATTCTTATAAAAATTTATTCCCTCCTCAAAATATAAATAAAGATTTAAAAGAATAAATATTGTTAAACCTCTTCCAAATATATATTGCCAAGGAACTGTATGTGGTTGATCCATATATCTAACAACTAATGGACCAAAAGACCAAAGTAATCCAGCAAACAAAACTACCGGAACCGCTATTTTTTCATTTTTAAGTTCGAGCATTATCAATATTTAATTCTAATTTATTTTAACTACAACAAAAATTAGGTCTTTTATAAAAGAATCTTATTAGGGTGATTGGGAAAGAAACAGTCAACTGTTTCACCTTTTGTGAATTTAGATTTACCAGCAGGCAGTATTACCCAAATATTTGACTGTATAAAAGACTTTATTCTAAATGATTCTTGACCTTTTAAAATTTCAACTTCTATTTTACCATTTTTGGTTGTACTAAATTTACTTTTAACAAACCTGGTAAAGTTCTTTTTTTTTATGAATTCATTTTTTAAAACTCCCTTAAAAGGAGTTTCTTTAGATATTCCCAACATACTTTTTATATATGGAAAAACAAAAAATCTAAAACATGCAGCTGAAGATATTGGATTACCTGGTAGTCCAAAAATTGCCTTGGACTTACCTTTAATTTTTGC
>MDSV01174902.1_pt1 | contig 17099 bp, 12 predicted proteins | sample 810851 | NCBI WGS metagenome assembly MDSV01 (sample SAMN05326640, study PRJNA326480) | marine metagenome | isolation source: seawater | place: Atlantic Ocean: North East | collected 2012 | reverse complement strand
TTTTTCATTATCTAAATAAAAAGTATCATGCATATCTCTAGCTGGATGATTGTCTGGAGTATTTAATGCTGTAAAATTATTATATACATTTTCAACATCTGGACCTTCCTCTACACTAAAACCAATTTCAGAAAATATTGAAGATATTTCATCTATCACCTGTGATACAGGATGTATTTTTCCTTGAACAAATGGTCTTTCGGGCAAGGTTATATCTATTTTTTCTTTTTCTAGCTTTTGGTTAATCTCTTTTATTTCAATTTCACTAATTTTTTTAGCAATCAAGCCTTGTAGTTCTTCTTTCACAAAGTTTAAATCTGAAGCAAATTTTTTTCTTTCATTTTCTGCTATTTTACCTAGCTGCTTAAATTGTAAAGATACTAAACCATTCTTACCAAAGAGATCTGACTTTATTTTATTTACTTGATTTAAATCTAAATTACCTTTTAATTTTAAAATAAAATCATCTTTTATTTTTTTAAAATCAGACATATTTACAGATTATTTCTTCACCAAATAAAAACAATAGTGAAGATTAATTTAAAGCAGATTGAGCTTTTTTTATGATCGTTTTAAAGGCTTCTGGGTTATCATAAGCTATTTCTGCTAATACTTTTCTATCTAGTTTAATTCCAGATTTGTTTAAGCCATTTATAAATTTTGAGTATGTTAGTCCCTCGGCTCTAACCCCAGCATTTATTCTTTGTATCCACAAAGATCTAAAATCTCTTTTTTTGGCTTTTCTATCTCTGTAAGCATATTGCATTGCTTTTTCCATAGCTTGTTTTGCAACACGGATAGTATTCTTTCTTCTTCCCCAATAACCTTTAACAGCCTTTAAGACTTTTTTATGTTTAGCGTGACTTGTTACACCTCTTTTTACTCTTGCCATTTTATCCTCTTAAGCTGTAAGGCATATAAGATTTTACTATTTTAGAATCTTGTTTTGACATAATAGTCGTGCCTCTTTGTTTTCTAATTTGTGAGTTAGTTCTTTTTATCATTCCATGCCTTTTATTTGCTTGAGGCATAACTACTTTACCTTTTGCTGTAATTTTAAATCTTTTTTTAGCTGAGCTTTTAGTTTTAAGTTTAGGCATAAATATTTGCTGGGTTATACAAACAATAGAATTAATATACAACTAATTTTATTGTATATTATAAGGGCTGAATTACCATTGTCATTTGTCTTCCTTCAAATTTTGGGGCCAACTCTAGTTTACCTACATCTTTGGTGTCTTCTTGAATTCTTTTCATTAGATCTGTTCCTAAATGAGAATGTTGAAGTTCTCTACCTTTAAATTTTACCGTAAATTTTACTTTATTTCCTTTTTCTAAAAAACCTTTTGCATTCTTTATCTTAAAACTATAATCATGTATCTCTGTAACTGGTCTTAGTTTAATTTCTTTAAGTTCTACTACTTTTTGTTTTTTTTTAGCTTTGTTTGCTTTTTTTTGTAAATCATATTTATATTTTCCTATATCAATGATTTTACAAACTGGTGGTTTAGCATTAGGAGAAATTTCAATTAAATCTAAACCTTCTTTCGCTGCGATTTGTATTGCATCCCTTGTTGCTAAAACTCCTAAATTTTTTCCATCACTACCAATAACTTGAACTTCCCGAGCATAAATTCTATCATTAGCTCTAGGACCTCTATCTTTAGTTCTTCTTTGAAAGTAATTTTTTTTAATTCCAGCCACTATTAAAGAGGAGTTTGACTTAAAGACAATATTTTTTTAATAGATTCAGTTAATTCCATAGTTTCTTGTTTTTTAGAACCTAAACTTCTAATTGTTATAGAGTTTGTGTCAACTTCTTTTTTTCCACAAATTAATAATAATGGCACTTTACTTAAAGAATGCTCTCTAATTTTAAAATTAAGATTATGATTTCTTAAATCCACTTCACAATTTATAGCTGCTTTTAAATATTCTTTAAATACTTTTTTTGAATATTCATTAAAATCTTCTGAAACAGGTATTACTACAGCCTGTAATGGTGTTAACCATAAAGGAAGCTTTCCCGCGTAATGTTCAATCAAAATTCCAATAAATCTTTCTAAAGATCCAAATAATGCACGATGAAGCATTACTGGTACTTTTTTTGACCCATCTTTATCAACATAATTTGCACCTAGCCTAGAAGGCAGATTTAAATCTACTTGAAGAGTTCCACATTGCCAGTCTCTTCCAATAGCATCTCTTAAAACAAATTCTATTTTTGGACCATAGAAAGCACCTTCTCCTTTATTGATTGTATAATTTAATTTTGATGCTTTGATAGCTTCTAATAAAGCTGCTTCAGATTTATCCCACGTTGAGTCTTCTCCAACTCTTATTTTGGGTCTGTCAGAATATTTTAATATAATATTGTTAAAACCTAAGTCTTTATAAATTTCTAAAATTAAATTAGTTACACTTAAACATTCACTTGTAATTTGTTCTTCTGTACAAAAAATATGAGCATCATCTTGGGTAAATGCTCTTACTCTTAATAATCCATGAAGTGCACCAGAAGGTTCGTATCTATGTACCTTTCCAAATTCAGACATTTTCAAAGGTAAATCTCTGTAACTTTTTAACCCTTGATTAAATACTTGAACACACCCAGGACAATTCATTGGTTTTATAGCAAATATCTTTTCATCTGGGGTTGTCGAAGTAAACATATGTTCTCCAAATTTATCCCAGTGTCCTGATTTTTCCCATAATGACCGGTCTAATAATTCTGGAGTATTAATTTCTCTATAGCCTGCAATTTTTTGTTTTGCTCGCATATAATTGATTAATTTTTGAAATAAAGTCCATCCCTTACTATGCCAAAATACTGATCCTGGGCTCTCTTCTCTAAAATGAAATAAATCCATTTCTTTTCCAATTATTCTATGATCTCTCTTTTCTGCTTCTTCAATTCTTTTTATATAGGTATCTAAATCTTTTTGAGTTGCCCAACATGTACCATAAATTCTTTGGAGCATTTCATTTTTTGAATCTCCCCTCCAGTAAGCTCCTGACACCTTCGTAAGTTTAAAAGCTTTTCCTATTTTCCCCGTAGATTCTAAGTGTGGACCTCTACATAAATCATGCCAATTACCATGATAATAAATTGATACTTCTTCATTTATGGGAATACTTTTTATTATCTCTGCCTTATAATTTTCTCCAATTTTATTAAAATGTAAAATTGCCTCGTCTCTTTTCCAAACTTTTCTTATTGTTTTTTCATCACGATCTACTATTTCCTTCATTTTTTTTTCAATTTTATTTAAATCTTGTTCAGTAAAAGGTTCTTTTCTTGCAAAATCATAATAAAAACCATTTTCTATTACAGGTCCTATTGTCACTTGGGTACCTGGAAATAGTTCTTGTACTGCCATTGCTAAAATATGTGCAGCATCATGTCTTAAAACTTCAAGACCTTCACTATCTTTTGAAGTAAAAATTTTTATTTCAGAATTGTTTTCAATTTCAAAACTTAAGTCTTTAAGCTCACCATTTACGCTCATAATTAAAGCCTGTTTCGCTAATGATTTGCTTATTTTTTCAGCAACCTGAACTCCATTAATTTTAGATTTAAATTTAATTTCTTTACCATCTGGTAATGTAATATTTGGCATAAGATTACCCTTGTATTAATTTTTTATATTCTGAAAATGTTGAAAAACACATTCTTTCAATATCAAATTTTTTAAGAATATTTTTTCTACCTTCATTTCCCATAGATTGCAACGTCATTTGGTCTAAAGATAAAATTTCTATTAGTTTTTCTGCTAAAGCTTCTGCTTTACCAGACTCAAATAATAAGCCTGATTTATTGTTAAGTATAGTTTCTTTTGAACCACCAATATTGCTAGCAACAACTGGTTTTTCCATAGATTGCGCCTCAACTGAAACTCTACCAAAAGCCTCTGGCTCTATAGATGAAGAAACCACAACATTTGAAATTTTATATATTAATGGCATCTCCTTCAAAAAAGGAGCAAAGATAATATCTTGATTCAATCTATATCTATCAACTAATGATAACAATTTTTTAAAATATACTTTTCTTCCTTGATCACTTCCTAAAATAATCCCAACAAAAGGCTTAATATCATTTTTTTTTTTTAATATACTTAAAGCTTCAATGAAAATTTCTTGCCCCTTCCATTTAGTTAATCTTCCTGGTAATAAAATTATAAATTTATTTGTATCTATTTTAAAATCTCCAATTATTTTTTCTATTTTTTTTTGTTTTATATTATTTTGACTAAAATATTCAGTGTTAATACCTCTAAATATTACTAAGAACTTTCTTTTAGTATTTTCAAAAAAATTTCCATAATTTTTATATACATGCTCAAATATAAAATTTGATCCTCCTATAACAAGATTGGCTCTAACCATTACAGAATTATAAAATTTTTTTAATGGGTTATTAAAATTGTATGTCCCATGAAATGTTGTTACAAACTTTGCCCTACTGAACTTTGTTGCAAATAGACAAGACCATGCTGGTGCCCTACTACGTGCATGCACAATAGAAATATTAAGGAACCATATTATAAAAAAAAGTATAATTGAATTTAAAAAAATTAAAATAGGATTTTTTGAATGTACTGGAAGTCGTATAATTTTTACCTTATCTTTTTGAACAAATTTTAAAAGTTCTCCTCCACTTGTAACTATATAAGACTTACAACCATTTTCAAAAAGATAATGTGCTAAGTCATAACAGCCTGTTTCAGCTCCTCCATATCCTAACTTTGGAATTACCTGTAAAACTTTTATTTTTGATGACATTTGATAGAACTATATAATAAGAAATAACTCTAATAAACTTTTATGAATAAATTTAAGTACTTAAAAATATCAAATACTAAAAAAATTAGATATTTGAGTAATAATTATACTAAAAACCTATATATAGTTTTTCTACATGGTTTTATGTCTGATCTAACAGGCGATAAACCTAAAATCTTACAAAAATATTGTAAAAAGAAAAAAATCGGATTTTTAGGACTAGAATATTCTGGGCATGGAAAATCTTCAGGAAAATTTACAAATGGTAATATTAGTAAATGGACAGAAGAAACTAAAATTTTAATAAAAAGATTTGTGAAAAAAAATATTTTTATTTTAGTTGGCTCAAGTATGGGTTCTTGGCTAGCTATAAATCAATTTAAACATTTTCAAAAACAAATTAAGGGATTTCTAGGCATTGGATCTGCGCCAGAATTTTTGGAAAGATTGATGTGGAAAAAATTTACTAAAAAAATGAAAAATGAAACTATAGTAAAAGGAGTATATAATTTAAAACATGGAAACTATGAATATCCAATTACATATCAATTAATAAAAGATGGAAGAAAAAATAAAGTTCTTCAAAAAAAAATAAAATCTAAAATAAATGTCACCATGATTCATGGTAAAAAAGATGAGGCTGTTCCGACTATTTATTCAAAAAAAATTCTTAGGATGTTCGTGAGTTCTAAAAAAAAAATGATAATTATTAAAAATGGTGACCATAGCTTAACTAGTAGAAAAAACTTAAAAAAAATAATAGTAGAGCTAGATAAAATTGTTTCTAATATAATTTAATCCCTCTATATAAGTTGGGAATTTTAAGGTGTAATTAAAAAATTCTTTCATTTTTTTATTACTTACTTTTTTTGAATCTTTATAAAAATCTTTTAATTTATTATCACCAAGCTCTTCAAAAGAAATTGTTTGAGGTTTATTTACTTTTAACAACTTACATCCATACTCTACCACTTCCTTATATGAACAGGGATAATTATCACTTATATTAAAAACTTCTCCTTTTAAAATATTCTTTAATGAAAATGAGTTAAATAGAATATTTGCAATATCTTCAACATGGACTCTTGAAAATATTTGATTTTCTATTTCTACAACTCTTACTGTATTTTTTTTTAATCTATTAAGAACATTATTTTCATTTGAATAAATTCCAGATAAACGAAAGATTATTAGAGGTATATTTAAATTTTTTAGTTTTTGTTCTGCTCTTAATCTTTTTTTACCATTTTCAGATGTAGGTTCTGTGAATGTATTTTCATTTACCCACTGACCATTATGATTACCATAAACACCTGTGGACGAAAGATATCCTAACCATTTTAGCAGAGAATTAGACTCCATTGTTTTTGCAAAATTTTTAATAATACTATCTTCGGCATTAGGAGGTGTGGAAATTAGTATATGTGTAGATTTTTTAAGCTCTTCAATGATTTTAGGATCAAAATTATTACCATCAAATTGCAGGCTATTATAAATATTTTTATCAAACTTTTTTTCACTAGTTTTTTGTCTAGATGTAACTGTTAAATTGTAATTAAATTTTTCTATATTTAGTTTTTTAATTAAGTTTTTTGCAACCTGGCCAAATCCAAAACAAAAAATATTTAAATTATTCATTTTAACTTACTTCTTTAACAATTGGTTTTAATGTTATTGGATATTCTAATTTAGAAAGCATTTCTTTTGGACATACCTGAATAAAATTATGAACCTCATTTGGAAAATTTTCTATTATTTTTTTTGATAAACTTGAATTTGTTTCTTCAAAATGTTCATTAACTAAATTTTTTAAATTATTTATCCAATACTTGGTTTCAGGTGTTTGCCAAATTACTGAATCTGAATTTACTTTTTTCTCAAATTCATTGTTTTCATCATAAATAAAAGCCATACCACCAGTCATTCCAGCAGCAAAGTTATCTCCTACTTCTCCTAAAATAACTACTAACCCTCCGGTCATATATTCACATCCATTAGAATCACATCCTTCTATTACAGAAATTGCTCCAGAGTTTCTTACTGCAAATCTTTCTCCAGCTTGTCCGGCTGCAAAAAGTTTCCCAGATGTTGCGCCATATAAAACTGTATTTCCAATAATCGTATTTTTATATGACACTAAATTACTTTCTGTAGGTAGTTTTATAGATATTGTTGCACCAGATAATCCTTTGCCGACGTAATCATTTGCATCGCCTTCTAAGTCTAACTTTAATCCTTTAATACCAAATGCTCCAAAAGATTGTCCTGCTGATCCTTTGAACTTTAAAGTTAAAAAGTTATCTTTTAATTTATTATTGCCATATTTCTTATATAAATAATGAGATATTTTAGTACCTACAGCTCTATGAGTATTTTCAATTAAATATTCTTTCTCAAATATTTTTGTATTATCTATTTGATTTTTAATCTCAGGCCATATTTTTTGATCTAATGTATCTGGAACTTTATTAATTTCTAAATTTTCACAATACCTTTTATTATTTCCAGAATCTGCTTGAACAAATAATGGGTTTAAATCTAAATCATCTAAATTTGATGAACCTTTGCTTACCTGTCTTAATAAATCTGTTCTACCAATTATTTCTGTTAAAGATTTAAAACCTAATTCTGCTAATATTTCTCTTACTTCCTTAGCAATAAATGTAAATAAATTTACAATTTTATCTGGTGTTCCACTAAACTTTTCTCTTAATTTGATATCTTGAGTGCAAACACCTACAGGACATGTGTTTGAATGACATTGTCTTACCATTATACATCCCATTGCAACAAGCGCTGTTGTAGCAACACCATATTCCTCTGCTCCCATCATTGCTGCTATAACTACATCTCTTCCTGTTTTTATTCCTCCATCAGTCCTTAAAGTAACTTTGTGTCTTAAATTATTTAATGTCAAAACTTGATTGACCTCTGTTAGCCCCATTTCCCATGGAATTCCAACATATTTAACACTGGTTTGTGGTGTTGCTCCAGTTCCTCCATTATGTCCTGAAATTAAAATTATATCAGCCTTAGCCTTTGCAACACCTGCAGCAATAGTGCCTATGCCTGATGAAGCTACTAATTTTACTCCTATCCTTGCATTTGGATTTATTTGTTTTAAATCATAAATTAATTGAGCTAAATCCTCAATTGAATATATGTCATGATGTGGAGGTGGTGAAATTAATGTAACTCCAGGAGTGGAATATCTTAACTTTGCAATTTCTTTTGAAACTTTAAATCCTGGTAATTGCCCACCCTCACCAGGTTTAGCACCTTGAGCAATTTTAATTTCTATTTCATTACAGTTGTTTAGATAATTTACTGTTACACCAAATCTTGCAGAAGCTATCTGTTTTACTCTAGAGTTTGCACTATCTCCATTTTTCATTATGATAAATCTTTTTTCATCTTCACCACCTTCACCACTGCATGAAGCACCTCTTATTCTATTCATACCTATTGCCAATGTTTCGTGTGCTTCTTTAGAAAGTGCCCCATGAGACATGCTTCCACTTCCAAATCTTTTTAATATATTTTCAACAGGCTCAACTTTTGAAATATCTGTAGGAGGATTTAAATATCTTCTTCTAAAATCAATCAAATCTCTAAGATTTATTGGAGGTAAATTATATATTCCTTCTACATATTTTTTATAAACCTCAAAAGAGTTGGCAGTTACTGCACTTTGAAGTAGATGAATTAATTTTCCTTGATATTGATGTGTTTCACCATTTTTTCTATATCTATAGATACCACCAATTGGCAATACTGTATCAATACCTAAAAAAGCATCTTTATGAATATTTCTTAATTTTTTCTCTATTCCTATCAAACCAATACCTGATATTTTAGATACAACTCCTGGAAAATAATCTGATACAATGCTTCTACTTAAACCTACTGTTTCAAAGTTACATCCTCCTCTATACGAACTTAAAACAGATATTCCCATTTTCGACATTATTTTAAGTAAGCCTTGATTAACAGATTTTATATATTTCTTTATGCATTCATCATAGCTAAGCTTACCAAATAATTGCTTTTCAAATCTTTGAAATAAGCTGTCTAAAGCTAAATAAGGATTTACTGTTGTTGCGCCAACACCCAATAATGTTGCAAATGAATGGGTATCTAATGCTTCTCCAGATTGAACATTGATATTAACATATCCTCTTAGTTTAAGTTTTATCAAATGTGTATTAATTGCTCCTACACTTAAAAGCATTGGAATCGGAATTTTTTCTTCCGATATATTTTTATCACTTAAAATTAGTTGAGTGATACCTTGTCTTGCAACAGTTTCAGATTCTTTTTTAATTTTTTCTATTGAATCATATAGGTTTTCTTCTTTGTTAAAAGTACAATCAATTACAACTGAATTTTTTTTAAAAAAACTTTTAAATTTATCAAATTGTGAATTTGATAAAACTGGACTTTCTAAAACATAAATATCTTCTTTTGTTAAACTATTAAAATCTAAGATATTTCCAAGATTTCCAAATCTAGTCTTTAAGCTCATAACCTTATTTTCTCTAAGTGAGTCTATTGGTGGGTTAGTTACTTGACTAAAATTTTGTCTAAAAAAATGATAGAGGGGTCTATATCTATCAGATAGTACAGCTAAAGGAGTATCATCTCCCATTGAGCCTACTGCTTCTTTTTCATCTTCAACCATTGGATGAAGAATCAATTCTAAATCTTCTATACTAAAACCAAATGCATGTTGTCTTTTTCTAAGCTGGTCACCTGAAAATATATTATTTTCATTCTGAATTATGAGTTTTTTATCAAGATCAATTATTTGATTATGGAAATGTTTATATTCCTTTGCTAAATAATTTTTTATTTCTCCGTTAGTAAAGACTTTACCTTTTTCAATTCTGACACCTATAATTTCTCCTGGACCTAATCTTCCTTTTGAAACAATTTTTGTTTCATCCAATTTAATCATACCAGTTTCTGATCCTGCAAATAAAAATTTGTCTTCGGTAATTGTAAATCTTAAAGGACGTAAACCATTTCTATCATTAGCTGCAATTACCCACTCATTATCTGTTGCTGCAATTGCTGCTGGACCATCCCAAGGTTCCATAGTGCTATTTAAAAAATTAAATAGATGTTGATGATCTTTTGATAATATTTTATTCTTTTTTGACCAAGCATCTGGAATTAACATTAATTTTGCTAAAGGAGCTGGTTGACCTGAAATATTTAATAATTCAAAGACATTATCTAAAGCTGCTGAATCTGAAGCTCCAGGCTGGACTACTGGTTTTAAGTTTTCTATATTTTCAAATAATGGACTATTCATTTCTTGTTCATGAACTTTCATCCAATTTATATTTCCTTTAAACGTATTAATTTCACCATTATGTGCAAGAGCTCTGAAGGGTTGTGCTAAAGACCAACTTGGAAATGTATTAGTTGAAAATCTCTGGTGAAATATTGCAAATCTTGAAATAAATCTTTTATCTTTTAAATCTATATAAAAATCTGAAATAGACTCGGCTAAAAACATGCCTTTATAGATAATTGATTTAGAGCTTAAAGAACAAATGTAAAATCCATCTAAATGTGAAGTGATTGCATCTTTTTCAATTTTTCTTCTCGACTCATAAAGTTTTCTCTCAAGATCTTTATCAAATAAATTTTTATCATTATGTTTAAATAATACCTGGGTAATTTCAGGCCTTGTAAAATTTGCTCTTTCTCCTAAAACTTTAGTATTAACTGGAACTTGTCGCCAACCATAAATTGTAAAATTACTACTAGTAAGTTCTTTTTCAACTAATGTTTTACAATTTTCTTGGGCAATATAATTATTTCGAGGTAAAAAAATCATTCCTACACATATCTCAGATTTATCATGCTTATGACCAACTAATTCAATTTTTTCAGTGAAAAAATCTGATGGAATCTCTAAATGTATTCCCGCTCCATCACCTGTCTTTCCATCAGCATCAACTGCTCCTCTATGCCAAACAGCCTTTAAAGCTTCAATACCATATTCAACTGTTTTTCTTGATTTTTTTCCTTCGGTTGATACTACCAGTCCAACACCACAAGCATCATGTTCCATATTTTTAGAATAAACCTGGTAGTCCTCCAGTAATTTTAAATTTTTTTTATACATTTTCATTATGCAACCTTTGCTCTTCTATCTTGTTTATTTTCTAAAAATTTTCTTATAGATTCTGCTGCCTCTCTACCGTCTTTAATGGCCCAAACTACTAATGATGCACCTCTTATAATATCTCCAGCTGCATAAACTCCTGGTAAGTTTGTTTCCATTGTATCAAAATTTGTTTTTATTGTTCCCCATTTTGTTAATTTTAATGATTCTGAATTAAATAATGTAGATAGATTTTCTGGATCAAAACCTAAAGCCTTAATTATCATATCTGCTTTTATATTAAACTCTGAATTTTTTTGAATTTCTGGTTTCCTTCTACCACTTTCATCTGGTTCTCCTAATTTAATTTTATCAACAATTAAACTTTCAATTTTGTTGTTTCCTAAAAATTCTTTTGGACTAGATAACCAAATAAACTCTACACCTTCTTCTTCAGCATTTGCAACTTCTCTAGCTGAACCTGGCATATTTTGTTTATCTCTTCTATAAAGACATTTTACTGAGTTAGCATTTTGTCTTATTGAAGTTCTTACACAATCCATCGCTGTATCGCCTCCTCCAATAACAACAATATTTTTCCCTTCTGCATTTAATATTCCATTATCAAATAATTCAACTTTATCACCCAATCCTTTTCTATTAGATGCAGTTAAAAATTTCATTGCAGGGAAAATATTTTCTAATTTTGAACCTGGTAGTTCTATTTCTCTAGCTTTATAAACGCCAGTAGCAATTAAAATTGCATCATGCTTTTCTCTTAACTGATCTAATGTGGCATCTTTACCAACCTCAAAATTTTGTAAAAATTTAATTCCACCTTCTTGAAGTAATTTTGTTCTTCTCTCTACTACAAATTTTTCTAGTTTAAAATTAGGAATCCCATAAATTAGTAAACCACCGGCTCTATCATATCTATCATAAATAGTAATTTGATACCCTAACTCTCGAAGCTTTTCTGCTGCAGCTAATCCTGCTGGGCCGGCTCCAATAATTCCAACACTTTGATTTTTTTCTTCTTTAACTTTAATAGGCTTTATCCATCCTTTTTCCCATGCATTGTCGGTAATATATTTTTCAACAGATCCTATTGTGACTGTTCCGTGACCTGATTGCTCAATTACACAATTTCCTTCACACAATCTATCTTGGGGACAAATCCTTCCACAAACCTCAGGCATATTATTTGTACTTTGAGCTAGTTCGTATGCTTCCTTAAGTCTGCCTTCAGCTGTTAATTTTAACCAATCTGGAATATTATTATGAAGTGGACAATGAACCTGACAAAATGGAACTCCACATTGAGAACATCTACTCGATTGTTCTTTTGCTTTTTCATTAATAAATTCACTATATATTTCTTGAAAGTCTTGTTTTCTTTGACCAATTTTTCTTTTAGGTGGTGTTTGTTGACCTATATTTGTAAATTTAAGCATTTTTTCTGACATGCAAAAATATTATAGTAATATTTTTCTATAATAAAGTAAATTTAGGTCAGTAATATTGTCCTGTTAATTAAAAAAACTATTATTTTATACCTTTTTTTTGAATTTTGCATATCTACTATGCATTAAATTAATTGCATAAATAATAAAAAATTTAAGCTATTGATAAATTTTATGGAAACAAACTTTTTTCAAATTCTACTTTTATCTTTAGTCCAAGGTATTTCTGAGTTTTTACCTATAAGTTCAACCGCTCATTTAGTTTTAGCTGAAGAATTTTTAAAATTGAAAAATGAAAATTTACTCATCGATATCAGCTTACACTTAGGTTCATTACTTGCTATAATTTACTATTTTCGAAAAGATTTTTTAAAATATAAAAAAAATTTATCATTTTTTTATAAAATCATAATAGCGACCATTCCTTTAGCATTCGCTGGATATATTTTAAGTAAAACAGGTTTAATTAATGAATTAAGAAATCTTAAAGTAATTGCCTGGTCTACTTTAATATTTGGTATCTTTTTATATATCTCTGACAAAACTAAATCAAAAAAAAAAATAGAACATGATTTCAGTTTTAAAAATTGTATTTTGATTGGATGTTTTCAAATTATAGCTTTAATACCTGGCGTAAGTAGAGCTGCTATAACAATTATAGCTGGAAGATTTTTAGGTTTTAATAGATTTGACTCAACTAAAATATCTTTTTTTTTATCTATACCAGCATTAACAATAGTTAGCCTTTTTGGAATAATTAAACTTACTGAAAAAAGCTTTGAATTTAATATTATAGTCCTAATAGGTACTTTATTATCTTTTATTTTTTCCTATTTTACTATTAAGTTTTTTCTAAACTTTATTAAAAATTTTTCTTTAAATGTTTTCGTAATTTATAGAATAATATTATCTGGTATTATATTTTTTATTTTATATTTTTAAACTTAACATTATATTGAGGGAATACCTGAGAAAAAATTACTGCAATTAAAATTAAAATACATCCAATTATATTATTTATATCTAAAATCTGATCTAAAATAAACCATGCAGCTATTGCGGCAAAAACACTTTCTAAAGAAAAAATAATTGCAGCTGGAGTTGCTGAAATATTTTTTTGAGCATATATTTGTAAGGTAAAAGCAACTCCACCTGATAAAGCTCCGGCATATATTATTGACACTGATTCATTTAATATATTTTCAATTGTAATTGTTTCGAATATTAAAGCAAAAGAGATAGAAAAAAATGAAACTACTAATGCTTGAAGAGAGCCAAAAAATAATGGTAAATCAAAATTCTTAATAAAATTTCCAATAAAAATAATATGTAAACTCCAAAAAAAAGCACACATTATTACTAAACTATCACCTAACCTAACTGTGGCATTTGAAAAATCGCTTAATAAATATACTCCTATTATACAAAATATTACTGATGGCCAAATACTCCAATGTATAGATTTAGAGTAAAATAAAAAAAGAATTATTGGTACCATCGGAACATAAAAAATAGTAAAAAATGCTGCATTAGCGACATCTGTATAAAGTAAAGCTGCCTGTTGAACATAAGTTCCTAAAAATAAGAATAAACCTATGAAAAAAAGTAATTTATAAAATAAATTTTTATCTCTATTTATCTCACTGACGATTTTTTTTCTCTCATATATAATTGCAAATGGAAAAATAGATAAAAAACCAATAAAGAATCTTGAAGCATTAAACGTAAGTGGACCAATTTTATCCATACCTGTATCTTGGGCTATAAATGTAGTTCCCCAAATAAAAGTACATAATAATGCACTTAACAAAGACATGGTTTTATTCATAAATTTAAACGGCTAAATTATAGGCAAAGTCTTTACCTAAACTTTCTTTTATATGATTACAAAATCTTGCACCTTCTGCTCCATCAATAATTCTATGGTCATACGATAAAGATAATGGCAAAATAATTCTTTTTTCAAAATTATTGTTAATAAATATTTGTTTTATTTCTGATTTACCAACTCCAAGGATAGCAACCTCAGGATGATTAATAATAGGTGTAAAAAAACTACCTCCTATACTTCCTAAGCTAGAAATTGTCATTGATCCACCATAAAATTCTTTTTTATTAACTTTTAAATTTCGACACGCCTCACTAATATCTTTAAGTTCTTGTCCTAAAGTAGAAATATTTTTTTTATCTACATTTCTAATTTTAGGTACCATTAATCCATGTACTGTATCTACAGCAAATCCTATATGAAAGTATTTTTTATAAATAACTTTATTACTTTCCATATCTAATGATGAATTAAAATTTGGATAATCTTTAAGTGCCTTCACTAAAGCTATCATTATAAAAGATAGAAGTGTAACTTTTATTTTTTCACCTGAATAATTATCTGTTAAAGATTTTCTAAAACTTTCTATATCTGTAATATCTACCTCATCATGATGAGTTACATGTGGTATATTTGTCCAAGACTTTTTAAGATGGGAAGCTGCTATTCTTTTAACTCTAGGAATATCAACTATTTCTATTTCTCCAAACTCTTCATGATTATATTCATTAATTTCTTTTTTATTTTTTTTTTCATTAAAATTATCTGAAGATAAACTTTTTTTTATATATTTTTTTACATCATCCTCAATAATTCTGCCCTTTCTTTCACTTCCTACTATCTTTGTTATATCTGCTCCAAGCTCTCTTGCAAATTTTCTAACTTTTGGACTTGTAAATATTTTTGAAGACATATTTTTTATATTCTGCTTGGTATTATTTTATTAATATCTATTTTATATTTTTTTATTGCTTCTTCTGCATATTTAGAAGCAACTAATTGCTCTTTAGATAATATACTCAATGAATAAGCTACTATATGCTCTTTATCTACTTCAAAAAACTTTCTTAAATTTTTTCTTGTATCACTTCTTCCAAAACCGTCAGTTCCAAAAGAATAAAAGCTTTTTGAAACATATGGTCTTATTTGATCTGAATTTAGTCGTATATAATCTGAAGCTGCAACAATAGGACCTTCCATTGAAGATAAACATTCTTCAATATAAGATTTTTTAGATTTTTTCCCTGGATTTAAAAGATTATTTCTCTCTATTTCCATCGCTTCTCTCCTTAATTCACTGTAGCTTGTCACACTCCATACATTACTATCTATTTTATAATCTTTCTGAAGAATATCTGCTGCTGCTATCATTTCTCTTAGTATTGCTCCTGATCCTAACAATTGAATTTTAGTTTTTTTATACTTGTCATATTTTTTAAATAAATACATTCCCTTTAATATATTTTGTTCGACATGTTTATCCTTTGGTATAGATGGATGAGCATAATTTTCATTCATTGTTGTTAAATAATAAAAAATACTTTCTTGCTTTTCATGCATCCTTCTTAGGCCTTCTCTAAAAATTACAGCCAACTCATAAGAAAAAGTTGGATCATAAGATTTACAATTAGGAATGACGGAAGATAGTATATGACTGTGCCCATCAGCGTGCTGCAATCCTTCACCTGAAAGTGTAGTTCTTCCTGCTGTAGCACCAATTAAAAAACCTCTTGTTCTATTATCTCCTGCTGCCCAAGTAAAATCCCCAGTTCTTTGAAACCCAAACATGGAATAAAATAAATAAATTGGTATCATTTCAATATCATGATTACTGTAAGCTGTTCCTGCTGCTATCCAAGACGACATGGCACCTGCTTCCGTTATACCTTCTTCTAGTACCTGTCCTTTTATATCTTCTCTATAAGAACTTAATTGTTCCGAATCTACTGGTTCATATTTTTGTCCCTCATGAGCATAAATTCCAATTTTTTGGAAAAAACCTTCCATTCCAAAAGTTCTAGCTTCATCTGGAATAATTGGAACTAAACGAGGGGAAACATTTTTATCTCTCAACAAATTAGTCAACATTCTAACTAAAACCATTGTAGTTGACATTTCTTCTGAACCTGTTGATTCTATCATAGTTTTAAAAATATCAGCAGCTGGAACTTTTATAGATTTTGCATAAGAAGTTCTTTCTGGCAAACTTCCACCTAATTTCATTCTACATTCTTTTAAATATTTTATTTCTTTAGAAGTTTCTGCTGGCTTATAATATTCTATATTTTTTACTTGTTGGTCAGTTAATGGTAAATCAAATCTATCTCTGTAGTAAAGTAAATCTTTTTCATCCAATTTTTTTTGTTGATGAGTGGTATTTATACTTTCTCCCGATTTACCCATTCCATAACCTTTGATAGTTTTTGCTAAAATAATAGTTGGACTTCCTTTATGTTGCATTGCAGAATCATAGGCTGCATAAACTTTATGTGGATCGTGTCCTCCTCTGTTTAATCTCCAAATATCTTTATCTGTCATTTTTGAAACAAGATCTAATAATTCTGGATACTTACCAAAAAATTTTTCTCTTACAAAAGCTCCCCCTTTAGCCTTAAATGCTTGATATTCTCCATCTACTGCCTCATCCATTCTTTTAATTAGTAATCCCGATTTATCTTTTGCTAAAAGAGAGTCCCAATAAGAACCCCATATAACTTTTATTACATTCCAACCAGCTCCCCTAAATATTCCTTCCAATTCTTGAATAATTTTTCCATTACCTCTTACTGGTCCATCTAATCTTTGAAGATTGCAATTAACAACAAAAATTAAATTATCTAATTTTTCTCTAGCAGCCAAACCTATTGCGCCTAAAGATTCTGGTTCATCAGTTTCTCCATCTCCT
>MDSV01084113.1_pt1 | contig 17099 bp, 14 predicted proteins | sample 810851 | NCBI WGS metagenome assembly MDSV01 (sample SAMN05326640, study PRJNA326480) | marine metagenome | isolation source: seawater | place: Atlantic Ocean: North East | collected 2012 | reverse complement strand
TCTGAAATAGGTATAGATTTTGTCGATAGACATAATGGAGTTACTTCTAGTGGTCCCAATGCTGGAGCAATAAGTCAAGATATTTATGGGCAAGTTGGGTCTTTTATTAGACAGCTTAGATATGGAACTAGTGGTAGTTATGATTTAATATTTGGAACACACTATTCTTCTGACACTGCCTCTTTAGGTGATGATGCTGTAGAAAAAATGCGATTAACAAGACACGGCGGTTTGTTAATAGGTACAACTTACGGAAGTAATATTAGTAATCATAGACTACAAGTTGAAGGTGGTCATATAACATTTAATAAAGAAAAAGGAGCTTATGATTTTAAAGTAAGTGGCGATTCAGATACAAACCTTTTTTCTACCGATGGTAGTGCAGACACTGTAAACGTAGGTGTCAGTCCAGCCTTTGATTATTATAAATTTATGCTTCACTCTACGGATAAGCAGTTCCAACAAATTATAGGTGGTCATAATGTAGGAACATCACTACTAATAAATTCTGCCGTATATGATTCAAGAACTGAGTCTGTAGGTTTCTATTCTTTTCTACACGCTTCCACTGGTGGCAGTGTTGGCACTATGTACCATTTTCGCGCAACTCCACACGCAACAGCGGCAGGAACAATTACTAGTAACATTGGATTTTATGCTGGCAATCAGTTAGCTGAATCTGCTACTAATGCCTACGGTTTTTATTCTGCAATTGATGCTGGTTCTACATATTGGAATTTATTTTGCAGTGGTACAGCTGATAATTATTTAGAAGGTAGTCTAGGTATTGGTAGAACTAATCCTAACTTAGCTGGGGCAGATAAAGGTATACATATACATGCTACTAATTATCCAGAAATAAAACTAACAAATGATACGACTCAAAATGGAGCAGGGAACGGTACTGCAATACAAGTTGTCGATAATACTTTCAGAGTAACTAATAGACAACCCGGAAGTTCTACCCAGTTTTATAATTTTGATTCCGCTGGTATATCCAGACAAAGACTCAATCTATCTCCAGCCGTAGCTGTCTTCAATGATATTGGAGAAAATGTAGACTTTAGAGTTGAGGGTAATTCTGATCAGTATTTAATATATGCTGATGCCAGTAGCGACTCTGTTAATATTGGAACCTCCTCTCATCCTAATTTTAAATTAAGTGTAAAACATAATTTTAATCTTGACGATCTGACTACTGGTGGCAGTGCTAGAGGTATATACGCAGATGTAGATCATTCAGTATCTGTTAATAGTAACGGTGCTGATACTACTAAATATACTATTGGTGTGTCTACTGATGTTAGGCAAAACGTTGTGGGTAGCAATACATATAATATTGGCTATGTTATGGGTATGGATGCTGTTGGAGTAATGTTTGGTAGCGGTCGCCTCAATAGTTCTGTAGGTATTCGCACTTACGCTGGAATGCACGAGGGTGGTACTGGTACTGTAAATGTTTCTCAAGGCGTATATTCTAGAGTACTAAATCTTGGCTCTGGAGTAATGACTAGTGCTTTTGCTTTTTATGGAAACATTAGATCTTTTAATAGTACTTATGGTGGAGAAATTACTAATGCTTACGGCCTGTATCTAACTCCTAACGAAGAAATATCTTCTACTAATAGTTATGGGGTATACCAAGCTGGTATAGATGATAAAAACTTTTTCTATGGCTCTCTAGGCGTTGGACATTTACCTAATTTTAATACTCCTACTATTCCATCTAGTGCTGGTAATAATCCTGTGAAGTTTGTGGTAGACGGTCCATCTGTATTTATGAATTCATCTAAGGATGACACTACAGTATATATTGATAGATATTCTTCAAGAGCTAGCATAAAATCTAGAGGAAATGATCTTGCTAGTAGATGGATGATTATAGAAAGCGCAGGATATGGATCTTCTTGTGCATTAAACTATTTTACAAATGATAATGTATTACTGGCTTACGGTGGTGGCAATGTCGGAGTTGGAACTCGTTCACCGGGAGTTGGTCCGGGTTCGTATAAGTTTAGAGTAACGGGTGGCCCTAGCGTATTTGATGGTGGAAATTTCTTGTTTAATGATGATGCAGGAAATCACAACATGCGAGTGGAGGGTACTTCGGATCAATACTTATTGTATACTCAAGCTGCAACTAACAGAGTTGCTATAGGTACTAGTTCTCCTAGTTCCAAGCTTCACGTTGTGGATAATACTATAACAGATAGTGTTCATGATATGATCGCTGACGGTAGTATGGGTTCTACCCCCATGCAAGTTTATGCAGAGAATGAAAGCAATACAAGTCAAAGCCCCGGAGGTTTTTCTTTCAGTTCAAATAAGAATAACGGTGTAACTTGTGGAGCTGCCCTAACAGCTTCAGCGCCACGCGATGGTTATGGTTGGTCTCCAGATATTATATTATCTGCTAGAGCTAACATTCCTTACGGTGGTGCTACTTGGACAAAGAGATTAGTAATTAGTTCTCGCGGTAAAGTTAGCATACCAGACGAAAGAACTGGTGCTGGTAGCGATGCGGAAGATTATAAATTTCAGGTATATGATTCTAATCCAACAGCTTCTGGTGAATTTTTCATGTACGCTGGAACTAATGCGTTTGGAGCTTATATTAGAAATAGTGGAGTTGCTGATTCCTTTTTAGCTTTAGGTACTGACAACACTAATAACTGGACATTATTAAACGATGCCACTGGAGCAGGCACAGATAATTCTTTTGCTATAATGAGGGGTGGGCTTTCAGCTAATGATACTAAATTTCTTATTGACGATAATGGCAACATTGGACTAGGTACTGATGCTCCCAGTAGAAGTCTACACCATGCAGGCGACACAGCTTATATAGCCTCTAGCAGTTCTTACGCTTTAGATATTAGCGCTTCAGCTGCTACTCTTGGTAATAACAGGTTTCAGTTGTTAGGCACAGAAACTGTTTTCAATCAAGCTGGTGCTAATTATGATTTCAGAGTCGAAGGAGATACTGAGCCTAATTTGTTATTCTGCGATGCAAGTCTGTCCAAGGTTGGCATCGGAACTGCAACCCCTACCGCTGGCTTGGAAATAAATTTATCTGTTGCTTCTATAGATCAAATTAGTAGAAATTCTCAGAGTCATGCACGAACATATCATTATGATAACAGTAATTTACTTGGAGGTCTAATTTCATATTGCACTAACTACAGTGCTGGCAGCATTTTAGGCTTAGGCGCTGGTAGTGTACAATTATTTTCCAACGAAGGTGATCTTGGCATTGTTACTTATGGTGTAGCTAAAGATGTTGTATTCGGCACTAATAATATTGAAAGAGCTAGGATAACTTCTGGTGGTAACTTTGGTATTGGAACTAATTCTCCTAGCACAAAACTGGAAGTAGCCAATGCTGGAAATACTACCATAAGAGCAAATAACACTAGTAATAATATAATTAACATTTTGAACGTTGACTCTAGTAAGGGTTACATAGGAACGATAACAGATCATGATCTTAGTATAGGTACAAACAGTAGTCATAGAATACATGTGAAAAATGATGGTAAAGTTGGCATAAATACTGTGACTCCATCATCCCACTTAGAAGTTGTTTCAGATGGTGGTACTTCGTTTGACGGTATTTTAAGTATTAGTGATCCAAACAATACTGGAACAGTTTCTGCCATAAAACTTCATGCAGACGATGGGTACGATCAAAGCACTTGGCATTTCGCTTTAGACACAATGTTCAAAGCTTTGAATATCAGATCTGCTGGCCTTGGCGTAGTACCCGAAGTAGTAATAGAACCTAGCGGAGCTTTGGGGGTAAGTCAGGACGGCGTATCTGGAAAAAGATTTATAGCCTACAGCCCAAATACTGGCACTCCATATAATACTTACGACAAACCTGCATACAGCTTTTCTAATGACCATGATACTGGTATGTGGTGTGGTACAGCCAACGAACTATCGTTCAGTACTGCTGGTTTAGAGAGGATGAGGATTAAAAGTAATGGTGATCTTTGTTTAGGCAGAACTGCTAGTCATCAATTTACTGACATGCGATCTATTGCTTTAGATGCTCCAGTTTCTACATTTATAGATTTATATTCTGGCGGCACTGCTAGATTTAGAATGCAGTCTGCATCAACCTATACGGCTTTACAAACTCTAGGCAATACGCCGATTAGAATTAAAACAAATCAAACAGAAAGAATGAGGATTAGTGAAACTGGGCATGTTGGCATTGGCACAACTTCTCCAGCTTATAGATTAGACGTAAACGCTGCTAGTATTGGAGCTAGGATTTACCATACGCACGGTCAGTCCGGTCTAAGTATTGTAGACACAGCTGATGATGGTATCAGATTAGGTCAAGATGCTTATTCTGTTAATTCTACTTATTCAGGAATGACACACACTGATTATACTGGTGCTGGTGAATACATGATAATTAGTAGAGGAGATCATACTTTTATAAGTGCAAAGACAGGTTTTTCTTCTTATGTGAGATCTGGCAACAACGCCACAACTTATCAAATGATGGTAACTCCATCGTATTCTGGTTTTGGCAGTAGCGCTCAGAGAATGAAAATTAATAGCCAGAAAGTTATTTTTAATGTTAATAACGAAAATTATGATTTCCAAGTAAACGGAAGTACTGATGGCAATATCTTTGTAGATGCTAGTACTAATAGAGTTGGTATTGGAACTATTACTCCTACCCACTCATTACACGTTGATGGAAGCTTGCACGTTAGCGGAGACGTTGATATGCGACCCGCTGGGTTTGGAATAAATTACGCTACTCCCGATGGCTGGGTAGAGTCTACAAATAGTAACCAAGCTGGATATTATGGTTTAGATGCATCTGCTGCTCGATTCTTAAAAAATGGAGATGGGAATAAAGTTGAGTATGGCGAGCTACCCAATGGAACAAGAGGATTAATTTGGAGGGCAGATGGTAATGACTATTGGGATGGATTAGGCGCTAATACAGGGGCTGACGGAGGTTGGAATAAAGATATTGCAAACTTAAGTAAGGATAGATCTTACATTAGTATTGTGTACGTAAAGAGAACTTCCTCTAGTGCTATTCAAGGATATTTTTATCACGGCGCTCAATCATCTGCTATTGGCGGTCCTTACTATACTAAAAACTTGGACGGTGCTGTAAACCGAAATCCTTATTTCCAAGTAATGAAAGTTAGTGACATGCCATTGGATGTTTGGTGTGTTTCTATTGGTATTATACATGCAGCCGATGATCCAATTACTACAAATACTGGTATAGGTGGAATATACAGGTTAGATAATGGATTAAAACTTACCAATTATTACAATAGTACCCCAACAGATTTCAGGATGGGCGATGATCCTTCTATTAATCCAAGATATTCTCAAAGACATAGAACTTATCTTTACTATGACCACATAGGTGATACCAAGTTAGATTGGTGTTGGCCCGGATTCTACGAAACAACTTCTAGCTCTGCGGCTAATATATTAAATACGATATTGTATGACCACTTCAGTGGTAGGGATATTTCTGTAAATATAGGTGGCGGTAATTATGACTTTAGTGTAGCGGGTGTTACAGACGCAACTTTAATTTATGCAGATGCTAGCCAAGACAAAGTTGGTATAGGGAATAGTCTACCTGACGAAAAATTATCTGTATCTTCAATTTCAACAGGAGATCTCGCTGGTTTTCATGCTTCAGTTTTAGGTCCGGGTCATGCTATAGGAGCTTTACAATCCTTAAAAATCAAAAATGTTTCTGACAGTATAACAACAGAACACTGGGAAAACATTGCTACTAATGGCAGCAAAGTTTTACAAAATTTAATACATTACGATTCAGACTTTATTTCTATTGATGACGCATACACCACTGGACTTGGTACTACTTTTGTTTCTAGATTAAAAGTTAATACAACTACGGGTGCTACAACCTTTAACGAAGAGTTTACTTTCCCCACTACAGATGGTTCTACCAATCAAGTTCTTGTGACAGATGGTAACGGCTTAGTAAGTTGGTCAGACCAAAACGCTGCTAGTGGTGGCGTACAAACTGGGTCTGTTGTGTGGGTAGCTACTTCCAGTGCGCCTACTGGCTATCTCAAAGCTAATGGTGCTGCTATTTCACGTACAACTTACGCAGATTTGTTTGCTATTATAGGGACGAGCTTTGGAGTAGGAGATGGATCGACGACATTTAATATACCTGATCTTCGTGGAGAGTTTATTCGTGGGTGGGATGACAGCAGAGGAATAGACACTGGTAGGTCTATCGCCACATCACAAACAGATGATTTCAAAGAACATGAACACGGCATTAGACTTGAGCATGGTAATTTCCCTCACACTTATTTATCAAGATATTCACCTCCAAACGGTCAATACCTTTTTGTTAATGGTGCTGGTAATTATCCTTACAGTAAAACCTATGGAACTTACAACGGAACAAAACCAATTGAAGCTGTTGGTGGAGATGAAACAAGGCCAAGGAATATAGCTTTGCTAGCTTGTATTAAATACTAGGAATCAAAACATGATAATTTACAATTACGATAAAGATTACAAATACTATATAGATAGTAGTGAAGCTGATCCTTCACCGCTAGAACCGGGAGTCTTTTTAATACCGGCTCATTCTACAAGTATTCAACCCCCGAATTGTCTGGAATCTGAAATACAAATCTTTGATAATAATTCTTGGACGGTGATAACAAATAATATTGGAATATATTATAATATCGAAACAAGACAAGAGATGTATAATCCAGACCCATCAGTAGCCCCAGAGGGTTTTGTAAAAGAAGTTCCACCGATAGAAGTAGATGAAGGCTACGATGTTGTCTACGACAATGGATGGACGGTTGTTGGTAATTTAGATAAGCTTAAAGAAATAAAATTAAAAGAAGTAGATGAAGAATGGAACTCTATTGTACAAGATGGATGGACTACTCCGTATGGGTGGAGTATGGGCGTGTCAATAGAAGATGTGTCTTTGTTAAGTGCTAATTTCGTATTAGCTAAAGAGGCTGTGTCTTTAGGAATTTCAGATCCCGTCTTTATAATAGATACCGAAGGGGAATCTCATGCTTTTAATTTAGAGGATTTAACACCTCTAATGCTACAGTACGGTCAAGCCAGAGCGACACTAAGCTCACAAGATGCAAGCAAGAGACAGGCCATAAAACAATGTAATACTATAGAAGAACTTAATAACCTTTAAAGGAGAATGATTATGTCAGATTTTTTACCAATTTTAAATGCAGCAGATCCTACAGTAATTCCAGAAAAAACTTACGATAGGGTGTGGGTAGAAGAAATAGCTATCAAAGCCCCAGACCCTAATGGCGAAGTAGTAGGGGAAGTTAAGATGCACAAATATGGCATGTTCCCCGGAACGGATGCTGAAGGCAATGCTGTAGAGTTAGCAGAATTAGACCCACAGGGTGGCAAATGGATTAGAATTGATAATATGTTAGAAACTGCTGCTGAAGACGCTGATTTGCAGACTGCATTTGGCGCTCTTTTAGGCTATGTAGCCAAATTAGGGGCTGAAAACAATATTATTACTTCCTCTTAGTTTAGTGTATAATTAATGTAGAGGTATATATGTTTGGGTTCTGGAGTTTACTGCCAATTTCTACATCAAGCTCTGTAGTGTATAACGGTCGTGATGACGACATAGTTCTGCACGTACAGAAGTCTGAAATTGTAGACTCGTCAGTGACTAGTACTATCACCATAGATATGAATCTACAGAAAGACTCATATATAATAATATGAAAACATTAATTATTACACTATCAATTCAACAAGATTTAAACATTATATTAAAGAGATAATATGGCTAGTGAAATACATGTAGATGATGTTGGAACTAAATTCTTAGCTACCATTAAAGATGATGGCGTAGTCGTAGATATATCTAACGCATCTAGTATAACAATGAAATTCAGAAAACCAGATGACGAAGTTATCAGCAGAACTGGTACTTTTCAAACAGATGGTACTGATGGACAAGTTTATTACACTACAGTATTTGGAGACTTGGACGAAGCTGGACATTATAAACTCCAAGCGGTCGTGAATTTACCAACAGGAACTTACTATACAGATATTTATAGCTTCCGTGTACACTGCAACTTATAGGTGATATATGTCTTGGCAAGGTCAAATTTCTACTATGGTTCGACATCTCATTAGCGATGTTGACCCCTCTGATTACAAATACTCTGCACGTAGATTGGAAACTACTATTTTGGTAGCCGCGCAACTTTTAACAACAGAAACTGACTTAGCTAATAACTATGATATTAACGTTGAGCAGTGCGATTTAAATCCAGACCCTACGGATTCTGCAACCAAGGATGATGATTTCATAGCACTAGTTAGTTTAAAAACCGCATGTATTATTTTAGGTGGCGAAGTAAAGGCTGAATCTGGAAATGCAATAAGTATTAAAGATGGACCATCAGCTATAGACCTAAGAGGTGTCACTGGAACACTATCTATTTTATATAAAGATCTGTGTCAGAAATTTGATCAATTATTGTTAGACTATAAAGCTGGTAATAGTTTATCTGGTCATGCTATTCTTGGTCCATATAGTCCCGGCAGCGACTTTGTAAGAAGATCATACTCAGACGTAGACCATCGTGGTGGCTACTTTAAATATTAAAGGAGAAAAACATGGCTGAACAACCCTCAATAAGACCAACTGGCGACTTAGTAGCTAGCATTAGAGAAGACTTGGCAGATAACAATGCTGGTCTAATCAGTGCTAGAGATGTAAGAGTGAATATGATGGACTTAGCTTACTCTATTCCTTACATTGTCGCTAGTGGTGATTGGGATAGCGTAGGAACGCAATTCATTAGCAATATCTATTTAAAGAAAAACAATGACTCTACTGATGGTGGAATTGTTGTAGTAGAAAGCGGTATACAATTTCAAAATGATGTAGGTGGTGGTGCTTTGCAAGTTCATCCCTACCCCGGTCCCGGCAGTGTAGATCATGGTGAACTACTGCCATCTTCTTTGGTTGATGATGATCACCCACAATACTTACTTAGATCTGCTGGTTCTAGAACTGGTGCAAACAACTCTATGCAAACAAATTTAGGCATGGGTCAGAACTGGGTTAATGCTTCTGGTTCAGATAATGCCACAGGTCATGGATTACAGTTTGAGCAAAAATCTGCCACAGAAGAAGTTGTTCATGTAGGTGAAGATAGCTATCTTGAATTCGATAAAGATGCCACAGAGATTCACACTGGAAGATCAACTGCCCAAGCTTGGATAAATTTTAACTCTATATCAGGTGTTGCTGGTCTAGAAGATGACACTCTTACCGTCCATGCTTCATATAACATATCTAGAATAGAACGTCTACGTGATAGTCTTGGAAATCTCGCAGAGGGAAGATACAAAATATATTTTAAATCTGGTCTTTTTGATAGTGCCAATGAATATTTAGCAGTTGGTCACGCTACTGGTAGAACTGTTCCAGCTGGTGGTGGAGACTTTTCTAGAGTTAATGTTGGTATTGCCTTTAGACATAAAGATTATTTAACATACTTTGTTCAGCAAGAAAACGGTGATTATACCGACTCTTACTATAATGACTTGGTAGTATTTGGTGTACCCAGTGGTGTAGATGGTACTACTGGAGAATCAGTAACTGTAGCTTGGGAAACAACGCCCGCACCTTAGACCTAATGGAGAATAGCCGTGTCGCAACAAAATCAATTACGCTTATTTGATAGAGTAAAAGAAATAACCTATACGCAGGGAACTCAAGACTTTGCTCTTGCTGGAGCTGCTGATGGTTTTGATGCTCTTGGTAGATTTTATTCTCACGATGAAGTTATATTTTATGCAGCTACTGACGGCATATCATATGAAGTTGGGTCGGGAGTATATAAAAGTGCAGATGCTGACCCAACGGCATCATACAATTCTTTAGAAAGATACCCTTTTAGAAGTAGTAATGTAGACAACGGAAAAATTAATTTCAATACAGGTGTAAAAGAAATTTTCGTAACCTACCCAGCTACCCACTCAGTAATTATGGGTTCTGGTATATCACCTAGTTTAAATATTCCATCTAGAAAAGGTGTTGCTGTTTGGGACTCGGCAAATATACTAAACTATTTCTCTAATTTAACTTTTGACTCTGCTCTAGGATCTCTGGGTGTTAATCAACCCAATCATTTTTATGGTGTTGACGTTGGGGGTGATGGCGTAAGTTATTCCAGTAGGGTTAGAGCTTCTGGATACTTTGTGGGTCCAACTGGTATTGCTTTCCAATCTGGTAATGGGGCTAATGCTTCTTTACAGCTGTCAAAAAACCCATACACTGGTGGTACACAATATGTACACTTTACCCCAAACCTAACTGACGATCAATTTACTGGCGACCTGACTGAACATCAAACCAACGCTCATCAAGTTATTCAGGTTAGTGGAGATGTTAACCAATATATTTTACTTAAAAAACAAACTGCTCACACTGTATTTGCTGGACCTATTGATGATTGTATCCCATCTTGTTCTAGTGACTACCCCACGTTTAGACCTTTAGTAATTGATGATTTGCCCGTCGTAGATCTATCTGGCATTTTTGCCGGACTCGATGATTTGTTAGCAACGTCTGGAGCTATAGTCGCTTATAGTGATACTACTTTGGCTACTTCTGGTAATTTCCTACAGACAAGGATTAGTGGGGTACAAGATAATCTTACTACACACATCAATGGATACGCCTCAGACTTTTCTGATTTTGAAACAGCAACAAACGCAAGAATAGATGCATCTTTAGCAGAAGCTAAACATCCACGCTATTGTTCTGTTAGAGGTAATAGTACTGATGGTAACGATGACACATGGAAAAATGCTAGTAAAAATCAAACTGTCAACTGGATTAAATTCCCGTTTGCTCATGTAGAAAATGAATCTGATACTGGTGATTGGGATACTACTGAATATACGTACACTGCACCTAGTTCGGGTATTTATAAAATTGATGCCAGTGTATATTCTCACTTTAATAACGCCGCTGGAGATGTTCTAAATGAATTTAGATTAGTAACTAGCGGAGACGGCACTATTACTAATTATCTTTCTACTACAGTTTATCATCAAAATGTAACAGAAGATGAAGTCAATGGTAGCAGTTCTTGGGTAGTAGATTTAGATGATGGACATAAAGCATACTTAGAGTATAAAGGTCAACCTAGAAACTTTAGCAAGATGACAATTCATAAAACATAATTATGTCTATAAATGTACCACAATCCGTATTCGATAAATACTTTGAAGTCATAGACTCCACGTTTGATATATTTGGAGTTACATGTCAGCTTGTATCTATAGAAAAAAGAGAGATCATTATAGATGATCCAGATGATAACTTGCCTATAATTAATACTATTAATGATCATAGGCGTAATGGTGGCGGGGACAAAAAAAGAGGCACTAAAGTTATTAGAGAGGTAGAAGTTTTAACTGATATAAAACTAAAAGTCTACTGGGACACTAAACAATGGATACAAATAGCAGATGCTTTATCTATTCCAAATGCTAGCATACAAACTATTGGCTTCATGTCAGATTTTAATAAAATAGTATCAGCAAAATCTTTGTTAGTACATAAAGGTATTAAAGATACTGTTGACATGAGATTTGAAAGAGTGGGTAATCCTATACCTACAGGTCTAAAAGCCGATAGATATTTTGCTTGTTTCTGGAAAAGGATATCGTAATGCGGATTAAATTAATAGATCCAATAAATGTAGTAGAAGGCAGAGTAAATGTATCTTTAGCTAAACTATGTAATGATGTACTAAAAGGTAATAGATATAAAATAACAAATACATGCAGGAGATTAGCAATTGGTTGGATATCAAACTGTCCTGAAATGATAGCACTTTCTTCTGGAGAACTATCAGGTATGTTCGGTTTGTATGAAGGCTCAGAAGTTTTTGCTGCTGATTCTATAGTTAGCGCAATCGCTCAATCAGTACATGTAGATTTAGTTCTAGTTAATAATTCTTTTACAAGAGGTGGCCTTAGTATTAATTTTCAACCCGATAATTTTATAAATTTGTTATCTTTACCAGAAGGTCACGTAGTTTACGAAGGTGGCGATTTACATTGGTTAAGTTGGTTATTACAAGCTGGTGATTCTATGATAGTTGCTAATTATCGTTATACTCCCTCTAGTGGCTTAGGTCGATCTAATAAAGGCATCATGGGTCCGGGTGGCTCTTTTAGAGTACCTCCAGAATATTCTGGTACTGATACCCACAATTTTATTCACCGAGCTTTGGTTGGTCAAGATCAAGTTAATGCTATAAATAATCTCCTCAAGGATATGTTCTTATGAGTTTAAAAGGCATAGACAACGTATTTGTACAAACTTTAAATAATGAAATACAAGATAACCTTATCGAGTATTTTGATTGGGGTTTGTTAGAGAAGGGTAATTACTTTAACGTAACTCTTGGAGAAGAAGATTACAATGGTAATGATTATTCAGCTCTTAGAGAAAGCTCTAGCTCTAGCTTTAGTGAAGGTCAGGCTTGGGAGGGTTTTAGGAAAAACTGGATTTGGCAAAGCGGTGTAAACTATACTCCTGAGCCAATAGTAGGAGACAACGATACCATCCCCGGTATATCTGGCGTATATGTTGATAATGTATTTTATCCATCAGATACTACTGGAGCCTACGCCCACAAAGTAGATTACTTTAATGGTAGAGTTGTATTCGACAACGCTATATCATTGAATAGTAAAGTTCAGGCAGAGTTCAGCTATAAGTATATTAATATAATATATGCTAATTCCGTTCCGTGGATCAGAGAGTTCTATCTGAATACTTTGGATGTTTCAAATAGGGATACGGTAACAATTCAGCCTGAGATGCAAATTCAGCTGCCAGCTATTGCTATAGAAATAGTACCAAAAAGAACCATGAGACCCTACCAGCTGGGCAGAGGTCAGTTCGTAGAGACAGACGTACTTTTCCACTGTATCGCAGAAAACGACACTACTAGGAATAAATTAGTAGATATTGTGTCGATGCAAAACGATTCAACTGTAGAGATGTTTAATTCAAACGCTATAGCCTCCGGTGACGCTTTTCCCCTAAATAACCTTGGTTATCCCAATTCTGGAGCGATGACATATCCAGAACTTATAGATACTTATAAAGAAGGCTCTATGTTTTTAAACAAGGTAAATGTACAAACAATGGACATGATAAATAGCAATATTCACGCTGGTATAGTGCGATTTACATGTGAGCTAATTACATCAGATTTTTAAATTTTCGTGTATAAATAATAGAATCCCCCTCATAAATGAACCAAAGGAGAATCCTTATGTCAAACAGAATATTTTATGCTGTTCAAAATGTAAACATGAACGGTATTGAAGATGGAATTCAGAGCGTTTCGATTAACGCATCAGTTGACTTTGAACAGGTCTTTGCTCTGGGTAATCTGGATGTATACGAAAATATTGAAGGTGTACCTAGTGTAGAATTCAGTGTAGAGCGAGCCTATCCACAATCTGGTGCTAACACGATGTGGGCAAGTTTTGGTAATACTACTCAGGCCGCATCAATTGACCGCCCAACATTGCAGATGTCTGTCGCTGACGATAATCAGCAACCATATAATGCTGTTGGTTTCTGCAAATCTACTGGGTGTTATGTAAGTTCTTGGAGCTGTAACTTCCCAATTGATGGATTTGCAACTGAAAGTGTTACTTTGGTAAGTAATGACTTGCAGTGGGGACAAGGTAGTGCTACTATTGCTGCAACCCCTACTGGAAACGCTCAGTTTACAGACAAAGTAATTCGTAGAAAAGACCTTACTGAACAGGCAGGCGAAAGACTTCAGAGCGTTTCGTTTAGTGCTGATATCGGTAGAGAAGATTTGTTTGAACTTGGTAAGAAAGCTCCTTACTTTAGAGCAGCTACCTTCCCAATTGAAACAACAGCTGATTGGGAATATCTTGATACAGCTGCTCAGTCTGGTCCTGCTGCTGGTGCTAGACTAAATATGGATAGTCAAAGTGAAGCCGACATTACAAGTGACGTTACAGTGACGTTTAACGGTGTGTCCATCGGTGGTGGCGCTAGGCTAAATGCTACGAATTATTCCGGTGGTGATGCTGGAGGTGGTAATGCTACCGTGACTTACTCGTATATTGCCTATAACTTCCTAACCACTTAATCAAGTTATAGACTACATAAGGATTATATGGACAATAGGCAGAGGGATTTTACAATTGCGTTGATTAGGTCGGGGATTTTCACTGAGGGGAATTTCAGAATTTTTCCGACTAAAGCAGAAGACATCTTAGAGTCTCATCGTATCTACCAAGAAGGGTACGATGAGGCTCTTAAGGATGGCTTAATGACCACATCAGATATTGATCACATGATGCAAGTCAGAGGACTATGGGGAGATAGAGAGGAAAAGGAACTAAAAGATATGGAAAAACAAGTTGAAAATATTAAATGTTTAATGTTTCAGAAAAGAAAAGATAAGAAGTATCTTAAGTCTGAAAGAAAAAATCTTAGGTTACAAGAAGTTCTTTATTCCAATAAAGCTTCTAAAAAAAGCGCTTTCTACTCAAACACTTGCGAATCTTTTGCAGAATCTGCCCGCCTTGTGTGGCTCCTTCAAAGATGTTCTTTTCTAGATGGAGAACTTGTAGATGATGATTATGATGTTAATCAATTAGTTGCACAATATAATAAGAGTTTATTAGCTGATGGTATAATAAGAGAATTAGCTAGAAATGAACCTTGGAAATCCCTATGGTCTGCCTCTGTAGCTGCGGTAGGTCAGGTCAAATTATTTTATAATCCAGAGGGTACAGACGTAACTATTAATCAAAAAAACTTGATTTTATGGTCTAACACCTATGACAAAATTCATGAATCTCCAGACTGCCCGGAAGAGGATGCTATTCAAGACGATGATCTTTTAGATGGTTGGTTTATACACTCTAGAAGAGAAAGAGAAAAGGAAAAGAGGAAAGCAGAAATAGATGCTAAAATGTCTAATGTTAAAAGTAAGGGAGCTGACGAAACATTTATTATGGTTAATGATAGAGAAGATCTCAAAGCTTCTGATATATACGACCTTAACGATGGCGAAGCTAGAGGAGTGATAAGAAAACGAAACGCTGCTATACAAAAATTAGGCAAGGATCAGAAGATTGAGTTTGAAAATTTACCAGACGTTCAGCAGACAGCCAGAGAACAAGTCAAACAAGCTGTTAAACAAAGAACAGGAAGGAATTAGCTATGGACCACAAGAAGTTTAGTTTTAACAGATCACGAAATTATAAAGATAAATCTAAACAAAGATTATCTACTATAATGAAGAAGAAAATACAAACCACGATGATTGGAGCTATTAGTTCCATCGAGGATCATTTTGGTATGTTATGGAATGGGGATTCCAAAGACCATGCTTTAATGCATGAAATATTTCAAAAAATTCGTTCTGAAATATTAGACAAGGGAAATCATCAACTGAGAAATATCGACGTAGAATTATCTCAGTATGATATAGAGTGGATGAGGTATAATCTTGATTTACCTATGAAACAAATAAAGGAGGACGGAAATGAGTAAAAGGGTAAAAGAAAAAAAAGTAGATGTTGAGTTAGAAGACGGCACAAAAAAAGTTATCATTGTAAAGAAACCATCTTCACATCTTCTTACTAGAGCGCAAAAACTTGGAGCAAAAATTTGGACAGAATCCGTCAGAGAGGGACTCTTTACCAAGCTCACTTTGTCAGAATTCATGCGGAAGCAGGGAATTTGGGATGACGACAAAGAGGGTCGCCAAGCGAAGATTACAGCAGATATCCAGACATTAGAGAAAGAAATTGCTTTAGGTGTAGATGGAAAGAAGCTCATGGTATCTGAGGGTAAGGAAAAGGCGCTGCGTCTTAGAAGACTTAGGAATCAGTTGAGAGATCTTATATCTGAGAAGATTGGTTTAGAGTCTAATACAGCAGAGGGTTTGTCAGACAATGCTAAATTTAACTATCTAGTAGCTCACTGTACCTTCGATGAAAACAATCAAAAAGTGTATAGTACACTAGAGGAATATGAAGATAATTCAGACGATGAAGTAGCTTTTGCGGCAGCGGCTGCATTAGGTGAGATGGTTTACAACCTAGATAAGAGTTATGAAGAAAACTTACCAGAAAATCAATTCTTAAAAAGATTTAAACTTGTAGACGAAGATTTATCTTTAGTAGACAAGAAGGGGAATAAAGTTGATATTGATGGTACTAAAGTAAATGATAAAGGATGGCTTATTAATGATGAAGGAGAGAGGATTGACAGGGATGGTAATCTGTTAAGTGATGAAGGTCAAATTTTATTACAAGCAGATTACATAGATGATATTAATGATGAAGAAGATAAACCAGCAACACCAAAGAAAAAAGTTGCTAAAACTAAGACGGTAAAAGAAACAGAAGAATAGCGGATAGTTACGTAGATAGTGCGATATAAAAAACATAAGGGATAATATGTCTAAATTCGTACTTACAGCGGAACTACAGCTACAAGCTCCTAAAAACGTTGCCCAAGTTGTTCGTCAAATTCAAGCCCAGTTAGATGGGGTAAAAATTGACGTACAGATGCAGAACGCTCGTGGCGCGGTTAGGTCTATTAATCAGATTACTAGTGCTACCAACGAAGCTTCTAGTGCTGCCAATAAAATGGGCAAAAGCTTTCAAGCTTCTGTTAGAAGATTTACAGCTTTAGCTATTGCTACTAGAGCTGTGAGTTTATTTACAAATACTCTTAGTTCAGCTGTTAAAGAATCTATTAGCTTTGAAAGAGAATTAGTTAAAATTTCTCAAGTCACGGGCAGCACCATGAAGTCGCTGGGTGGCTTGACTAATACTATTACTAGTCTTTCTACTAGCTTAGGCGTATCTTCTACTAGCTTGCTTAGTGTGTCTAGAATTTTAGCACAGACAGGTTTATCTGCCAAACAAACTGAAATTGCTTTAGGAACTTTAGCTAGAACAGAATTAGCTCCTACGTTTGAAAATATTACACAAAC
>MDSV01074576.1_pt1 | contig 17100 bp, 1 predicted proteins | sample 810851 | NCBI WGS metagenome assembly MDSV01 (sample SAMN05326640, study PRJNA326480) | marine metagenome | isolation source: seawater | place: Atlantic Ocean: North East | collected 2012 | reverse complement strand
TTAAATTTAAGCCTACAGCAATTGCACCGACATTACTTGTTCCAGCCGCACCCGTACCGGTATCAGTATTAGCTGCTAGCTTTGTACCTGTAGCAGCTCCTCCTGAAGCTGTGTTTGTGAGCACGTACTTTATTATATTGCCATTCGTTGATTCAATAGTGATGGATTGCTTTTCTGCAGGTAAAGTTGCTGTATTGTCACCATCTGCAACTGTTATCACTGATGTTGCAGCAGTTCCATAACTTAGCTCGACAACGATATCTTCATTGCTGTCTGGCGGTTCGTTTAAGGTAGGGTGCACCTCTGTGTTGACAGCTTTAATGTGTTTAAATTTTAGCTCCATCAAGCTATCAGGTGATGTTGCAACTGAAAATCCTCCGCCGGCGGCGATTGACTTGCGATCAATATCATCCTTGTCGTATGCATTGACTAGCCTGTCTAGTTGCACAAATCTTTGCGCCTCATTACCACCGCTATCATTAAACATAGTTAGAGGTGTGTTGACTGTGACGCCGCCGGCGGTGATTGTTGTGCCTGAAGCATCTACAATATTAACACCGTTTGATGCTTGAACCCTATCAATTTGAACAACTGATCCTGTGACCCACATGTCATTAAGGTTTATTCCTGACGCGCCGATTGCAGATACAAATCCTTTGTTGACTCTAGAGTCGTTGTGCAATAATCCGCTGGTTGTTGCATTACCTGTAGTATCTGTTCCTGCGGAGTCTAAGAACAACTTAATTCCGGAAGAACTAGACATCGATCCAGTTGTAGGAATTTGGATTAACATGTCATGAAAGTCAGAAACTTGAACAGCATCTGAGTATGTGACTTTCAACACAGGTGGTGTTACACTTACTTTTGTTTGCCCTGCGGAATAGTCTTCATCTGTAGGCTTATCCTGAAAAGAGAACACAAACTTTTCTTCGATTGGTGTAGTTGACCCGTCTGCCAGTGCGCTAATTGACAAAGTTTTCATGTTTAAAGATCTTGCTTCTGCCTCTGTGTCTAGTGCTGCAAGAATTTCAATTGATCCTTTTGCTGAGACATTTTGTGCTGACCATGAAACGAAGACTTCTGTGTTTGTCAAAGTTGGTGTATTGACAAACAAACTACTTGATCTCCCGGCTGGCACTAATCGATTTGTATTTTCGTTAATGTTAGGGTTATCTAAGATTCCTGTTGACGAGTAAGTTCCTTCGACGGTACCTACAACACCTAGTGTTCCTGTATTTTCAAAAAGTGCAAGAGCGACGTGATCAACTGTCGTTTTGATCTGATCACTTTTTGTAGCTCCTGTTTGAGTTTTTGATGGTATGCTCTTTCTAATTGAAGGAAGTCTTGCAGTAGAAACAGCATTGTATCTTGGCTCAAAAGGAAAACTAGAAAACCAATTGTCCCAGATTACCTTGGTTCCTGACTGGACTCCTGTAGCACTCAAAGACTTATAAGATGCATCCGATCCTGCAACACCTAAGATAATTCCTGAGTTTGAATTACCGGTAAGATCTACAGTGTTTACAGAGTCTGCCTGCATTAGGTTTCGGAGATCAGGTACCATTGAATCGTAGTACCTCTCGGATCGATCTTGTAGTTTTCTAGCTCTTAATAGTGATCCAACTTCTCCTTGAGTTCCTTGAGAATTTCTTCCAACCACTTGTCTAGCATCAATCTGTTGCTGAGTCCCGAAATCGGTTCCTACTGTTTTGTGAAGCATGCTGCCAGTGACGACCTCGTCAATAGACGATCTATAGTAAGTCATTCTTGGGTGAGTCTCGAATTCGTCCCGGACGGCGATACTTCCAATGTTTTCAGAAAGAAAGCTACTATTTCCTGTGGCGTCTTTGCTAAAATCTTTGTAAGACGGATGCTCTTTTTCAAGTTCATAACCGTACAAGATAACTCTTCCGTCTCCTGACCCTAACCTGATTGCTGGATGTGCTCCATCCAAAGCGGCGGCAATTGGAGCTTGACAGCCAATAACTAGCTTATCTGTTGGAAGAATCACATAAGGAGACTTTCCAAAGTCTTTTTCGTATGCAGTAATTTTTGCGTCACCATTCTTTAGCCCTCTAAATGTATAGATGTGTGAAGAAGAAGGGTTTTCGCCTACAAGAGACCTTCCAGACTGAAGGCCTGCTAGAGTTCTGCCAATCGCGACTTTTGATAAGGCAATAGTCTGTCCGGTTTGCGTCGTTGCATCAATTACATTGACCGGTGGGTTTCCACCTGACGCAGAATCTGTTACTCCAAAATATGAAACTGTGGAAGCAATTTCGCCTAAAGCAGCAGCACCTACATCAATAGAGCCCGATGTGATCTGTACTACAGGGGCAATACACTCAGCTGCGATACTGTACTTCTTTGGGCCCATATGAAATATGATATCACCCGCATCATTGCTGTTGTCTGTGTGGGTGACAAGAATTTTTCCGTTATGACCTGAACCGCCTAAGACTGCAGTTTTAAGATTGTTGTACGTACCGTCAGCATTAGATCCGGCGCCTGTTTCAATCGCAACTGAAACGTTACCGGCTGTGACACCTCCACCACTTTCAAATTCGTACGTCTTTGTTGTTCCGTCGGAAGAAACTAGCTTGACTGTGACTCCATCTGCCGGCTGTGCTGTATAGCTTATCTTTCTAGATGCCCCAAAAGGATATGTGTTGTCTTCAGGCGTCAATACAAGATCAGAATCTTTACGAATATCTTTGGCAAAGGCATCTAGAAGGACAGAATTGAATCCAGAAGGCGAGGAAGTTAGTCTAGACCATGTTACTAGGTCTCTAATAGTACTAACCTCTGTGTCCTTTCCGTCTTGCTCTATCGCTGTTCCGTTTCCGGAAGGTGCTGTTGCATTAGCTGTAAACACTGTACCAACATTGCTATCTGCAGCGCTGAGTGTAGTAAAGTTAGTAGTGCCTGTGCTGACAATTTTGTATTTTTTGCCAGTTTTAATGCTAGTTGCAGGAATCACTTTGCCTGTATACGTGTCTGGCTTTAGAGATAGTTGTAAGACTCTTGGTATTTCTTTTCCTGACGGGCAAATTGGATTTGTGTATGTGACAACTTCTGACCGCTTTCCTTTTATGTTATTGCTGTCGGCAACTCTAATCTTTGGGACATCTGCAAGCTCTTTTCCAACTGCAGCTTCTCTTTGATTTAATATAAAAAATGTGACAGTGTCAAAGTCAACAGCCACAGAATCTGCGGATGTATCGCTACTGAGTGTACTCATTTCAGAAGCTGCTTTCATTCCCACGTTAAACTCATACACAATTTTTTCTAAAACAAACGGCTTTGTGATGTGGGTTGACATCGAGAGCTCTTGCGATCCAGTTGCATGAAACTTAGGATGTGAAGGAAAACCAAAGACGTTAGTTGGGGATGCTAAAGATCCTGCACCTATAACCCTAGGGTGTTGAGTAGCTCCATTTCTAAAAGATAAAGCACTCTTAGGAGAAAACTCAAAAACACCAAACCTCTCAAAACCTACAGCTTCATTAGGTGTGCCGCCAGATCGATCAGCTACTCTCCATGCTTTCAATCCTTTAGACGGAGTAAACCCTACCATAGTAAAGTCTAGTGCTTGATTAAACTGTGTCTGGCGTGCTGATGTTGTTCCTGCTGGAGTTGCAGCAAAAGACCCGCTTCCTAATCCAATTTTTTGCCACGTCTTATCAGTAAAATTGTAATAAGCCATAGGAAAGTTTGAGTTAGTCTCTGATCGATCTGCATTTGTCACTAACTGCAAGTCTGTATTTTGAGAGACTGGCATGTCTAGCACAATCTTTTTTCTATTTCTAATACTTTCAGGTGCGATTGCTGATGCAGAACCTGAAACATAGAAATCAGATCCCATATCTTTTTCAGGCGAAACAGACTCAATTCCTTCTTCAAACCCAAAAGCAGAATGAGCATGGGCTTCATTAAATGGACTAACAGTATGAACAGTTTTAGGTCTTACAGGTGTAGTTCTACTGACCGGTCTGACAATTTCGATATCTGATCTAATGCTGCCACCGTGGTTCTTACGTCCTAAAAGATGGACAGAATCAGCAACTTCTAAGCTTGGGTAAACTACTGTAGGTTGTGGGTTGGCCTTAAATTGCTTGACAACCTCAATAAATCTTTCACCTGCATTTGTAGTTATCGTACACGCGCCGGAGGCGTTTATTTTGCCTCGTGTAATTGTAACTTCGTTTGGTTTAGTCTGCTGTGCTGTGAAAGACCAGACACCCGACTTAGTGTTACTGTTAATTGCACTAACTATTTTTCTTGCTACTTGAGCAGGTGTCTTTGCATCCTTGATGTTGATCTCAATATTCGCAGCACCTTTGAGTACACCTAATTGAAACTCAAATGTCTTAGAAGCAGAGTTTGTTGCACCTGTAGTGGGAGATGAAGCACCTGTAAATTTAGCGGGTACAGTTGCCTGTGCGACAGTGGCGGTAATTGTAGAGTTTCCGGGCAGACCGCCTAACAATTGCTTTAATGTTATTGTTCCAGCATTGTTGTTATCATCCGTGTGAGTGACTAAAATCTTTCCATTGTGCCCGCTAGAACCCTCTACAGCAGTTTTTAATGCTGCATAGGTTGCATCAGCATCATCCCCTGATATTGCAACTGAAATGTTTCCTGCTGTAACACCGCCGCCGCCTTCGAACTCATATGTCTTCGTTGTTCCATCTGTAGAGACTAATGTAATGACGTTCGTATCGCTAGGCTGACCTGTATATGTTATTGTTGCTGAGGCGCTATGTGCACCTGACGTGTCACCGGTGTCATTGTGCGGATCTGTGATTGTTATTACTTTTGCGTCATATGGTCTTTTCTTGATCTTAAGAACTGCGGTTTGTCTTGGATCGATAAAGTCAATTGTTCTTGTATCGTCAAACTTGCCGTGGACATCATGATAGTTGATATTCTCTATGGACTGAATTCGTGGAGAGTGATTTAAGAACCCGCTGATTGCTTGATTTCGCGTAAATCTCGACTGTGTCACATTGTAAATTGCTTGAATTTCTTCTTGCTTTAGAATCTGATTCCAGATACAAACTTCAGATATATTACCCCTAAACGGTCGATCATTAGAAGCTCTGTTGCCTATGCCCACAGCTTGATCGTCTTCTATTCCTTTCCAAGTGCCCCATGTTGATCTGGTTGCAGAAGGACCACTTCGAACCAAAACAATGTCTTGAACAACACCGTCAATATATAAAACAGGGTCGTTTGCAGGGTTTGTAGCATCATAAGTGACTGCAACATGGGTCAGCTTATTAAAAGGAAAAACGTATCCAGACCTCCAGTAAACATATTGTCCTGCAGTGAAACCGCTCCATGATCCGTCGGCGTCATGTCCGCTTCCTTGACCTAAATAAAACCTTAGAGAAGCCGGCCCTGTATTCTGTGTTCCGGGGCCAGATACTTGAGTATAAAATATGATGTTGTTTCTGTCATCACCAAAGTCAAGTATTCGATTAGAGGGATTGTTAGTACTATCTGTTTGATATAACCAGGCAGAAAAAGTCATCTTTTTTGTTGACGATGATTCTCCACCAATTATGTGATCCCACTTAAGAGAAGTAGACGCAGTGATAATATCACCAGGCGCAAATGTAGCTGTGCTGTATGAAACTTCTCCAATGTCAGTATTTGTTAGTACTGGAGCTGCTCCTCCTGCACCGTAAGCTGCTGGAACGCTAATTAGTGCCGGAGGAGTACCGTCATCATAAAACTTGTTAGTGCTAAGATTTGTTGGGGCTGATGGTGTGAATCTATACCACGCAACTAATGACTTTGCAGCAACGTCTCCGTACTGATTACCTTTATCGTCTTCAAATCTTTTTGTTAGATATGTGTTTTTTGTCGTATCGACGACTTGCTTTAAAGCCATACTATTTCTTCAAGCCTCCGAATGCGAGTGAGTCGGTTCCGTGTTCGGTACTGGCAAATATAAAGCCTTTTGTTTCGTGTACATGATCTTTATCAACACCTTCTTCGAAAGAAGCTCCCATTCGAGTTACAGCCTCTGCCATTGGTTTTTCAACAGTAAATAGGACATCATTAAACTTAGAGAGCTCCCAGACAGCTAAAATGTTACTATCAGTCAACTTAGTGTTCCACATAGCGACCTCAGAAATATAATTCGAATTTTGATGGGCGTACACTCTTGTTCTTTGACTAGTTGTCGTAGAGGTAGCAAAATTATCTGTTGATGTTTTCTTTACAGTTTTAGTAATACGACTCGTTGCATTTGCTAGACCACCAATTACGATCTTGCTTTTAAGAACGGTCCTTCCTGCAAATGCTGTAGCTCCGTTTGCAAGAGATGTGTTGGCAGCAGCAAGCGTGTATATATCCCCGGTAAAATTAACGTCTCTAAAGTCTAGACTAGCATTCACACCTCCAGTAAAGGCAGATGGAATAGTTGCATTGGCTACTGTTGCTGTTATTGACTTGTGACCTCCAGCTCCTCCTGTTGACTGTGTAAGTTTTACTGTATTGTTAAGTGCGCTATGTTCTGATGTTATCTTGTTATAGTGATTAGTACCGTTGTATATGTCATCAGCTATAACATGGGCCATAAGCGCGTATTGAGTATCAGCAGTACCTGAATAGTTGAATCTTAAGTCATAGGCATTAAAGTAATCCGAGTTGGAATCAATGTTTCCGGTGGCGTCCCAAGATACTAGCTTAAGGTATGCTGGACTTTCTGTGTTATTCTTAATTGTGATCGAGTAGAAACGAGACGCAAAAGCATTAGTTACTTGCTCAACTGTATAATTGCCTGCTCCGTCGTTTAGAAAAGTATGCAATGTAGCATCTAGCTGGTCTGCGTTGTTATCTCTATTTCGGGCTTGCGTTGATGTAGCTGCTGATCTACCTGTGGTGTTGTATCTCCACCCTGTAGTAGTTCCTACGTTAGAACCATTAGAAGCAGGAACTATTCCCTGACCAACGGCTTCAATTAAAGTTAACTCACTAGGAATATCGTTTTCATCACCTGTTGGGTGATTCGTAAAGCCGGCTGTAGCAGATAAATTAGCTGGATCTGTTTCAAAAACAACTCCAATTGGAGTTAATGAAAAATTAGAGTTGGAGCCATGATTGCTACCTAAAAAGAAATATCCACTTATGACTACTTCTTCACCCGGCATAAGTGGCCTTCTGGCTCCAAGTGCAGTATAAAGGTTGCCGCTAGGTTCATGGTAATGAACAATCAATCTTAAGAATTTAAAGTCTGCTGCAGCAACAGAAGACCCATCTACTGTTTGGTTGGCGTTTGCTGTTTCGACTGTAAAAAAATCCGAGACCTCGAGTTCTTTAAAGTCTGATGTATTTATGACACCACCTACAATTGCATTCTTTTCGCCGTGCATTGAAATTTTAGTATTTGTACCTGTTACAGATCTATTATTGTCAAACTCATAAGTTTTAGATGTATTGTCAGCAGAAACTAGCGTTATAGTATTTCCGTCTGCAGGAAGTCCTGTATAGCTTATGGTTGCAGAAGCCCCAACCCCAGCACCGCTTTGATAGTCTGATCCATAGCGTGTATTGTGCCCTGTTGTCCTAACAGCTGTGTGTGTAATTCTTTCCAAACAGCCGGCGGTGATGTCTACACCATTTAAGAAAAGCCTAACAGGACATTCAACCCTACCTGACGATGCATTGCCTCTCTCAACTGTGTACGGATCATACTGATCATTTCCGTAATCATATAAAATTTGTGTACTAGTGCTACTAACATCTGGTGTTTCAAAGTATTTAGTACTTTTAAGCTTGACTGTTCCTGTTCCAGTTCCCGAAGTGGCTCCTGCTGTAAAGACTGTTCCTACAGCCTCCTTGCCAGATGCTACACCAACTGCTTGCCAATCTGAATTTGACGTATTGCCCAAACTAGTAATTACGTATTGTGTCGCAGTTGAAGTCACTAGAGAATTAGCGGTGGCAATGTTTATCGTGTCGCCCTTAGTAATTGTGTCATCTGCTGGTCGCGTCTCGTTTTCAAGACACTGAAGAAAATTTCTATAAGTTGTTCCACTATTCGTACCTTTGTACGGCTCGTCTGACGCATGTGTCACTGTTGAGTGCATACCTCCGTCGTACGTAACTGCAATCTGATTCCAGCTTTTTCCACCTTTAAGTGAGTTATAGAGTGATGCTTGCTGAGCTGAGTTTCTCATTCCCGTTATAGTCTGGCCGCTTCTAACAGCACCGAAAACAAAAGTTACGCGGTGGTGATTTGACGGATAGAAATCATTGTCATAAAGAGTAACGTACAAAGCGCCTCTGTTTCTAGAGATGTAGTGACGAATCTTAAAGTTTTCAACATTTGGATAAAGATCGGCAGTATCGAAAGGATTATTCTTAAAGTGAATGATATCTCTAGTCGATGTCAAATGAGTCGCTCTAGAGTCAGATCCTGACATCCAATAGCTAATTGTCCATGGTGAGTCGTCCTTAAAGCCTCCGTCACCGGAGCCGTCATGAGCTCTTCCACTCAAATGATGACTTCCGCTTATCGCGAGAACTGCAGGATATGTTGTACTAGGTAATGCTGATGCACCTTTCATTGCATAGTGCTTAGACTCAGCAAAATAAGGTGACGTCTTTTCAAACTTAACTGAAATGGATCCGCCGCTAAAATTAGTACTTTCAATAGTCGAAAGATTTTCTACTATGTCTGAGTTGCCATGACCACTTCCTGGACCTGCCTGTGTCAAAGTTCGGGTTTGAATGCTAGCACCATCAGACGGATTTGTTGAAACTAAAATTGTTCCATTGTGACCTCTTTCATGTTCGATTGCTGCCTTCAAAAGGGTTAAAAATCCATTTTGGGTGGTTGCTCCACCTGTATCAAATCCAACAGCAATTCCTTTAGTAGATCCTGCAGATCTAGATGCCAAGGTAGATTCATAAGCTGTAGCATTAGTTCCTGTTCGTCGAGCTGCGTTAGCTACAAAAGATTCACCCACAGCCGGGGTCGAGTCTGCACCTACGTCTTTCCAATTACCTGTACCAACCGTTGCAATTTTGTAGACTTTTCCAACCTCAAGCTGTTTAATAGTGACTATTTTTCCTGTTGGGCTAGCTTCCAAGACGTCACCTTCATTTACTGAAGATAGGTGAGCCTTTCCTGCATCTGCTGTATTTGAAACAAAATAGTCTATCTTATCCCCTAAGTGGTCTATTAAGGTAATTCTTTGTCCTGCCGTTAAACCGTGTACAACATTTCCATTATTTTTAGTAGATAGTGTTGCTGTTCCTGCATCTCCTGACGGCTTCCCTTCGGTTCCTAATTCTGTTTTTAAAGAAGATCCGTAAGCTGCTGAATGGCTGGATGTTACAAAAGACTTGACAGAATTTTGCCACACAGATTGAAAGAGTAAGTTGTCATGACCTGTATATTGTCTTCCTGTCAGCGTCACTCTTTTATCTGTCAAAAAGAAGTTAGGTAGGGCAGCAAAAGTATTTGCATCATTAATTCTAACACCTGTTATGTCTTTGTCGCTATTGTCTTCAAAAGGTGAAGACAAAGCATGTTGAGGTGCAACATAACCCTGTGTGTTAATTGGACCAATGTGGCTTTCTCCAAACGTTCCAGATCTCATCTGAGCTAGCCACGGAGTGTAGGCGTCTAAGTCTATTAAGTCATTAGGGTCATCAGACGAAGCCATTGGTGATGTTGCAACTTGAAGCTTAATTGACTCTGCGTTATCAAGCACCTCAATTCCAAACGACTCAACACCGTCTAGGTAGTAGTCATAGCCACCAAGCGCTTTAGTTTTTCCAGTCTCATAAACATAGTCTGCATATCTATAAAACTCAACTACAAATCCGCCAATTGTCGTGGCAGAAGTTATCTTTTTTGTTGTAGAGCTAGAAGAATCAGTGACTGAAACACTTACACCTCTTGTTGTTTTTCTATCCAAGACTTCTCTTAAAAAGACTGTATTTGTCGTCACTGTGGACGAAACTCTCATGCCTAAAGATCTTACGTTGTTAAATGCTGTACTTAGTCTAGATGCGAATTGTTTGTCTGAGCTTCCTTTGACTACCTCAATCGCGATTGAAGAACCTGTTTTTACCCCTAAGTACTTGGAGTATTCTTGAACTATGCCGGTAGTTGATCCAACTGTTCCTGACGCAGTAAACACTTGACCTACAACTGGCGTTCCTGAGGCTCCTACAGCATTCCAATTTCCTGTAGTAGCATTTCCCAGGTCGAGTATGATGTACTTGGTACTTGAATTTACGCTGCTAATGTTAACGCCGGTGTCTCTTAAGGTCAACGTACAACTAATGCTGCCTAAACCAAAAACTATTGTGTCGTTGTTAATTGTTGTTGCTTGTGTACAGATGAAAGACGTATATGACCTAACTGTTCTTCCAATAACTAGCTTGCGAGTTCCTAGCTTTTGACTCTGATGTGTCATGACATCAGACTTTCTATACAAATCAATGAGGTTTAAGTCTGCTTTGATGCCTTGAGCTGTGTGAGGATGCTCAGGTGTAGACCGGTCTGCTACTGAACGTATTGGAAATATTTCAATAGCACCATCTGCTGAAGTCCTATCCGTTGCATGTACCATGTAAGGAGGAAACTCTACAGCTTGACCTGCTACAGAACCATCTCCTCTTAGTTTAACACCTACAATTTCTGTCGGATCGACTGTAGTCGTGTCTTTATAAGCTGTTCCATCTTGGAAAAGATCCGACTGTCCCAAGTCTCTTCTTTCCCTATAAGACTTGTTGTAGATTCTAGCTTTTGCCTTATTGACGCTAGTATCAAGTTGCGCTCTGGAGCCAGAAACACCTGACATTCCTAAGGAAGCAGGACTAGTATTGTCATCAAAATAATCAGGCTCGTCTAAAACTAATATCCGGTGTTGAACTTTGTCGGCAGAAGAAGTAACATGAAGCTTTGATGTGTATTCACCTAGTCTGTCTGTTCTCAGTATATTGTAGTCAGAGTTAGGTCGCATCTTAGCTGTTATGTAGCTGGTTGCTTGCTTATAAGTTTTTACATCGATGCCTTGAAGAAATGTTTGATCGTAGTTAGAACCTGAGAATTCTTCTGGTGCTACTATTTCTGCCTTTGAACCTTTTAAGTTGGTCAGGTGAAACGTTCCGTTTTTAAGTGCACCTGCATTTTGGTCCATCAACAACTCTTCAAGTCGATGTGCAGATGATCCCGTAAGTCGATATGGGTGGACGTGAATATGTTCGTCTGACATTTAGAACCTCCTCACTATTGCAACTAGTTGACGCAGTAAGATCTCGCCTTTAAGTCCGTGTCTGTCGTTTTCTCCAATATACATGTCTGCAGTATTGTAGGTAAACTTTGGTCTTTCCAAAATGTGAGGCTCAATAATGTAATTGACGCCTGTAAATCGCGTCTTTCTAGGAATTAGCCTGTGAATTGAATCACCAATAGTGTTGTCAAACCATCTAAAGAATTGGAAGAAGTTGGACAGATTAATCTTGTCTGTGAGTCGATTAAAATAAACATCTCTAATGTTTTCTAACCCTTGATATCCTACGTCAAATTGACTTTCAGGTGCACCGACTGAGTTTTCTATTTCATCCATGGTTGCCAATATATTGATAATGTCTTCGTTAAGTGCTTGTGTAACAGATATTTCAACACCGAATCTTAAATCGTCATGGACTTTCTCAGCTTCAGGTATATGGTAAACAGGGGCGACACCTACAAGTTCTCTGCGAGCAACTGCGGGATCCAGATAGCTTCTAACTCTAACCTTGTTTGTTTGTGAACTTTGATCAAAGTTGGGGCTAATTATTGAAAACTTCTCATCTCTTGGAAATAACACCTGCTTAGAAGGTTCAAACCCATACCCTTCCATGTCTAGAAGATTTTGTGAGAAGTCGCTTAAGATAATTGACTTGTTGGCTGTTGATCCTGTTATGTCTTGATCAACTGAAACATCTAAGCGTAGCTTTTCGAAAGATCCGTCGACGTTTTCAGCAAAACTAAAGTTCTTTGAAGGAGACTCAACACCAATAGACCTTATGTTTAGTGAGTGCTCTCTATGCTCGTTTTGAGTCAGCGCTTTTGAATAAAATCTTATGTTAGCAATGTTACCTGCAAACTTTGTCGTTTGTGCCATAGCAGCCTGCTTGACATCCAATGAGGTGTGAGTGGCAAGGTCATAGCCGTCTAGACCATAATTCTTTTTGGAAGATACATCTGTAATTGTGTCATTCATGTCGCCTATTGCGATAAAAGATCCGGATGTGTTAATACTAGTGATATTGCTAAACGCATTCATATTGACAGCTGAGCTTGTGGCCAGTTTTGTAATTCTTCCTGCATTTTTAGCAGCCGTGAGTATTGAAACAACCGGTGCAATATTTGATGACTGAGTCAGTACAATCGAATCGTCAAATCTTTGAACAGTCATTTTTTCTGAAAAGCCATTTGTAAAGTGATTGTATGTCATGTTTGGCGAAGTAGTTCCCACTCTAGAAAAATTCTGATTTCCGGAAGAACCAGCAACATCCTGCGTCAGTGGTATTGTGTGAACGTTATCAGAGTCACCAGTTGGAACAATGTTGCCCGGTGTAATTCCTAATGGCGAAAGCTCAATTGCTAGCTTAATTGACTTAGCAATATCCTCAATTGTTGTGTCGCTCTTAATTCCAATTCTTCCAACTGTAAGCTCATCATGCGATACAAAGTAAGTAAACTTTTGCGAAACTCCGCTGGCATCCTGAATTGTGAAAGATGTACCGTCTAAAGATGTTTTAAGTGCAGCAACTGTTGGACTTTTAGCAGGTACCACAATTGAACCGTTTGAAGCAGCTACATTTGATCCATGTCCGTTTGTGTTGTTTTTGATTGCAGCTAGAAATTGAGCTGCAACTTCTGAATCGTTTCCGGCTCCTCCGGAGCCATTTTGAATTGAAACTTTTACCGGGGTGCCGGCACCGCCTTCTAGATTTCCTGTGATTCCATTTCCGTCGTTGACAAATTTATAAGTTTTTGCTGTTCCGTCATCAGACGTGAGTGTTACAGTATCAGCAGCGTTTACACCATTTAGTCTAACTACTTGACGTGCTGGTGCACATAATTCAGCTTCGTGATCGTCAAAAATCTTTTCGACTCTGTTTGATATGACAATTCTATCACCTACAGCTTTTGATGCATGAAGAAAGTAGCTACTACTAACATGAGTTCCAGACAGATCGTTTCTAATTCTTCCGTAGCAAACGTTCCACCTGTCGCCGTCAAATACGTTAGTGCCTGTAAGTGACAAAATAAGCGGGTCTCTTCCAGGTATTGGCCTCGCGAAAAGAACCAAAGATCCTGTAGTTTGAAGGTCTAAAGTACCAGATAGAGCAACTAAGTTTGTCAACATAGTTCTTCCGGTCATTGCACTGCCTCCGCCTGAAAAACTTGCGTTCAAGATATCATCATCAAAGCCGCCGGCGAAGTGTGTAATAGATGTATTTGAAGTTCCTGCAGTTGCAATCTTTGTAACAGAAGGCGTTCCGGAGCTATCCATCTCTAGGCGAATAGATTTACCGTCACCTAAATGTAAAGCTTTTACGCCTAATGCACCTGTAAAGCTATTAGGAACAGTAGAGTTTGCGATTGTTGCTGCAATTGCTGTGTTGCCACTTAATCCACCTACGGCCTGATCAAACTTTATCGTTCCGGCATTGTTGTTATCGTCTGTGTGGGTCACAACTATTTTGCTTCCAGCTGACCCAGCATTATGGCCTGTAGCACCGTCAATAGCAGTTTTTAATGCCGCGTAGGTTGCATCAGCGTCATCACCTGATATTGCAACTGAAATATTTCCTGCTGTGACACCTCCGCCACTTTCAAACTCGTAAGTCTTTGTTGTTCCGTCTGATGATATTAGTCTTAGTGTATTTCCGTCTGAAGGTTGTCCTGTATAAGCTATTGTCGCTGTTGAGCTGCTTATTCTTGTAGCGCTTATCTGATCGACTAGATTTTTTGTAGTAGCACTAGCTCCTCTTGGAGATATCGGTACCCTTATGTTGCCGGATGTAATTGATGGACTAGTAAGTGTAATGTTGCTAGCGCCAGTACCTGATAAATTAGCTTTTGCAACTGTTGTAGAACCAACGCCTGAAGGCTCTATTGATACTATATTGCCTGCTCTTGATGCTGTCAATGTTTTCCACTGAGCACTATCATTAACACTGTTTATTGCTTTGACTAGTTGATCTGCTATATAATCAAATACAGGCGTTCCATTTGGCACGCCTACTGTCTTAACCCTAATACGACTAGAACCATCCACAGTTCCTGACTCGTGACCATTAGCTGCACTTGTCGTAAAGACAAAGACTTTAGCTGAACCGCCTGCAGGTGTAACTGTCACAGTTGTTGCATTGTTTCCTAAGTTGGCAGATGTTGCTGATATATTGACTTGAACCTTTGCGACTGTATCAAACTCAAAAACAGAAGTCGTAGAAAAAGACTCAGCATCTACTAGTGTCAAAGTAGATGCATCAGCCGGTTGGGACGTAAAGCTAATTTTTCCAACTGCAGTTTCAGACTCGGCTGCATTTACTACCGTTCCGGTCACATACATTCTCATAAGGCTTTGTGTGACAGGTTGGGTAAGCCCTAATGTATGAGAACCACCGTAAACATACATAGCTTCACATGTCCAAGAACCACTAGTGAATAATCCATCAGAAGGATTAGGAGAAACACCGTACCTGACGTGCTTTCCTGACTTTAATATCTTTTCACCATTACCTGTGTATGAAGAGCTATTTGCTAAAATAAACTGGCTTGTTGGAATAGAAGGCTTAGGAGAACCACCCTCAACTCTGGTTCCTGAAAGAAATGGTGAAACAATAAGCGGAGAGTTTGCATATCTTTTGTCAACCATAGTTTTTCCACCAGGATTTCCAGAAAGCGTGCTAGTTGCTCCTGATGCAAGACTTCCTGTAAATGATAAAAGGCGAACTATGTCTTTGACTTCTTGACGTGCAGCGCCGATTCTTCCTGTTCGTGCACCACCGTATTCTCTAAATCTAAAGCTGCGATCAGGGTCAATTCCTACATTTCTAAGAAACGTTTTAATTCCATGAATAGTTCCTTTAGACCGTATAATTTCTCTGACGTCTGTTAAGACTCTTCTCCAAATTGAGTTCTGGATCTGTTGTATTGATAACTTTGCTAAAGCTTCTGCAGTCCCTTGACCTTCTCTGTCAACAAGCTGCTCCAAAGAAACGTTAGGAAACATGTTAGGAAGGTCAAACCCATAATACTCAGCCATAAAAGGAAGAAATGTATCAGCAACAGTATCTTCGTCTAGATAATCAGCATGCAAAACTTTTCCAAACTGGTCTAAAAACAACTTCATTTCATCAAATTGCTTTGCCCATATAAACAGTAGTGCAGCTACAATTTGAGGTGACCCCATTTTTCCGCCGCCTGGAAAGTCTGTGTCATATCCGTACAAATCTTCAGAATCACCTAATTCTTTTTTGTCATCAAATCCTTCATTAAAGTGTGCCTCTCTAAGATAGTGGTCCGGAACAAGCTTAGTAATCATGTTAGGATTATTCGTATCGTAGTTAGAAGCTGATACCATCAATTTAGTATTAAATGACACAAGGTCAGGGTGTGATGGAAACAGAACAGGATATCTTCTTGGATCTTCGCTGGCCATTGGTTTGCCATAGCCCGGGTCTATTCTGCATGCAGGATCGTATTCTTGACTTCCTGTTCTAAAAACTTTTGTGTGAAGAGAATTTCCTGAATGGTCTAAAACAACAGTCTGGTTATTATAAGATCCTGTAGGCTCATTAAAGGGCAGGTTTAGTTTAAGTGTATCTCGAGGCTCTACCTTTCTGCTTTTTTCACGCTCAAGTGCTGTATTTGATCTAGAGCTGTGAAAGATTCTAAAATCATCCATGCTAGCAGATAAAGCTGTGTTAAAAGAAACAGCAGAAATATCTCCAACAGAAGAAATGTTTGATCCTTTCCCAATTGATAGAAGCGAGTCTTTAAAGTGAAAGTCTAGTAATTCAAACTGAGGTGATCTCTTAATAAATTGACCATCAACATAAAACTCGATTCGATTGACGCCTGGATTTCGATTTAGGCATGCCGAAACATGGTGCCACTTTCCTCTCGGAACTGTAACCCTAGAGCTGGCTGAAACTGATCCTGAAGTTGCTAGCAGAATAATATCTGACTGTGTTGTTGAACACTGAGATGGCAACGTTGCATTTGCAATGGTTGCGGAAGAAAACACAAATTGTGTATTGTCTTCAACCAAAAGATGTTTTACTGTTATTGTTCCAGCATTGTTGTTGTCGTCAGTATGACTAACAGAAATTTTTCCGTTGTGACCTGACCCTCCTAAGATAGCAGTTCTAAGATTAGCGTAGGTCGCATCGGCGTCATCGCCTGATATTGCAACTGAAACGTTACCGCCTGTGACTCCTCCGCCACTTTCAAACTCATATGTTTTTGTTGTGCCATCAGATGAAATTAAAGCAATAGAGTTTCCATCAGAAGGTTGTCCTGTATAGCTAATTGTAGCAGACTTCGCCGGGGTCGGTTCTGTGTATAATGTAATACCGTTGTTGGATTTTATTTTTTGAGCTAGTACCTGCTTGTCTACTGAATTATTCCCACCTCGAGCACTCGGAATATAGAGGCTCATTTCGTATGTAAAGGGCCCAACACCAGGATCTAGAACTGCTCTGCTAGTTGTATCCCTAGAAAGAGATGGATATAATGTGCCTGCTCTATCAGTAACTTCTATAAATTGAGAATTATTAAAATTCATGAAGCCTGTATATTGCGGCATAGATTCTAAAACGTACTTTTCAAATCCTGTAAGGTTGTCTTCAAATCTAAATAGTTCGTCTTTTGTTCCATCAAACGGATAGCCATTGATAATTGTCTCAAAAGCCATATTGACTTTTGCTTCTGCAGAATTAAAAAACGTATGGTTTTCGAATTTAGCCCAGTTAATGTTAAGCTGTTGTGTAGACTTAAGAGGCTGGCCTGGCTGGTCATATCTAAATGATGCAGAAAGAGATGTTTTGATTGATCCTGTGTTTTGT
>MDSV01190831.1_pt1 | contig 17102 bp, 14 predicted proteins | sample 810851 | NCBI WGS metagenome assembly MDSV01 (sample SAMN05326640, study PRJNA326480) | marine metagenome | isolation source: seawater | place: Atlantic Ocean: North East | collected 2012 | reverse complement strand
GTATTTATTTAAATCAGGATTATTATTTTTATTAATAACTGAAGCATTTTGTAAAACAGATTGAATTATAAAAACAGGAATCATTCTTAAAAGAAGAGCAACTCTATTTGCTAATGCAAACTTTCCTAATTCATTATTGTCTGTAAAAATTTTAAGAATAATTAGCCCACTATGAATTGAAATATGCCCAGCTATTGAAGAAAAGAAAAATTCAAAATTCTCTTTTAATCTGATAGTTATTTTTTTAAAACTAGACCAAAGAAACTGTATTTTATTAGTGTAAAAAAACTTTATCCAGTATATCAAATACACAAATAATATGGCAACACCATAAAACAGATTTACTTTAAATGCATCATCCGGGTTTTTTATACTAATTACAATTAATCCTAAATAGATAAGTTTAGAAAATGCATTTAAAATTGCTAAAACAGAAAAATTATTTTTTCCTTGCAAGTAAAAAATAGGATGAATAGCCTCACTAAATAATATTGGAATAGAAAAAAGTATTATGAACTCATAATTATTAAATAAGCTAGTTAGGGAAGTAATTAAAATTATTAATATGGAGACTATTACGGCAATAAAAAATCTTAGAGAAATAAGTTCACTAATTAAATCTCTTTCATGATCAATTTTATTTATCAATGAAATCCGTTTTGGACCATTTAGATGGTAACCATAGCTTATAACAATTGAAATTAACATGAAAATTGAAAAAGCAAGATTTACTAAACCAAATTGACTGGAGCCAAGGTTTTTAAATAAAATTGGAGTTACAACAATTGCAATTAGAATATTTATTCCTTGATTAAGCGAAAGATTAGTAAAGTTTCTTATGAAGATATCTTTAATCTTGTTATTCATTTTAATGTTAAATGAGAATAAATGAATATAAGGATTAAATTTTACAAAGAGTCTGTAGCCCTTCTAAGAGATAGCAATAAAACTGAAATAGAAAAACCAAAAATCAAACCATATATTAGAGTTTTGAGTAATTTCCATTTAGAACTTTCCAGTGGATAATCGGGTTTGTCTATAATTTGTATAAGTGGTATCTTATTTCTGTGAGTTACTTTTGCTAATTCAAGCTGCTTTAAAAGTTCTTGATAAATTGCTCCATTAGCTTGAACATCAATCATTGCCTTTTGATAAGGCACTAAGCTAACTTTTGTTAGTGGATTCGGATTTGGAATACTTTGGTCTGTCTCTGCAAGCATCACAATAGAAGTATCTAAAACCATTTTGATACTATCTGCTTGTCTTTGTAAAATTTCCATATTTAAGCCAGTCTTAAGAGTTTTGGTCTTATTATAAAAATTATTTACAATGCTAACTAAGTTTTCATTGAAAGTTTTAGCTAAAACTTCATCTTTATGATCAAATCCAATTTCCAAAATAGTTGTTTTTCTACTAGGTTTATCAACAATTAAATATTCTTTTTTTATAAGCTTAATCAAATCTTTTACAAGACTATCCTGAATACGGGATGACTTTTTAGATTTAAAATCTTTTGTTTCAACTCCTAAGCGTTTCCATTTTTTTTCTAATTTTTCAGACTTTACAAATCTTTCTATTATTAAGAAATTATCATTTTTATGAGATGCTGAAGATAAAAGTGTTTCTTTAATCATCGAATTAGACCTGTACAATTCTTGAATATTATCTATTTGAAATAAACTAGAAGCATCTATAAAACTAGAGGCATTTATTCCAGCTAGCGATGCTAAGGAACTCAAATCTGCCATGGATCCAGCAGAATTTTCATTATCTAAAACAAAAGTTGTTCTAGCATAATAAACAGGATTAATCAAATAGTTATATGAAATAGTAAAAAATAATATAGATGCTGATCCAAGAAGAATGAATTTTTTTTTGGAAATTAAAAATGAGATCCAATTCTTAAACCCTTGAACTAGAAAGCTCAAAGAAATTTTTTCTTCATCAAAATTTTCTTTTATATCGCTCACTTTTTAATTAATTTGATTTATTGCCAAAATTAATGTTGCTAAACCTGTAGTAAAACTCAATAATTGATTGGCTGCTATGGGACTCTTAGTAGCTTTTTTTGGAACAATAACTTCAGAGCCCGGTTCAGCTTTTGGATAAACATTGAAAAATAAGAATTTCTTTGTTCTAGCAACGTCCCCATTAGCATAAACAATGTATGTGCCTGAACGTTTTGCTTTACTGTCAAAACCTCCAGATGAATTAATATAGTACTTTAAACTTTTTCCTTGTAGAAATCTAATAGTAGTTGGATATAATAACTCGCCTCTTAATCTTACTGTCTCTAATTTTTTTGGAACAATAATTACATCCCCTTCTTTTAGGAGCAAATCAGATTTTGAGCCAGGAGACTCGATAATAGATTCTAAATCTATTCCAATTGCCTCAGATTTAGAAATTGGTATATCACCACTAACAGAGTTTCTTTTGACTATCTCATTTATTCTCTCTGTTTTAGCATAACTTCCTAGGTTTTTATTATCATTTTTTTGATAATCCAGATTTTTTAAATCTTTATCAATTCTTTGAATTAATAATATTTCTGATTCAGTTAAAACCCCTTCCTTATTAGAAACTTTATTTTTTAAATCATTTAAGCTTTTAATCTTTTTATCAAAATCAGATTTAATTTCTGCAAACTCTGTTAATCTTATAAGTGTTGCCCCTTTTTTGTAAGCAAAATTCTTTAAACCTCCTGCTCTTTTTAATAAATTTGAAATTCTTTCACTTTTTGAAGAAATTGCATATTTACCAGGATACATAATCTCTCCTTCAACTCTTGCATATTGTTGAATATAAAAATTAGGATTCTTTCTAATAATAATTTGATCAAATGGATTTACTTTAAAAGTATTATTACTTAATCCTTTTAAATCTTTATTCAAATCAAATGTTAATATTTCAGATATTTTATCATCATTTGAATCTTGATTAGAGATCCTTCTATTTATTTCCACTCTTTTACTAGTAGCATTATCACTAAATCCATCTGCCAATAGAATCATATCAGATAGGGATAAGTTTTTTGAGTAAGGAAAAATACCGGGACTATTTACTTCTCCAGAAATTTCAATATAACTCTCTTCACTTAAATCATTAATTGATAAAACATTAACAATATCTTCCTCTTTTAATTTAAATCTTGGATTGTTTAATTCATCTTTTAAATTCAACGATATATTTGTAGTGGAATAATCTGAATTAGTTCTAGTTATATATGCTTTATTTAAAAAAACATCACTTTTAAGTCCCTCTGCTTTGTTTATTAGGTCTTTAATAGTCATCCCTTCTTCAGAAATAGAAAAGGTCCCTGGTCTATATACTGACCCTTTTATTATAACTCTATTATTATATTTTTCTATTATTCTATCAACAACATATTTATCACCAGATTTAGGTTGGAAAAATTCAAATTGATCGGAATTAACATCAACAATTTTATATTTATCATCAATAATTCTTGTTAATTTGATCGATTTCTGAAAAGCATTTTCTGAAAGGCCTCCCGCATATAAAATTAAATCTTTAAGGTTTTCATTTTCGTTTATTTCAAATTTTCCGGGAGTTTTAACAGCTCCTTCAATAGTAACTCTATTAGTATATGGCCCTACTATAATTAGATCATTATTTTCTAACCTAATATTGGAAGACCCATCGCCTTTGGTTAAAAATTTATATACATCCACAGTATTAACCAATTTATTGTTTCTAAATAGCTTGATTTCTCTAAGAGTAGCATTTTCAGTTATACCTCCTGCTACATAAATAGCATTATATACTGTATTAAATGCACTAAAATTATATGTACCTGGAAGATTAACTTCACCAACAATATTTACTCTTACAGCTCTTGGAATACCTACAGATATATTTACAAATGTTGTTTTATTATTTATTCCAGAATAAATATTTTTTAGTCTTAATAAAAGTCTTTTTTTAGCACTAGTTAGAGATAAGCCGCTTAGATTAACAGGTCCAATATTTTCAAGTATTATATCGCCATCAGGGCTTACTTCAGCCTGGTAATAATTTTCAGATTGACCATAAATATCTATAAATAATTTATCCCCTGGACCTATAATATAATCAAGTGGTGTTGGAATATTTAAATTTGACTGAAATGATAAAAATGTATTACCCATAAAAACATCATAACCAAAGATATCACTATCAACTTCTCTAAAGACTTCCATATCTTCTTTCCACCTTTTTCTTAGCCTAGTTTCTTCTAAAGGAGTACTAGCATTTTCTGAAACTCTTGCAATAGTCTCAGCAGATTTAAATCGTTTATCCAATTTCTCAAGATCTGCTTGTGTCATTCCTTGAGATTTGGCAATTTTTAATAAATCAAATTGATTATAACCCTGGGCAGTAGCTCTTCGTAATAATAAGTCTATCTGACTATTGTTCAACTCTGAAAAATTAATATTTGAAAGATCAGAAAAGCTTTGAGAATATGAGTTAATTGAAAAAATTAAACATATTATTAAAACAGCAATATTTCTTAAAATTTTAAACATTTTAAAATTATTGGGAAAACGAAGATACTGAAAAACTGTTTAATCAGACTTTTTTACATTTACAGATTAAAAAAATGGAATTGATTTTTTATCTAATTTCATTATCAATAACTTGCAATAATGTTTAGAAATAAGTTGTTTTTATTGATAATGATGGTATCTGGCTTATTAAATGCCCAAAATGATAGCTTATTTAATGCTAAAGTTGAAATTAAGCTTAATTTAACTTCTGCACTAGTTCTGGTTCCAAATATTGGAATTGAAGTTAAATTATCAGAAAAATTAAGCTATCAATTAGATACTAGCGCTTCCTTCTATGACAATATTGAAAGTTCCCCTTTTCATACCACCCAAATTTTTAATGAGCTAAGGTTTTATCCAAAATTACAAGAAGGCAAAAATTCTCGATCATTTTTTATTGGCCCCCATATAGGATATGGAATGTTTACATTAAGAATTCCTAAGTTTATTACTTCTATAGTTGATACAGAGTTAAAAGAAGAGGGAAGTTATCAATCAGGGAGAAATGCATATTATGGAATTACTATTGGAAAAAAAATTCCATTAAAAAATAATAAATTAAACCTTGAATTCTTTATTGGTGGCGGAAGTTCACAATCTAATTACAAATATTACAATAAACTAGGCAATAGAATTTATGGAAATCCTAATATTAAAAAAGATTTTAATCAAAGTGGAGAAGAGCTTATATACAGAGGAGGATTAATGTTAACATTTAAGATTTAATTATGGTTATTTGTGTAATTGGATTAGGATATGTAGGATTGCCACTAGCTTTGGCTTTCTGTAATAAAGAAATAAAGACTATTGGTTATGACACTTCATTAAAAAGAATAAAAGAATTAGAAAAATCTCTCGATAAAAATGGAGAATTTTCTAAAAAAGAATTAGAAAAGAATAAAAACTTAATTTTTACTAATAAAAAAACTGATATTAAAAATTCTAATATCTATATCATAACTGTTCCTACACCTGTTAAAAAAAATAAAACCCCCAATTTAACTCCTCTTTTAAACGCTTCTAAAACTGTAGGAAAATATTTATCAATTAATGATATTGTTATTTATGAGTCTACGGTATATCCTGGTTGCACAGAGGAAAAATGTATTCCTGTTTTAGAAAAAAGTTCTGGACTTGAGTTTAACAAAGAATTTTATTGTGGATATTCTCCTGAAAGAATTAATCCTGGCGATAAGAAAAGAAAACTTGCAAATATTGTTAAAGTAACATCTGGAAGTAATAAAGAAATAGCTATTAAAGTTGATGAGCTCTACAAAAAAATAATTAAAGCTGGCACATATTTAGCTCCATCAATTAAAGTAGCTGAAGCATCAAAAATTATTGAAAATATTCAAAGAGATGTTAATATTTCGTTAATGAACGAGCTAGCAATCATTTTTGATAGAATTAAGGTAGACACTTCTGAGGTTTTAAAAGCTTCCTCTACAAAATGGAATTTTTTAGATTTTAAACCTGGTTTAGTTGGTGGGCATTGTATTGGAGTAGATCCTTATTATTTAGCATATAAAGCCAAACAAACGGGGTATACTCCAAATGTTATACTCTCAGGAAGAAAAGTTAATAATAAAATGGGTAAGCATATAGCAAATAGAATTTACGAGTTAATATTAGCAAAAAACTTAAATCCAATAAAATGTAGAGCATTAATTTTAGGTATAACATTTAAAGAAAACTGTTCTGATATAAGAAATTCAAGAATTTTTAATTTGTATAAAGAATTAAAAAAAATAAATTTAAAAGTTGACGTATATGATCCTTATGCTATAAAAAAAGAAGTTTTAAAGAATTTTAAAATAAAATTGTTAGATAATATTAAATATAAATATGATATTATAATTTTAGCAGTAGCTCATAAAAAATTTCTAAAAATGAATTTAGTTAACTTTAAAACTATTAACGGAATTATATATGATGTCAAATCTGTTTTAGATGAAAATATAATTTCAGGAAGATTGTAAATAATGAAAGGAATTATTTTAGCTGGTGGAAGTGGAACAAGGTTGTATCCTTTAACTAAAGGACAATCTAAACAATTATTGGCTATTCATGATAAACCAATGATTTACTATCCTCTTTCTGTATTAATGTTAGCAGGCATTAAAGATATTTTAATTATTTCTACCCCTAATGATTTGCCCAATTTTAAAAGATTATTTGATGATGGTAGTAGTATAGGAATAAAAATTTCATATGCTCAGCAAATGAACCCTAACGGAATAGCAGAAGCTTTTATAATTGGAGAAAAATTTATAGGAAAAAGCAATGTTTGTCTTATTCTTGGTGATAATATTTTTTATGGAGTTGGTTTTACTAAGCTTTTAAAGAAAAGTGTTAAAGAAATTAGTTCTTCAAATAATGCTCTTGTATTTGGATATTATGTAGAAAATGCTGAAAGTTACGGAGTAGTAGAAAATAACTCGGATGGAAATGTTATTAGTATTGAAGAAAAACCAAAATTTCCAAAAAGTAATTATGCGGTTGTAGGTCTTTATTTTTATCCAAATTCAGTAGTTGAGATTGCAAAAAAAATTAAACCAAGTGAAAGAGGAGAGTTGGAAATAACAAGTATAAATCAAAATTTCCTAAAAAATAAACAACTTAAGGTAGAGCTTTTAGATAAGGATTTTACATGGCTTGACTCAGGAACACATGAATCAATGCTAGAGGCCTCAAATTATATTCACACAATTGAAAAAAGAAAAGGAAGAAAAGTAGCTTGTATAGAGGAAATAGCCTATGTTTTAGGATTAATTAGCAAAAATGATCTAATTAATTTAGCTAAGCCTATACAAAATAATCAATATGGAAAATATTTAATCGAAAAGGTCTTAAAGTAATTAATTATGAAATTTACTCGAACTATATTTCCAGGTCTTATAATTTGTGAACCTTTCAAGGTTAATGATGAAAGAGGTTTTTTTACTGAGTACTTTAGAAAAGATTTATTAGAAGGTTTTATAGGTTCAAAAATAAACTTTTGTCAAGAAAACCTATCCAATTCTAATTATGGAGTCCTTAGAGGACTACATTTTCAAATTGAACCTTATGCTCAATCTAAATTAGTAAGCGTATCAAAAGGTAAAATATTGGATGTTGTGGTTGATATTAGGAAAAGTTCCAAATATTATGGTCAAAGTTTTAAAATTGAATTAAATCACATTAATTGTAAGCAACTATTTATTCCAAAAGGATTTGCCCATGGATTTGTTGTTTTATCTAAAACAGCAAGAGTTTGCTATAAAGTAGATAATTATTATAATCCAAAATCTGAAAGAGGATTGAATTATAATGATCCTTCACTTAAAATTGATTGGAAAATTGACAAAAAATCAATAATTATAAATGAAAAAGACAAAAGTTATCCACCTTTTGACACAAATTATTTTTTTGATTAAAAAATGAAAAATATTCTAGTTACAGGATCTAATGGTCAATTAGGATCAGAGCTTAATAATTTAGCTTATAAATACCCTGAAGTGAATTTTTTTTTTCAAGACAAAGACCTCGATATTACTAACAAAGAAAAAATTGAACATTATTTAAAAAAAAATAAAATAAATTTTATTATAAATACGGCTGCCTATACTGATGTAAATAATGCCGAAATTGAAAAACAAAGGGCTGATTTAGTAAATGAAAAAGGAGTAAAGAATTTAATAGAATTTTCTGAAAAATATAATTGTAAACTAATTCATTATTCTACTGATTATGTTTACATAGGTAAAAATAAAAGCCCATTAGATGAAAAGAGTTCTACAAATCCTCTTAATTATTATGGAATTTCTAAAAGGAAAGGAGAGAAACATATAGAAAATTCCTTTTGTGAGTCAATTATAATAAGAACTTCTTGGTTATACTCAAATTTTGGAAATAATTTTGTCAATGCTATAATTAAAAAAATTAAAAATAAAGAAAAAATAATTGTAGTAAAAGATCAATTTGGTTGCCCAACTAATGCTAAAGATTTAGCATTAGATACAATGAATATCTTAAACTCAGAAATCAAATTAGATAAATATGGAAAAATATATAACTATTCTAATTTAGGATTTACTAATTGGAGTAATTTTGCAAAAAAGATTGTCGAATTCCTTAATATAGAATATGAAATTCAAGAAGTTTCAACAGATTTTTTTAAATCAAATGTGATCCGGCCAAAATATTCTATAACTAGTAAAAATAAAATTATAAATACATTTAATTTAAATATTCCTCATTGGGAAAAGTCATTAAAAACTTATTTAACTAACTTTCAACTATGAAAAATATTTTAATTACTGGTGGAGCTGGCTTTATTGGATCTCATTTAGTTAAATTCTTTCTAAATAATTATCCCAATTATAACATTATTAATATTGATAATCTGACTTATGCAGGAGACCTAAATAATTTAAAAGAAATTGAAGATAAGCCAAACTACAGTTTTATTAAACAAGATATATGCAATTTTTCAGAGATTAAAAACATATTTATAAAAGAAAAAATTGACAGTATAATTCATTTAGCTGCAGAGTCCCACGTGGATCGATCTATTTCAGAACCCTTTTCTTTTGCAAAAACAAATGTTCTAGGTACTTTGTCTCTATTACAAGCTTCTAAAATTTGTTGGAACTCTGATTTTAAAAATAAACTTTTTTATCATGTTTCAACTGATGAAGTTTATGGAACTTTAGGAGAAGAAGGATTATTTACTGAAAAGACTCCTTATGATCCACATTCTCCATATTCTGCCTCTAAAGCATCCTCAGATCATTTTGTAAGGGCTTTCTACGATACATACAAGTTGCCAATAGTTATTTCTAATTGTTCCAATAATTATGGCCCTAATCAATATCCTGAAAAACTAATTCCACTATTTATTAATAATATTATAAATAACAATCCAATACCTATTTATGGTGATGGAAATAATATAAGAGATTGGCTATATGTGAAAGATCATATTTTAGCAATAGATTTAATTTTTCATAATAGTAAAATTGGCAAAACATATAATATAGGAGGTAATAATGAAATTCCTAACAATGAAATTGCAAAAATTTTAATTAAAAAAATTGATAAAAAATTAGAGAGAAAACCGAACGAATCAATGAAATTAATAAAATATGTTGATGATCGGTTAGGACATGATAAAAGATATGCTATTGATAGTTCTAAAATAAAAAACGAACTGGGATGGGAGCCAGAATACAACTTTAATAAGGGAATTGATAAAACAATTGATTGGTATATCAATAAACTTACTTAATTTTGAAATTATATGAAAATAGGAATCACATTTAGCACTTTTGATCTTTTTCATGCTGGACATGTAAAAATGTTAGAAGAAGCCAAAACAAAATGTGACTACCTAATAGTTGGGTTACAACTAGATCCTTCAATTGACCGTCTTGAAAAAAACAAACCTACTCAATCTATTATTGAAAGATATGTTCAATTAAAAGGATGCAAGTTTATTAATGAGATTATTCCTTATGTGACAGAATTAGATTTAATGGATATTTTAAGTAGTTTTAAAATTGATATTAGAATAATTGGAGAAGAATACAAAGAAAAAGATTTCACTGGCAAAGAATACTGCAACAAAAAAGGAATTAAGATATATTATAATAAAAGAGAGCATAGATTTTCCTCCTCTAATTTAAGAGAACGGGTTAAAAAATCAGAAGAAAGAAAAAAGTTTAATTGAAATTATTTTTTCTTAATAATTTTAAAGGGTTTTTAATTAAAATTAAGGTAGTAAAAAAAGATATTTTCATGTCTAAAAAAATCGACCAATTTTTAAAGTAAAAAATATCCATTTTTACTCTATCTCTCATCTGACTTGTTTTAGAAATTAACCCATTATATCCTCTACTTTGTGCTAGACCAGTAATTCCAGGTTTAAAGCGATGTCTCTTATTATAACTTAATATTTTATTTTCAAACTCTTTATTTAAGTTTACTGCATGTGGTCTTGGTCCAACAACCGACATGTCTCCAAATAACACATTGATAAATTGCGGCATTTCATCAAGTGAAGAAACTCTTAGAAACTTTCCAAAAGAAGTCAATCTAGGATCATTATCATCAGCCCATTTTGTGTCTGATTCATTATTTTTTATCATAGTTCTAAACTTGATACATTTAAAAAATGTTCCTCTATAACCTTCTCTTCTTTGAATAAAAAAAACAGGGCCCTTAGAAGATAGCTTAATTAGAAATCCAAAAATTGGTATCATCCAAGAAAGAAAAAATATAATTGCAAGCATTGAAAAAACAATATCAAAACCTCTCTTTAATGCTTGATTAAAGATACCGTCTAAAGGAAGTTTATTAATATTTATGTAAGGAACACTTTCTATTTTTGAAATAAAGAAATTATTAAAATCATGGTCTACTAATTCAGGAATAACATTTGCTTTTAAATTGTGTTTTTCAGCTTTAGAAAGAAGAAAAGATTGAATATCTATTGGTAGTTTTTCTGAGAAAAATATTACGTCATATCTTTTATATATATCCTCTGAAAGATTCATAAGCTTACCTAAAAAAGGAAAGTTTAAACTTTTCTTTGCAGGTCTCTTTTTAAAACCAAAAATTCCATAAGCTCTATAACCAAGTTCAGGATATTTTAAAATTTCATTATATAAATCCAATCCATGAGAATTAACACCAACAATCATACAATTTAAAATATTCCCTCCAAATGCTCTATATCTTCCTAAAACAAAATTTACAAAAAGCCTGTAAGACAGTATTAAAAAATAAAAAAGACCAATTGCAATTGTTATTGTAAAAAACTGGAATTGCATATTAAAAAAAAGCATATTTATAATAGCTATGGAACCACTAAAGAAAAATAGACTTCGAAATGTTGATTTTACTAATTTTCTATTTTTTATTCCTCTACCTAATGAATGTGATTTAAATAATATGGAAACCAAAAACCAAAAACCAATAAAAAAACTATTAAGATTAGACCAAGCTGTATAAGTCCAGTATAACATTATTTCAGTAGAAAATAATATCACAAAAAATTCCCCCATGTAATAAAGAATTGGGAAATAACTTTGGAATCTTGATCTTTTATTCATGCTGTAAATATAATTATAATCTTTGTAGATTCAGCTATGAATGTTTTTAGATAAAAATACTTTAAAAAACTTGAGATGCAATGCTCTTAATACTCTTTGCTTTCCCCATGGAATAATAGTGAAGAAATGGTACTCCTGCCTTTTTTAGCTCCTTACTTTGTTTTATACACCACTCTATTCCTACTTTTTTTACTTCATTATTATCTTTGCATTTTATAACTTCTTTTATTAGTTCTTCAGGAAGATCACAATGAAATCTGTGAGGAAGAATATTTAATTGTCTTAAAGTTGAAATTGGTTTTAATCCAGGTATTATGGGAACATTAATACCTTCTTTTCTACAAATCTTTACAAAATCAAAAAACTTTTTATTATCAAAAAACATTTGTGTTACAATGTAATCTGCTCCTAATTTTATTTTATTCTTTAAGAAATGTATATCACTCTCCAAACTTGGTGCTTCCATATGTTTCTCTGGGTATCCAGCAACTCCTACACAAAAATCTGTTTTTGATGAGATCTCTAAGTCCTCTAAATATATTCCCTTATTTAAATCTGATATCTGATTAACTAAATCTGATGCATATGAATGTCCTTCCTTATTTGGCGTAAAATAAGTTTCAGATTTAATAGCATCCCCTCTCAACGCAACCACATTATTAATTCCTAAAAAATCTAAATCAATTAATAAATTTTCTGTTACTTCCTTGGTAAATCCTCCACATAGAATATGTGGAATTGCATCTACATTATATTTATTTTGAAGCGCTGCGCAAATACCAACTGTTCCGGGTCTTTTTCTTACCACTTTCTTTTGTAGTAATCCATTTCCAGAATCATTATAAACATACTCTTCTCTATGATAAGTAACATCAATAAAAGGAGGTTTGAATTCCATGAGAGGATCAATATTATCAAATATTGAACTTATATGAATACCTTTAACAGGAGGAAGGATTTCAAACGTAAATTGAGTTTCTCCTTTAGCTTTCTTAATATGTTCTATAACTTTCATATTTCTAATTTAAATTAGGACTTAACCATTTTCTTGCTTTCTTTAAATCAATATTTCGTCTTTTAGCATAACTTTCTAGTTGATCTTCATTAATATTACCTAAACCAAAGTACTTTGATTGATCATGAGCAAAATAATACCCAGAAACTGAAGATGCGGGCCACATTGCTAAACTTTCTGTTAATTTAACTCCAATAGATTTCTCTACATCTAAAAGTTTCCATATAGTTTCTTTTTCTAAATGATCAGGACATGCAGGATATCCAGGAGCTGGTCTAATTCCTTTATAAGATTCTTTAATTAATTCTTTATTATCTAATTTTTCATCTTTTGCATAACCCCATTTGTTTATTCTAATTTCTCTATGGAGATATTCTGCATAGGCTTCAGCAAACCTATCTGCTAAAGCCTTTACCATTATCGAACTATAGTCATCAATTTTATTTTCATATTCTTTAGAAAGTTTGTCAGCTCCAAATCCAGTACTTACGCAAAAACAACCTATGTAATCTTTAATATTTAAATCTTTGGGTGCAATAAAATCAGCAATTGAAAAATTTGGTTCTCCCTCTCTCTTTTTTAATTGTTGACGAAGAGTTAAGAATATCGCTTTTACTTTTTCTCTTTTATCGCTTTCATAAACTTCAATATCATCTCCTACTGTATTTGCTGGGAATAAACCAAAGATTGCTTTGGCTTTCAAAGATTTATTTTTCAATATTTTTTTTAACATAATTTGAGCATCTTCAAAAAGCTCTTTAGCTTGCTTTCCCGTCATTTCATAATCGAAAATATCAGGGTATTTTCCATGTAATCCCCAAGTATTAAAAAAAGGGGACCAATCTATATAAGGAACTAGGGATTCTAATGAAATTTCTTCAATAACTTCAACCCCTAGCTTATTCGGTTTGATTGGCTTAAATTCATTAAAGTCTATTTTTAAATTATTCTTTTTAGCAGCCAGGTAACTAATATACCTTTTTTGATTTTTTTTATTTAAAAACTTTTCTCGAAAATCAGTATAATTTTTACGAATTCCTTCCCAATATTCATCCTTTAAATTTTTACTTATCAAATTGCTAGCTACACCAACTGCTCTTGATGCATCATTAACATGAACTACCGGAGAATCAATTTCAGGGAAAATTTTAACAGCAGTATGTGCCTTTGAAGTAGTAGCTCCCCCGATTAATAGCGGTATTTTAATGTTTAATCTTTTGAGTTCTTGTGCCAAAAAAACCATTTCATCTAAAGAGGGGGTTATCAAACCCGATAGTCCTATAATATCTACATTTTCATCCACAGCAGTTTTAATTATTTTTTCAGGTGGGACCATAACACCAAGATCTATGATCTCAAAATTATTACAAGCCAATACAACTCCAACTATATTTTTTCCAATATCATGAACATCACCCTTCACAGTAGCCATTAATATTTTTCCAGAAGAATTGCTCGAATCATCTGTCTTAGCCTCTTCAATAAATGGAAGTAAATAAGCCACTGCTTTTTTCATAACTCTAGCTGATTTAACTACTTGAGGTAAAAACATTTTTCCTGCACCAAATAAATCTCCAACAATATTCATTCCGTCCATTAAATGCCCCTCAATTACCATGATAGGCTTTTCAACACTTTGTCTAGCTAATTCTACATCCTCCTCTACAAATTCATCTTTACCATTAACTAATGAATAGGATATTCTTTCACGGAGATCTAAATTTCTCCATTTTTTATTTGTAGATGTTTTTGCTTTTTTATCTCCAACTACACTTTCAGCAAAATCAAGCAATCTTTCGGTAGCATCTTCTCTTCTATTTAACAAAACGTCCTCCACATGTTTTAATAAATCTTTTGGGATTTCATCATAAATTTCAAGCATATTAGGATTAACAATTCCCATGTTCATTCCATGATTAATGGCATGATACAAAAATGCAGAATGCATAGCTTCTCTCACTGTATTATTCCCTCTAAATGAAAAAGAAACATTACTAACTCCACCACTAACACTAGCGTAGGGTAAATTTGATCTTATCCATTTTGTTGCATTAAAAAAGTCTAATGCATTTTTTCTGTGTTCCTCCATCCCTGTAGCTACTGGAAAAATATTTGGATCAAAAATTATATCTTGAGGGTTAAACTTCACCTTATTAACTAAAATTTTATAAGATCTTTTACAAATTTCTATCCTCCTTTCTAAATTATCCGCCTGACCTACTTCATCAAAAGCCATAACAATTACAGCTGCACCATATCTTTTGATAAGCTTAGCTTGCTTTACAAACTTATCTTCTCCTTCTTTAAGGCTTATAGAATTTACTACACATTTACCTTGAGCAGTTTTCAATCCCGCTTCAATTATTTCCCATTTAGAACTATCAATCATAATAGGGACTCTAGAAATATCAGGTTCGGAAGCGATTAAATTTAAAAATTTTGTCATTGCTTCAGCTCCATCAATCATTCCTTCATCCATATTTACATCTATAATTTGCGCTCCCCCATCTACTTGATCTCTAGCTACTTCTAAAGCTTCTAAATACTTATTATTTTCAATAAGTCTTAAAAACTTTTTAGATCCTGTAACGTTAGTTCTTTCACCAACATTTACAAAATTGGTTTCCTTAGAGATTACCAATGGTTCTAATCCAGAAAGTACAAGATTTTTCACAATTGACATATTTAATTAATATTTCTAGGATTGAATTTACTAGCTTCTTCAGCAATTAGTTTTATATATTCAGGAGTTGTTCCACAACATCCTCCAATTATATTTACAGATTTAGACTCTAAATATTCTTTTATTAAGTCTCTCATTTCTTCAGCAGTCTGATCGTATTCACCAAAAGCATTTGGAAGACCAGCGTTAGGAAATGCTGATGTATAAAAGTCTGTTACTTTACTTAATCTTTTTAAGTAGGGTAAAAGCAAATCTGCACCAAGCGCACAATTTAAACCAATACTTAGCAAAGGAATATGAGACAAAGAGGTAACAAAAGCCTCAACAGTTTGTCCAGACAAAGTTCTTCCACTTGCGTCAGTGATGGTTCCGCTTATCATAATTGGAACAGTAATATTTCTTTCCTCTAAAATAGAGTCCACTGCAAACAATGCAGCTTTTGCATTTAAAGTATCAAAAATAGTCTCTATTAACAAGATGTCAACACCTCCATCAATTAAAGCATCAATCTGCTCTGAATATGCGATAACTAAATCATCGAATGTAACAGCTCTAAAGCCGGGATCATTTACATCTGGTGACATACTTGCTGTTCTATTAGTTGGTCCAATTGAACCAGCAACAAATCTGGGTTTTTCTGGTGTTATTTTTGAATATTTTAAAGCTGACTCTTTTGCAATTTTAGCAGACTCAAAATTAATATCATAAACAATAGATTCCATATTGTAATCAGCCATACCAATACTTGTTGAAGAAAAAGTATTTGTTTCAATAATATCAGCTCCTGCCTCCAAATATTTTTCATGAATTGTTTTTATAGCATCTGGTTGAGTTAATGACAGTAAATCATTATTTCCTTTTACAGTGCTTGGGTGATCTTTAAAACGATCGCCTCTGTAATCAGATTCAGAAAATTTATAATTCTGTATCATTGTCCCCATAGCGCCATCAAGAACTAAAACTCTTTCTTTTAAAATGTCATAAATATTGGCCATAATATTTCTAATTCTTTAAAATTTGAAATTTGTGTTTTGATAATTCTAAAGTGCCAAATAAAAATGTTGAATAACAAATAAATCCTAAAATAGTCCCTTTAAGAAATGGCAATGCCATGACATAACAAGTAATAAATCCTTTTAAATCAATTGTATACATACTTCCAGAAATCCATACTCCAAAATTTGTAACTAAATAAAAAACTAAACTGGAAAAAATGCTTGTCATAATTACATTTTTAAAATTTAATTTCTTTAGAAAAAAATATCCAACCATAATAATTAAAACAAAAGAAGTGTATTGCCAAAGAAAACCAGGATAAAACCATGTGAATTTAGAGTAAAAAGAAAAAATAAAATTATTAATAATTAAATCACTTACCCATAATGATGCTAAAGGAATTATAAAAGCGTGATATTTATTTTTCAAATATGCTCCACCAAATAATGCCATTGCACCAATTGGGGTGAAATTAGGTATATGTGGTATAATTCTAGTAAAAGATGCAAATAATATTAAGGATATTATTACAACATATGAAATATTGATTTTATTCATTTAAATAAAAGATTTTGTGAAGTTTAAAAAAGTTATAATGATTCATTTCTGTTTTAGCATTTTTTTTTGAGGTAGCAATCAGTCAAATTTTTCCTCAATAATTTTATCAAATATAATAAAAAAAGTACTTCGGGTGGGAATCGAACCCACACTCTCGAAAGAACTGGATTTTGAATCCAGCGCGTCTACCAATTCCGCCACCGAAG